>ENA-UOOK01005204-UOOK01005204.1-fermentation-metagenome-genome-assembly--contig:-NODE-5204-length-13224-cov-6.896347_pt1 | contig 13224 bp, 16 predicted proteins | sample MGYA00245777_ERZ724023 | MGnify/ENA primary metagenome ERZ724023 (study PRJEB28704, sample SAMN03018312) | fermentation metagenome | biome: anthropogenic terrestrial biome; feature: soil; material... | reverse complement strand
CCTGCAGCAGGATATCGCCCCGGGAAATCGTTTATGTCTCCTGCAACCCTGCCACCCTGCCCCGTGACCTGGCCCTCTTTGGCCAGTTTGGATACCGCCCCCTTCTTATTCAACCCATTGACATATTCCCCCGGACTTATCACGTTGAGACGGTCGTATTGATTACGAGGGTGTAGAACGGGGTGTCTGGAAGGGCTTGATATAAGCCTTTTCTGTGATTTTGAATTTGGAATTGAAGTGCGAAAAACGAGATATTTTTGCTTCGTGGGAACATATCGATATTGGCTGAAACCCTTGCGAGAAGTCGATTTAGATGTCAGTGCTTGGCGAGAAGTCGATATAGATGTTTTCGGTTTTTTGGGCTTGGTGAGTGGTCGATTTAGATGTTTTTTGAAAAATCCGAGGTTGTGTGGTCAGAATTGATTTTGAGCGTAAGCCGATAAATGATTGGATAATAGACTAACCAATATATCGAAAATATCCGGATATGTTGGTTAGTCATGAGCTTGAATGAAAAGGCAAATATAAATTTGGAGGGATGATTTATGGCTAATTCTTATCAAGTTATTGACGAGAAAAATTGGGAACGAGCAATGCACTGCATGGTCTTTAGAAATAGTGTTGAACCTGCGTTTTGTGTCACTTTTGAAGTTGATATAACGAATTTCTTATCTAAAATTAGAGAACAGCAATTTTCTTTTACCATTGCGATGGTATATGCTGTGTGTAAATGTGCAAATGAAATCGAAGCGTTTAGATATCGTTTTTTAGATGGGAAAGTTATTTTGTTTGATAAGATTGATACGGCATTCACATATCTAAATCAGGATACAGAGTTGTTTAAAGTTGTTAATGTTCCAATACAGGAAAGTATTGGGGAATATATAGAGTTGGCAACAAAAATTGCAAAAGAACAAAAAGAGTATTTTACAGGTCCATTAGGCAATGATGTTTTTCAGTGTTCCCCTATGCCTTGGATAACATATACTCATATATCTCATACCAATTCGGGAAAGAAAGATAATGCAACGCCTTTATTTGATTGGGGAAAATATTATGAAAAGAATGGACGTGTTGTCATACCGCTATCTGTTCAAGCTCATCATTCATTTGTTGATGGAATACATATAGGAAAATTTGCGGACGAATTGCAGAAATACTTAGATAAATATTAAATTCCGGTTTTGTCAATGAATCCAAAGCAAAGGAGGTTATGCTATGGCTGATAATAAAACAATTCACTATATCCCACCATTGCCTCCAAAGCGAGAAAAGCGCGTAGGAATTTACTGTCGTGTGAGCACAAACAGTGCTGATCAGCTAAAAAGTTTAACTGCCCAGGTGTCAGCTCTTACAAGATTAACGGCAGTTAACCCCAAATGGTTATTGGTGGATGTTTATATCGATATTGCCTCAAGCAAGACAGGTTCTTCTCGTAAAGAGTTCACTCGTATGCTTAAGGATTGTCAGTCGCATGATTTAGAAATTATCCTCACCAAGAGCATCAGCAGATTTGGTCGAGATACTGTAGGAATTCTTGATGCGTTGAATCAATTGAAACTACTCGGCGTTCGTGTCATATTTGAACAGGAAGTACTTGATACAGCTGATACTGATAGTGACCTGATGATATCTATAATTGAATCAATTGCCCAGGCGGAGAATGAATCACGCAGTGATAATATTAAATGGGGTATCAAACAACGTGCGGCGCAAGGTACTTCGAAACTGTATAACAGAAAATGCTATGGGTATGTGAACGCAAGTGATGGCAGCCTGATGATTAAAGATGAAGAGTCAAAAAATGTAAGGTTGATTTTCAATTTGTATCTTCGAGGCAAGAGTGTGATAGGTATTATATCTGAATTAGAGAAACTGGGCATCAAGTCTCCAACGGGAAAAGGGAAATGGTGTAAGCGAACGATTGATGTAATGCTCAGTAATGAAAAGTACATTGGAAATGTTCGCCTCTTGGATGACGGAAAGCATGATTTATACTATTTGTCAGAGGAGAACAATCCGGCGATTATATCCAAGGAAACATTTCAAGCGGTGCAGATTGAAAAACAGCATCGCAGCAATGTCACAAAGGCTGAAGATAGCAGCCAGAGAAAAAGTAAAAAATATAGTTCAAAGAAGTAAAATTTGAAAATAGCCTAATCGAAAATCAATTGTTGAGAAGTCAGAATAGACTTCGGACCCGCTAAAATGCTGTATTTTAGCGGATTCTAGAAAAATGTAGAACGGGCCTCCAAAATTCACGTTGAGACAGTTACGTTGATAGAGAGAAAATAAGGCCATATTCCGACCCCCGGGGGTACATAATTACGCAAAAATAGAGTATACCGGCGGGGAGTATAGTGGTATTTGCGAAATTGTAGGATTGGAACAATATTTATTATCTATTTTATAATTACTTAGTAGTGTTGATAGAAATCATAGGGTGCAAGAAACCCAGGAAAAAAGCGACCGAGCCATAGAAGATGGAAAAAACTATGGCTATGTGTTAGATGCCACCAGATACTTTATTGTAGACAAGTTTTATTACACTGACGTTAAGAAGATAACGGTAATTCCCCAGATCGGAGGAACGGAATGAAGAAAGTAAAAATAACTGTCATGAAGACGGTTTGCTATAAAGACTTAATTGAAAAATATGAAAACCCCATCACTCATGCCTGCGATATGGTTGAGGGCCAAGTGTTCATTGCTAATGGCTGGCAGAAACCAGAAGGCTTTTGCGATAGCGCATGGGATAGTGTTTCCTCATTTGTAATGACTCTTGCTCATGGTGGCGAAGACTTCTATGATGGTTGGATGAAGAATAAAAAGTCAGCTATGATTTCGTGTAATGATGGCTTCCGCCCAGTTAGCTTTCTGCTTGAGACAATGGATGAGGACAGTGAGGAAAACTAATGGCTAAACAAGAACCACTTTTGCATGAGTAGAGACGGGTGGCTCAATTAATGGAAATATAGCCCATTTTACCGTTGCTTTTTTCTATCCTGGTTTTATTGACGCGGTGACGGGGTAAGGAGGGTTCTTTATGGCAAAAACTGCGGTGGTCTATAAGTCTAAATATGGCAGCACGGAAAAATATGCGCATTGGATTGCCGAAGATATCAAGGCTGATATTTTTAAAACTGACAACGTCAAGCTCGACATTCTTTTAAATTATGATACGATCGTTTACTGTGGGGGATTGTATGCTGGCGGGATACTGGGTTTCTCGTTGATAAAGAAAAACTATGCTCAGCTTAAAAACAAAAAAATAATTGTTGTTGCCGTGGGAGCCACATTGAAAAAAGAAATCGCAATTGCAGAGGTGAAAGGAAGCAACTTTACCCCCGAAATGCAGAATAGAGTACTACTTTATCTGTTGCGCGGGGGATTTAATTATAAGAAGATGAACCTGTTGGATAAAACATTAATGTATCTTCTGGTAAAATCATTGAAGTTTAAAAAGAAGGAGGAATTGGACGACGATTCTAAAGGTATGATAGCTACTTACGGCAGAGTTGTCGACTTTACGAACAGGAAGGCGATTGTTCCAATTATCAATGCGATTATGGATCCATAAAAAACATGAGCCAAAAGCTCACAAAGCATCAGGCTGTACGTTAGTACAATGGCTACTTTATAAGGTATTAATCGAGAGGGATCGCGCAGAAAACTAAACAAGTGGCAATAGGTTCCGTTAGCCAATGATGTGGAACATGCATACCACGTTAGTGTCACTGCTTGACGGAAAACTGAGTTCCGTTAGGAAGTTCTGTTCCGTCATCAAGAGTACACCTTGCGGAACACTCTGCATCAAAGATAAGCTTGTCACCTTTCTTGTGAAACATAAACGTATATTTTCCATCTTCGGTTATCATTTTGTATTCCGTTCCCGTAATTTCATAGTTTCCGTAATTAAGATAGCTGCTAAGTAATGAGTATATGAAATTGAAGCGACCGTCTGGCATCAGGGTCAGTTTTGGTGCGAACGGGATATCCGGATCGATGTCCTCCATTTCGTATGTTACCGTCGGAAGATTAGATGACTTGAACGGAATATAGAAAGTGCCGTTTCCTTCTGGATAGTAGCGGATATCTTCGAGCGCCCATGTCTCCGCCTTAAACGCCTCCATCTGTCGCTCCTCTGCAGGATATGGAAGCGTAACAACCTGCGTCGCCTCCCCTTCTATCCGGGATATTTTTCCGCTCGCTATGTTATATTGATAGAAGTGCTTACTCTCCGTTCCGTCTGAGGGATCAAAACCTTTGATGATTATACTCTTTTCATCGCTGCTCATCGCCGGACAAATTGCATACCCCGGTTCGAAGGAGCCTTCCCTCAAGGCGAAGTCAGCTTCCATGTGGTCTTTCTTGTAGTTGAACAGAAAGATGCCATCCAGCACTTGGAATCCAATGCGTTCGGGAGTTTCATAGAAAAGAAGGGCGAATTCTGAGCGGTAGGGTACAAGGTGATACGCAGGCTGTTCAAGTATCGAATCCGCTTCAACTTCGCAGCTATTATGACCCGTACATGATACCAGGAAAGTAGAAGCAGAAACTAGAAAAATCATTAAAATAAGGAGAACAACCCCTTTTTTCTTTTTACCTGATTCCAGAATGTTGTTGAATCTTCTTTTCATGAATGAAGCACTTCCCTGTGTTTATGGTAAATTTATTATATCACATACGCGAAATGATGGGGATTTTGCGGCAATCTATGGTAAAATATCGGAAATGACCCCGTGCCAGTATATATACAGATAGGAGCAAAACAGATGACAGGAGAAATTCGCAACAAGCAAAGGCGAGCATATTTCTGGAATAAAACCTACTTTTAATAAACGTATGTAATGGTGAACAAGAACTTGTACAAAATGTCTTAGCTTACATAATTTAAAAACATAGTGAGGGTTTGGTGTGTTTCATAAGAAAAAATTTATTATCAGTGGCGTTCTAGCATTAGTTATTGTAATAATCGGGGGCGTAGCAATCTTAACTAATGATAATCTAAAAATTGCTTCAATTATATCTGAGACAAATAGGCCTAACAAGATGCAAAATACCACCGAAGACGGCCAAAATGACCACCAAAGGCTGTCAGCAGAACAGCTTGAGTTAAGAAAAGAATACTATTACTTGCTTAAAGATCTCGATAACATGATATTTTTCAGTAATTTTTCCACGCCGGAAAACATTCCTGCAGAAGATTTGTTGTTATTTGGATATACGAAAGCTTCTGAATCAGGATCGCTGGATAAGTCTGGAGGAGCAGAACTTTCCGTAATTAATACCTTTACTAGAAAATACTTTTACCGCACCCTTACTGGAAATATAAAAACCGGATATTTTTCATACGATGCCAATGCCCATAGGTACATCCCCACCGGTTGGGATTTAAACGTCTTTCAACCTCATTATTTAGTCAAGATATCTAATAATATTGATGGTACTATTACTGCAAATTTCGAAGTATATCTGTTCAGTGAATCTGATATATTGGATAAATTCCCTGACGAATATATTGCTGACACCTCTTTAATACCTTCACATATTAAACATGAACTAGCCGAATATACTTTCTACCGCAAATCAGACAATGGCAGAACATACCTGCAGATGGTTTCGTACAAACGGCAGAATGATAAACTTATGGATCCTATTAATACTATATCTGGTGATTATAAAGCAGCAACTTATGATTCCAATAATTATTTAGGTGATGACGAGTTTGTCTTCGCATGTGGAATACGCTTGGGTATGAGTTATGAAAATGTTCTTGAAATCCTTGGCGGTTATGATGAGGCTTATGATAATGCTCCTGGTGTTAAATCTATATTCAAAGATGGATTACATTACGGCTTTTATCAAATTAATGATACATTTACCAACCAATCAGATTTAGAAATTGATGGTGTGTTTCGGCTTCTTAACCTGTCTTCTGATTCATATCAAGGCGAATTCCCACGGGGAATCAAGATTGGCGACAATATTGAAGATGTATTAAATAAATTTCCTGGAAAAGATAAAAAGCTTCGTAAATGGGCTCGTCAAACCATCTATGGCAAAGATGAAATTGGAAGCCCTCGAGCTTATTTGGAATTTACAATGTATAACGAGTGTTATCGGATTTTTGCCACCACGAGCAGCCAAATCTTAATAATTAACTTTGATAGAAAAAATCAGGTTCGGTCAGTAGAAATGATTAAAGAGGATTCTTAAGCAATTGATATGCTGGCTTATGCTATATGCTGGTTTTATTCAGGAGTCATTGTACAATGACTCCAACTGTTCTTGGTTTGATGGCAGACAAACAAGCAAATGGGCAAAAGGAAGAGTTACTGAATTATTGGGTTATTAGGATGAAAAGAATGAAGAGTTTACTGTTAAGGTAAATGCCTACAATAATCTAAACCTTGATGTTATATAGTTAAATTTACTAAGCGGATAAACCGGCTTAAAGAAAGGCATTTTATATTTTGCATTATGATTCTTGCTGCAGTAAAAACAGCAACAGAAGTATACGCAAACAATGAAAGCTTTTGTTTTTCTGGTAGTACATCAGGATTGCTTATTGGGGAGATTGTATTTGAAACTATCATTTTTTTTGTATTTTGCAAATTTCGGTGTGAAAACCGTTTTATTTAGAAAAAAGGAGCCCATACTAGGCACAGTTATTCTGACAGATAAGTGTAATCTCTCCTGTAAGCACTGCTCCGTAAATAACATCATTGCAGTCATATATCCTTATGTCCAGATAATATCGGAGATGAAACAGCTCTTTGATATGGGGGTCAGAATCCTTTTCTTCTGCGGGGGAGAAACATTCATGTGGCATGATGGTGAGAAAACTCTGCGTGACCTTGTGATTGAAGCAAAGGAAATGGGGTTTCTCATCGTAAATACTGTCACCAACGGTACTTTCCCGATAGACCTTCCCGAAGCCGATCTGATTCTGCTCAGCCTTGACGGGGATAAGAAAAAGCATAATGAAATCCGCGGTGACACATATGATCAAATTATGAAGAATATAGAAAATGCCACAGCTGACAATATTTGCTTTTATATGGCGATTAACAAAATCAATCAGGGCACGATTGAAGATGTCTGCGTGGCAGCGAAGCGGCTAAAAAATGTGCGTGCTGTATCGTTTAACTTCCATACGCCGTATCCTGGCACTAAAGAGCTCGCCCTGACACGAGAGGAAAAGAAAAACTGCTGTGATACAATCACCCGTATGATGGATAATGGTGTACCGGTTTTCAACCTGAAAAGTGCTTTTCCATACCTCATTGATAATCGCTTTCCGACGCCCTGTTATCAGTGCGTTGTAATGGAAAGTGGGAAGCTCAGCGTCTGTGGACGCTGCATTGATGTTCCCGGCTTGTGTGAAAAATGCGGATACTTTTTTGTTGCAGAATATACGCTGTTATTCAGTGGAAATATCCGAATCATTGCCGAGATGCTGAAAACATACCTCAAATACATATAGGTGGATTATGAGCCTTTTGACGACACTAACCCGTGCATGGCTGACGAGATCGTTCCAGCCTTTTACATTCAAAAATGAATACGATACCAAATTAGCCTTTGCTGAATGTAAAGGACTTGGCTTATATGTCCATATTCCTTTTTGCAGACAGCTTTGTTCGTTCTGCCCTTATTGCAAGGAACTGTATAACGCGAAGGTTTGCGATGAGTATATTGATCGCTTAATTCAAGAAATCCATATCGTTGGTTCCCAACTTGCAGAAAAAAAGCACGTGACCAGTCTGTATTTCGGTGGAGGGACACCCGCTCTTGCTGCCGGGAGGATTGGCGAAATTGTCTCTGCCATTCAAGAACACTTCATCATTACTGAGGGAATCGGCCTCGAGTTGCATCCTGACAATGTCAACGGGGAAACACTCACTATTCTTCGCTCTGCAGGTGTGAGTAAAATCAGTATAGGGATTCAGTCATTCGGGGACAAGTACCTTTCTATCCTCGGCAGAAAAAATTTCAATCTTGCACAAATCTCAGCGGCACTGAAAAAGGTTCCGTTTGAAACCGTGTCCATGGACTTCATATTTGCATTGCCCGGTCAGACCTTTGAAGACCTGAAAGCAGATATTGAAACCGCATTTTCAATCGGAGCTAACCATGTTGCAATATATCCGTTCATAGATTTCTCCCTTACCAATTCTGCCATTAAGCCGATGGGGAAACAGGAAAAGCGAAAGCTGTTGGATGATATTACGCTGTACTGTCAGAAAACGGGTTATGTGCGGGATTCCATTTGGACATTTTCCAATACACCAAGTGCAAAGTATTCCTCCATGATGCGGGACAACTTCCTTGGGTTTGGCTGCTCTGCAACAACGCTCCTGCGTGATCAATTCAAGATTAATACATTTTCGGTGACGGAATACCAGAAGCGGATTGATAATAATAAATTGCCCACTTCTTTGACCCTTCATTTTACCAAGTGCCAGAGAATGATTTACTATCTTTTTTGGACTGCTTACAGCACAAAGGTTAATTCGCAAGAATTTGAAGATTTCTTTGGAGTGCCTTTGAAAAAGATATACGGATTTGAATTGTGGATAGCCAAAAAGCTGGGTTTTGTGATTGAAGAAAGGGGTATCTTTCGAATGACGCTCAAAGGGGCGTTCTACTACCACTACTATGAAAATTACTATACCCTTGCATACATAGATAAAATATGGGGTATCATGCGCCACGAGGCCTTCCCAAAAGAAATCATTATGTGAAGCTTTGAACGAAGTTTCATACTAAATGCGCCCTCAAGAAATCAGCGAGGTCACGGAGATTATGAGCATAACCTGAGGTGACGCGGGGACGGTCCGAGATTACTGAAAGAGTATCATAAATGTTATAGGCGCTTTTCGCTTGCGCCTTACATCAATATCTACTCTTGGAAGATATGAAAACTATCTGGTTAAATCAATAAAAATATAGAAAGTGAAGCGTCCAACCCCCCTTGTTTTAAGGGGGTATACTTTTGCGCAAAATCCCCTATTTACGCGTATTAGTATCACCTTTCTATCAAAACACACGTTGAGGTGATAATAATGATGACGTATTGTGGCTCTGAGGGCAAAAAATGGAATAATTTGGGGCAAAAACGTCATCTGTCTGGGGTTTAATTTTCAGTAAAAATATAGATGACATAGTGTTTTTTTCGAAAATCATAAAAATAGAGGTTAAGCTTAGCCAATAAAAAGGTTTCGAGTTTAGCCTCTTTTTATTATAATTAATGGAAATATTTTGCTGAAACATGTATGATTAATGAAAAGCGTGTAGGAGTGTATATATGAACTCTGAAATTGTAATGTATCAGACTGAAGATGGTTTGACAAAAATAGAAACTACCTTTGACAACGATACTGTTTGGCTTTCTATTGATCAAATGGCAGAGTTATTTCAGCGTGATAAGTCTACCATTTCTCGCCACATTAAGAATATATTCAATGAAGGTGAACTGATAAGAAATTCAGTTGTTGCAAATTTTGCAACAACTGCTGCTGACGGTAAAACATATCAGGTTGACTACTACAACCTGGATGTCATTATTTCCGTTGGTTACCGAGTAAAGTCATTACGAGGAACGCAGTTCAGAATATGGGCCAGCAATGTCTTAAAAGAATACATGAGAAAAGGCTTTGCCATGAATGATGGTCTGCTGAAAAATAATGGCGGCGGAATTTATTTTGATGAATTGCTGGAGCGAATCCGTGATATCCGCTCATCAGAAAAAGTTTTCTGGAGAAAAGTGCTTGATATTTATGCAACGAGCGTTGATTATGATCCAAGAACGGAAGCTTCTACATTATTTTTCAAGACAGTCCAGAATAAAATGCATTGGGCAGTGCATGGAAAGACTGCAGCTGAAAAGATATATTATTCTGCAGATGCGGACAAGCCTTTCATGGGGATGCTGAGTTATAAGGGGGAAAGGCCAGCACAATCGGATGCTTTAGTGGCAAAAAATTATTGTACGGAAGAAGAATTATCTGCATTAAACAGCGTTGTTTCTGCTTATCTTGAGTTTGCAGAAATGCAGGCTCGTAGAAGAATACCGATGTATATGTCGGATTGGCTCGAGACGCTGGATGGTTTTTTGAAATTATCCAAGCATGAAATTCTTACTCATGCCGGAAAGATTAGTGCTAAAACAGCTAAGCAAAAGGCAAAAGAAGAATATAAGAAATTTAAAGCGTTGCATTTAGAGGATGTCTCTAATGCGGAGAAAGATTATATAAAAGCATTGGAAGATATGGAAATGAAGTTGCTGGGTGAGGGTAAAGAAAAATAAGGCATGTTATAGCAATTAGGCGAAGCTCATATGATAATAATTAAACTTTTGACAGCAAAAGATTCATAAATAGTGAATAAATTAGAACGAGAAACCTTGCATTTTGATTGAAGTGTAATCTGTAGCAAGGACTCAAAGTGCTAAACAGCATTTGTCTCTTAGTGATTTATTATACTGAACGGGGAAACCGGGTGGTATCCCCATTCACCCTCCAGTCGAATCCTGTCAGGTGCTCGGGTTGCTCTCCAGCATTGCCCTATCCCCCTGACAGGCAAGATCCAAGTATATTTTACCACGAGTTGGTAATTATATTCCGAAAAAAGCAAATTGAGAAAATCCATTTACACAAAACTATACAAATACCCAGGAGGCTGTAGCATAAGCGGTGTAAACTTCGGGAGGAAGCTAAATGACTTTAGAAAATATCATCAATGAATATGGTGAACAATTACATATACAATCTCTTACTTGCTCTCGTTTGTGGTGTTGAAGGACTTTCCAATAGTGAGATTGCCGTAGTTGATAAAGATCAAATAAAACAGTTAAATAGCCTCGGTAAAAGCTCAATTACCATTAGCCGTAAAAAGAACGAGCGGGCTTATCGCATATCTGTCGGCGGTGGCAGAGAAAATGCTATGCAGATTAAGACCAACCGCTTTGAAGAGTTATTTTAGGGAGATAGTGTTAGCTGCTACTGAACAATATCTAAAACGGGAAAATAGAAGTGATGCTTCCCGATACAGAGGAAGAAGCAAAAAACAGAATGGATGGGGAAAGCCGCAGCGGATACAGAAACAGTTGACGCTCTTAAGGAGTTAAACTTCTATGATAATGGTGTGTTAAGTAGTAAATTGATTCAGCAAATGACACAGCTGAGCAATGCCAATATTGCTAAAATGAGATTTCAAGGTCAAGGTTACAGAGACCACGTGCTTACAGCTAATGAAAAGGCTAATTTAAAAACATTTATAGAGTTATATTATTGTTATGAACACTAGAAGGATTAAGCATTAATATTAACTACCAAACAGGGGGGGGGGAATGGTTCTGACCATACTTTGCTGTAAACGGAATAATCATCCAAAATTTTTGTTAATACTTTTATTGTAGCATAAACAGGGCAACGCTGAGGAGCGACCCGATCGTTTGACAGGATTCGACCGAGGGGTAACAGGGATGCCGCCATGGTGTCCCTGTTCATTTTTCAAAGTTACCCCTTGGGAGAACTAAAGCGATAAACCTCCGGGGCAAAGCCCCGGTCACCCCTTTATAACTTAGTCTCTGGGACACAAGGGTGACGGTCAGGATGATAATACCAATGCCGTCCGACCATCGCAAAATCATCAATTAATGCCTCCCATGGTGTCATGTCTGCGGATGTAATCAAGCAGCTCCTGTCCCCGGTTAGAAAAAACATGAATGGCATCGTAATCAACAGCAATGCCGTTAAAGTACTGCATACTCATCAGATCTCCCCCGGTAGTCCCAGGGAGTATACCAGTAAAAATAAATCCCTTCTTCTCTAGCTGCTCAGCTACTATCGATGTTTGCGGATCTTCCAGATTCAGCCGAACTTGAACCACCTGTATTCCTTCTCGTTTTACACGATACAGCGTTTCATGTATACGTTGCTCGAAATCTTCGCCATATTGCAAAAATCTTATCAAAGCCAGTGATAATTTATTGTTAACAGACATTTCCATAATAGTAGGCTGTTTATTGCCTGCCTCAGCAGAAGTATTACCGATAACCGGTTTGATGCCAAAGTTCTCATAGAGGGCACATATCATTTGAGCATGTTTCGCTGGAGGATATATAATCTTATCTGTCTCTTGGACATTTGCAAGAAATCGTAATGCTCCCGGGATAGCCATAGGCGGCGCTCCCGAAAAATAGTTTTGGGTAGTCGTTTGAGGCAAGGCATAAAAGACCTTTTCAGCAAAAAGGGAAACAGGTATTATGAAAAAAGCGATTCCCATCTTCCCAATTCCGTATTGCAACTTGGCAGGAAAGATTTTCGCTGTTACAGGCCGAAGCAACAGCATCAACCCGACAACCGCGCTTCCTGCAATAGACATGGCAAGGAGATTGGACAACAGATTACCCATTTTTCTCACCTGCCTTTTCTGCGAACCAGTGCCTCAATTCGGCTATTTCATCCTTCGTCAGTTCTTTGCCGTCATAAAGCGTTGTCAGGAAGTTTTTAACCGAACCCTCGTACAACGTTTCCAGTAGGCTCTTTGCTTCTTGGCTCCGATATTCCTCCGGCGACATGCAAGGCTCATAGATATTCGCCCGGCCTTGTTTGATAGAAGTTAGGACACCTTTTTCAACTAGCCTTGCCAGAAAAGTTGCGATTGTTTGCCCTTTCCACTCCTTACCCTTATGCCGTGCAAAAATGTCAAGCAGTTCGCCGGAAGTCATAGGATGGCCGGATGCCCAGATAATCTGCATCACTTCCATTTCCGTGTCCGATAGTTTTTGAAAATTTGTCATGGTGTACACCCTCCGTTCATTGTCACACGTCTGCAACAACTCACTATAACTATGTAGTGGTTTAAATATACTACGACGATGTAGTGATGTCAAGAAAAACAATAAAAAGTTTGCGGGTATATAAAAACTTCCCTCAATAGCGAAGTCCCGTTTCAGATGGCTGGCTTTCCGTAAAGTGCATGACCGCCGAACAGCTTGCGGTAAACTGGTACACTATTTGTCTCTCTGAGGATGGTGCGTCCACAATATATTTATCCTCGGCATAAATGTTATATAAATTCAATTTTAACGCGAGTGTGTATTTTGAAACCTATTTTGCCTTTCTTCCGCAGGTATTGGGTCTAATGCAATCTCTTCATAATTTGCAGTGTCTTTGCTCTGTTAGGGGACGATTCCTTTTTCCGCCATAGAAG
>ENA-UOOK01005203-UOOK01005203.1-fermentation-metagenome-genome-assembly--contig:-NODE-5203-length-13224-cov-15.001974_pt1 | contig 13224 bp, 8 predicted proteins | sample MGYA00245777_ERZ724023 | MGnify/ENA primary metagenome ERZ724023 (study PRJEB28704, sample SAMN03018312) | fermentation metagenome | biome: anthropogenic terrestrial biome; feature: soil; material... | reverse complement strand
CCTACGTCATATCCCATAGGCCCATAAAATGCAAATTCAGGATCAATAATCTTTGTTGAGTCTTTTGTTATAAATATGGATCCTGTATGCAAATCTCCATGAAGCAATGCTTGGGCATTGTTCATAAACTCAAATTTAAGCTTGGACACCTCAATTAGAAGTTCTTTATCCTCATAAAGCTCTTTTTTAACCCATTCTAGGTTTGGGGCAAATACTATATTTCTTCCCCTATAATCATTGTAAGGTTCAGTATAAACCAAATCCTCTGTTATCTCACAAAGCTCAGGATTTATAAATCTTTTTACTGCTTCTTTTTTCTCTTTATGACCAAGTACAACATCTGTAGTTAAAAGCAAAGTATTAACCATAAATGTAGTTATATGGTCAGTAAATAAAGGGAACTTCTCTTTTTCAATCAAAGCAGTTCTCATTATGGTATGGTCAGATAAATCTTCCATTGAACAACAGTTCATTATACTATCATATTTGTAGACAACAGGTACAAAACCAGGTGCTAATCTCCCTTCAAGCTGAAGTATTTCCGCCTCTATTCTATTTCTATCTGTGGAAAGTTTAAAATCATCAGATATGCGTGCGGTGTCCCCAGCCTGCTTTATTATTACTGACTTTTTTGAATTATTGTCCCAAACACGGAATACATAATTCAAATTCCCATCGCCAATCTCCCTGCACTCAAGATCACACCCTTCATCAAATATGCTTAATTTCTCTTTAGCATATTCAATTACATCCTTTGGCTTCATCAAAAAATACTTATCGAATCTTAACATAATAAGGCCTCCATAAAGTATATTTCCTCTTATCCTACAAGTTTAATGGGTAGAAAACATTTTACCCTTTACTGCCTATTTTACAGAATATTATGTTACTTGTCCATGTGTCTTATTCAAACAGCTCCCTAAACTCCTCTTCATTCATATTGGAAAGCGAAATATCTCCAGTGTTTCCGTTATTTAATACACTCTGTATTATTCCCTTCTTTTTTTCCTGGAGATCGTATATCTTCTCCTCTATTGTCCCATGAGATAATAGCTTTATAACTTGTACGGTTTTGTTTTGGCCAATTCTGTGGGCTCTATCTACAGCTTGTTCCTCTACAGCAGGATTCCACCATGGGTCAAAATGTATTACCACATCCGCCCCTGTAAGATTAAGCCCTGTGCCGCCTGCCCTAAGGGATATTAAAAATACATCGCCATACCCTTCGTTAAATCTATTTACCATACTAAGCCTATCCTTAGATGGTGTTTGCCCATCTAAATATAGATACTCTATATTATTTTGAACTAAACGCTTTTCTATATTTTTAAGTACAGTAGTAAACTGAGAGAATAAGAGTATCCTGTGGCCTGATCCTATGCTTTCTTCCAAAATATCATCAAGTGCCATCATCTTTCCGCTTTCCCCATCATAATTTTCAATGAAGCTTGAAGGATCACAACAAATCTGGCGAAGCCTTGTTAGTAGCGCAAGTATTTTCATTTTGCTCTTATTAAAACCATTTTCCCTTATTTGTTCATCAACCTCTTGCTTTGCTGATGCAATATACGAAGCATAAAGCCTTTTTTGCTCATCAGTCATATCAACAATTACCTTATGCTCTATTTTAGGAGGAAGCTCCTTTGCAACTTCCTTTTTAAACCTTCTTAATATAAAAGGCTGTATATGTTTATTTAATTCCATTAGCGCTTCTTCATCTTTATCCTTAATTATTGGAGACTCATACTTTTTCACGAAGCTTCCATGAGATAGAAGGTATCCTGGCATTAAAAAATCAAATATAGACCAAAGTTCTGTTAGAGAATTCTCTATAGGGGTCCCTGTAAGTGCAAATCTTACCCTTGCATTTATATTTTTTACTGCTTGAGCATTTAAAGATCCAGGGTTTTTTATATACTGGGCCTCATCTAAAATACAGATGCTAAATGTTATATCCTTATATTCTTCTATATCATTTCTTATAAGAGGATAAGAGGTTATAACAATATCATAGTCTTTTATGGTTTTTCTTAATTCATCCCTTTCATCTTTGCTCCCTGTAATAACCAATGCTTTAATGCTTGGAATAAACTTATCTATCTCTTCTTGCCAATTATATACGAGGGATGTAGGAACCACTATAAGTACAGGTCCTTTTTCCTGTCCTTGTTCCTCTAATTCAGATTCTATAAAAGCTAATGCCTGAAGTGTTTTTCCAAGGCCCATTTCATCTGCAAGTATCCCTCCAAATCCACAAGCAGACAGTGTTTTAAACCATTTAAAGCCCACCTTTTGGTATCCTCTTAAAACATTGTCAATATGAGCTGGTACTTTAAACTCAGATTTTTGAACACCTTCTAATGTATCTATGAGGCTTTTGAATCCCTGACTTTTCTCTACATATGTCATATTGCTTTCATTAATACCATCTTCAATATAGAGGGCATTATATTTTGGCAAAAGCACCTTCCCATCTTTAAACTCGCTATCTCTTATACCAATATACTCAAAAAGCTTGGCAGCATCATTTAGCTCTTTAGAATTAAGAGGTAAAAAGTCGCCTTCTTTAAGCCTGTAGTATTTCTTTTTCTTCTTTATTGAATCAAATATATATTTCAGTTCTGATTTGTTTACACCCTCAATATCAAAATCAAATTCTAGAAAGTCATTTTCATTTACACTTATACTAGATTTAAAACTTGGCGTCTTATATATTTTTATATTTTTAAAGCTTTCAGAATAATAAACCTCTCCAATCTCTTGAAGTTTTTTTATGCCTTCTGATAAAAATACCATAATTTTATCCTCATCATTCATGGCAAAACTATCTTTTGCTACAGAAAAGCCCAAATCTTCATATAACTTTAAAACCTTAGACTCTGTATCCGCATCCCTTATTAGTATTCCCTTTCCGCTTTCATTTGCCAGTTTTTGCTTTAAATCCGATTTTAGTGGATTTATATTTATAGTTCCATAATTAAACTCTACATTAGATATAATATAATCTTTAAATTTATCAAAATACATATTAACCTTTATAGGCCTCTCATAAAAGTTATTTTCAAAGTATTTATCAGTTGTAACTGTCTTGCTTACATCTTTAAGACCTGGTACTACATAATATACAACCTTATCTCCTAAACTCTTATCAAACTTTATAGAATTGTTTTTATGCTCCATAAATCCATTATATATTGGTATATAAAAATCCTTCTGCTTCTTTGAAGGCTTATATATTTTATCTTTATAGAAAAAGTACTCACCATCCACTGTAAGAGGAATTGGCATTAGACTTTGCTGCTTCAATACAAAGCTTTGGTCATTTGTAGTTAGGTTAAACTCTAGGGGAATATCTTCATTTAGTATTGTAATAGGATCATGTACATATCTATTTATTACGGCTTCAAATTCCCTGCCTTCTAATAATGAAAACATTCTCTTTAGCTGGCCGTCAGTTAAATACGCCTTTTTTCCTACAAGAAACCTTGCAGGCCCTTTTATGTAGGTGTAATATTCACTAACCCTATCATTTATCTCATAAAGCTCCATAAGAAGGTCTACTATCCTTTGGTCTTCCTCGCTAAACACATGGGTTTCTGGGTCATAAGTAAATCCCTTTCCAAAAGTAATAGTCTTCTTTTTGTATTTTATCTCTTCAAGCAATTCCTTAATATTTTTAACTACATATAATCTATTAGTACCAATTTTAAGCTCAATGGAAGATCTGGAGTTACGTTTTTGTGAAGGTTCATATTCATATATTATCCCAAGATTTACTTCCTGCTTTAATGGTTTTATATCTGTACCTGCCATCTTAATGGCATCAATTATATCCGAACCTTTTTGCATCCTTTTTATTTTGCTTTGTCTAAATAACTCCTCTTTTTCTCTTACAAGCTTTATTGCTACTGCAACCACATGCTTGCATAATGTATAGTCATAATAATGGAAACTTCCATAGTATACGGGACATTCACACTCAAAGTCAGCTAACTCGTCCCCTTTTTCTACCTCTAGGGTAACACTATATACCCTATCTCCTGAGGACGATTCAACATCAGCATAGACATAATAATATCCATCAATAACCTCATTTATATCAAAACTTCTAATTTTGTTTTTTAAATATATATCAAGGCCCCTTTTATACACTGTTTCTCCGACTACTCTTTTTATATTCATCTCAGTAAGTTTTGCCATTTATTATCTCTCCTAATTGCATACAAACAAATTTAAACACATTATATAATCATTACTAAACCTTAACAGATTATTCATGGTTTTTACATAAATAATCATAACATTGATAGTATTATATAGATAACAACTAAAGGAGTTTTATACTCCTTTTAAATATATATGGAAATAGCCCATTTATGGGCTATTTGTATTTTTTGTTACTTTATTTTCTTTAGCACAGACAAGAAGTATTCCCAAGTTCTTTTAACAGAAGAGATACTCATATGTTCGTTAGGAGTATGTGCATCATATATATTAGGGCCAAAAGATACCATATCAAGGTGAGGCATCTTTTCTTTAAATAGTCCACACTCAAGGCCTGCATGTATTGCCACTATCTCTGGCTCCTCTCCATAAAATTCTTTATATCCTTTCTCAAAAAGCTCCCTTATTTTCGAGTCTGGCTCATACTGCCATTCTGGGTAATCTGCAACCCCCTCAAAGCCTGCCCCTAAAAGGTTTGCTGCAGCTTTTGATTTATCTAAAATGAGCTTTTTAAGGCTTTTTACAGAGCTTCTTACAGCACTTTCAAATATAATTGATTCATCTAATGTTGTAACAATACCTATATTTGATGAACTTTCAACTAATCCTTCTATTTCCATGCTCATTGTCTGTATTCCATTTGGAATAAGCAGTAGAGAATAGATTGCCTTTCTCGCTGTTTCCTTTGAAAATACTTTGTTTAGTTTTTCATCTGACTCTTTTGCACAAATCATAACATCAGGATCTGATGCCCTAAGTTCTAATTTTAATATGGCATTTAGCTCATCAATAAGCTTTAAAAACTTTTCTTTTTCTGCCTTCTTTACAAAAACTTGCGCATCTGCCTCTCTTGGTATTGCATTTACCTTCTGTCCTCCATTTATGCTAGCAATAGAGATATCAACCTCATCAATCAATCTTTTTAACACTCTGCCCATAAGTATATTTGAGTTTCCCCTTCCAAGGTTTATTTCAGACCCTGAATGTCCTCCTTTTAGGCCTCTTATACTTATATCATAGTGCCTGCCATCACCCTTTAAAGTGTCCCATACAATTGGAAGGGTTTGTTTTGTGGTTATCCCCCCTGCGCAGCTTACAAGTATTCTACCCTCTTCTTCTGAATCTATATTTATAAGTATATTTCCAGTTAGGTTTTTAGGATCTACTGCTATGGCACCATCCATTCCAACCTCTTCATTAGCAGTCATAAGCACCTCAATTGGCGGATGGTATATGTCATCTGATGCTAAAAGTTCAAGAGCATATGCAATTGCAATCCCGTCATCCCCTCCAAGGGTTGTATTATCTGCATATATCATATCTCCATCTACTTTTAGTTTTATAGGATCCTTCCCAAAATCGTGATCTGTAGACTTGTTCTTATCACAAACCATGTCCATATGACCTTGTATTATTACTGTTGGAGCATTCTCATATCCCTTTGTACCGGGTTTTTTGATTATAACGTTCATTGCCTCATCTTGCAAAACCTCAAGCTTTTTCTCCTTTGCAAAGCTAACTAAATAATCGCTTATAGCCTTTTCATTACCAGACTCTCTTGGAATTTTTGAAATCTGTTCAAAATATCTAAAAATAGGTTCTTTAAAAATCTCCATATTATATCCCCTCACATCATAATATATTTTGCTCTTTAAAATCATTGTAAATCATTTTTATCTCATCAATATTTTCTATAAATACATTCATTATATATGGGTCGAAGTGCTTACCAGCTCCCTCTTTAAGTATATCTACAGATTCCTCAAAGGTAAATGCCCTCTTATATGGTCTTTTGCTTGTTAGAGCATCAAACACATCAGCTATAGCAACAATCCTTGCACTTAAAGGAATATCTTCACCTTTTTTGCCTCTAGGATAGCCTGTGCCATCCCACTTTTCGTGGTGCCCCTCAGCTATTTCAATACCCATTTTAAATATGCTTCTGCCCTTCTTTTTAAGGTTTTCATCAGCCTGCCTTAAAACATCTCCTCCATATGTGGTATGGCTCTTCATTATTTCAAACTCCTCTTTAGTAAGCTTTGCAGGCTTTAGCAGTATATCATCCCTTATGGCAACTTTCCCAATATCATGAAGAGGACTAAACCTCTCAATGCTGCTTATATATTCTATATCTATTATATCCTTATATTTATCTTGTCTTGATAATATTTCCGCAATAGCCTTTGAATAGATTGTCATTCTCTTAAGATGTCCTCCAGTGTCAGGATCCCTATCCTCAGTTAAAACTGCAAGGGCAAGGGTTGAACTTACTATCATATCATCTACAAATATATCCTTTTCAAGGCTCATTGTTATGCTATTTGCAAGAGTTTTTAAAAACTCTATATGATCTTTTTGGTATACATTTTTTTTGTTGCTAGAAAAAAATATAATGCCAACAGTTTCTATATTGTTTTTAAGTGGGAAGGTTATAGATGATCTTATGCCCTCCTCAAGCAATATCCTATTATATTCCTTTAAAGGTTTCCCTTTTACATACTCTTCAAGGTCATTTATTACCCTTTCTTCTCCAGTGTCAACTATTCTTTCAAGGCTAGTATTTTTAAGCTCTGCTCTATATCCTAAAAATCTTTTAGGCAGGTTCTCATGGTATTTTCCAGTGACACCATAGGACGCCTTTATAGTTTTTCTGTCGTTTTCAATAAGCGCAACACCTATATAGGTGTAGGGTATATAATCAGAAAAAGAATCAAATATATATTGCAATATTTCTTTAAATGGTACATTTTTGTTGAGATTCTCAATCAGCACAACTAGCCCTTTTAGCCTGTTAAAAATAGCTTGAACCTCTGGCTTAACTGGGATAATATCTCCATTTAATGGGTGTACTAAAGTTTGATTATCTATATTAGCTTCATTTGCATTAACCCCGGATGATGTTTTATAGAGTGCACTTAGAGGTTCAAAAAGATTTTTATAATCATATACAAAAAAATAGGTAAGCAGTATCAAAACAGAGATTGCTACAAATAGGAATATATAAAATAAGGTTAAACTCCTATGTCTATAATAGTCGATAACTGAGTTAGTTATATTATTACTATGCATAAACAGCTTTTCATTATTGTCTTTTATATATCTCATTGCCCCATTTACTCTACCCACATCACTATTTTCATCAATTAATATATCTATGGATTCTTTAAACTCTGGCCACAGGGCCTTACTTCCATCTATAAATGGCTCTAATTCTTTTAAGTCCCCTTTAAGGCTTATGGTTCTATTATCTACTACAACGTATCCTTTTATTATAGAATTATATTGCTTGTCAAATTCATCTCTAGACTCTTTTAACTCTTGTATAGCAGTACTTACTTTATTGTAGTTTTTAGTATTAGTGCTTGGATTTGAATTTGAATTAATTGATGTTTTAAACTCATATATGTATAGAGAATTCTTCGTCATAATCTGAGTGACTGACCTTTGCTTTCCTAATGTATCTATTAGTGCGTTATCGTTATAGCTGTTCTTTAAATTTAAGAACAATAATAATATAATTGAAAATATAGCTATAAATATAAGTGAAATTATTATTATAACATGCTTTTTAAAAGTATCCATGACAGACTTATCAGTTGTTATAAGCATCCGCTAACCTCCAGCTTATGCAAAATATCGTATTTATTTGATTTTTTATATCCTTTCTTTATAATATAATAATATGGTATTTTTAATTAACCATATTACTTATTACAGGATCGCACTAATAATATTGTACTAGTATAATTTTACACCAAAATGTTCTCTTGTCAAAATAGCTAGGATGTGGTCTATATGGAAAAGGATTTATATATGGTTGCCCTTATACCAAACCATATTAAAAATCAGTTGTCTAAATACCAAAAAGAGATTTCAAATATTTATGGGCTCTATGATGAATATCCGGAGCTTCATATTACTTTGTCAAAATTGGTTTACAATGATGAAGAACAAATATTTAAGCTTATTTCTATTTTAAATCATAATCTGGCAAGCCAAAAGCCCTTTCCAGTTGAGATAAATGGTGCAAGCTGTTTTAACCCCCCTTATAAATCAGTCAATATACATGTAATTAAAAATGAGCATCTTATAAATATATCAAAAATAATTGATGATTCTGCTTTAGGGTTTAATATTACCCCTGCAGATACCTACAAAGACAGGGAATATCATATATCAATTGCAAACCCTAACTTTGCAAAAAAGGATTGGTCTGATAAAGAATATGAGGAAGCCTGCCATCTTATACAAGGTAAAGACATACACAAAGAATTTATAATAGACACCATCCAGATGTGGTATCCTATTAAGGAGGACTATATTATAACTAGTTTTAATCTTAAATAGGCTATTATCTCTTAGGGGCAGGATGGGGGACTTGTACCATGAAAAATACTAATGATAACAAACAATTATATTATTTTTTATCTGTATATGCATTAATATATATGTTAACTGCAATATATGGTATATTCACCCCAGTGTATCTAAATAATATGGGATTTAATAGTTCATACATAGGTATACTTTTATCTATTGGTCCATTTATTTCAATATTCGCCCAACCAATATGGGGGAGCGCTGGGGATAGGGCAAGCAGTAAAAATAATATATTAATTATTATGGTGTTTTTTAGCGGGGTTTCTTTCCTTTTGTATAAAGCATCTAGTAACTTCTATTACCTGTTTTTAATAATATCCATATATACTTTTTTTCAAACATCTATAAACCCATTGACCGATGCCATAACCCTTGAATTTTTGGATACCACTAATTTAAGGTTTGGCTCCATACGTCTTGCTGGAACTATTGGCTATGCATTTATGGCATTTGTGGCAGGATATTTCTCTGATAAAAATATAAATTTTATCTTTCCTATTTACTTTTTAATAACCATTGGCGCCATTATATATATTAGAAAGCTCCCCAAAATAGTTGGACATCAAGCCAAAAAAAATAAAGTATCTGTGACAGAAATATTAAAGCATGAAGATATAATGATACTTATGCTTTTTAATATGATGGCTCAAATATCTTTAGGTTTTTATAATAGCTTTTTCCCTGTATACTACAAAAGTTTAGGTGCAGGCAACAGGCTTTTGGGATTGGCAATGCTTATGGCTGCATTAAGCGAGACCCCGTTTTTGCTGCTTTCTAACAAAATAGTAGACAAACTTAGTATTAAAACTACTTTGCTTATATCATCATTTATAATGTCTCTGCGTTGGTTTATTACATATTCTGTACAGAATACATATTTAATGCTATTAGTTAACCTGCTCCATGGTAGTTCTTTCATAGTCTTTTCTTACTGTACGGCTACATACATAAATAGGAATATACCAAAAGAGCTTAAAGTATCAGGGCAAACAATGAATGGCCTTATAGGAATGGGATTTGGAAGAATAATTGGCAGCATGGCTGGAGGTTTTTTAAGCGATGCATTTGGGATTCGCAAAGTATTTCTAATTAACTCTGTATTTACGTTTATAATATTTATAGTCTTTTATTTTATTTTTAAGTTTTTTAAATTTGAAAGTAAAGAATTTCAGGGATGATTATAATCACCCCTGAAATTCTTTATCATTAATACTTGGCTAATATAGAATTAAGTTTTTCCTTTGCCTTTAATATATCTGTTCTCTGCTGATCTCCAGATATTTCTCTTTCTATTATAAGAGGCCCTTTATATCCATTTTCATGGAGCTTATCAATAAGTGCTGGGAAGTCTACCATTCCTTCTCCAATTGCAGTTTCATCTCCAAGCTCTCTGCCATTTGTAGGATATTTGCCATCTTTAACGTGAACCCCTCTTATTTTATCTTTATATATTCCTGCTGCATCTACAGGGTTTGCTTTCCCATACATGAGAAGGTTTGCAGGATCTATGTTAATTCCAAGGTTATCAAGTCCAACATCTTCAATGGTTCTAATTAGTGTAATAGGTGTTTCCTGACCAGTTTCAAAGTTAAAATAAATATCGAGGCTCTTGCAATAATCAGCAACTTCTCTTATTGCAATTACGGTTTCTCTGTATTCTGTAGTTGTAGGGTTTTCAGGTATAAATCCTACATGAGTTGTAACATCATGAACTCCTATCATCTTTGCAAAATCCGCACCTTTTTTTAAAGCATGTATCCTCTCTGCCCTATAGGCTACAGGAACAAGTCCTAGTGTGTGAGGTCCATCTATAAAATCCCATCTTGCAGGTAATGGCCATCCTGCCCAAAGGCTAGATACCTTTATCTTGCCATCCATCACTTTTTTAATCTTTTCAGCATTTTCTTCAGTATAAAGATCTGGATTCGAGCAGTTAAGCTGGCAAACATTAAGGCCTAACTTTTCAATTGTCTCTACACCATTTTTAAGTATGTCTTCTAATTGCACTATAACACCAATGTCTAAATTATACATAAAAAAACCTCCTAGTAAAATATACTCGTATCATAGTATACATATCTTTTAGAAGATATTATATAGAAAAATGGTCTTATATTTAATACTTTTAGCCATAAACTATTAAATTGCCCCTATATTCATAGTATCTTTTATCTGTTTCACGTCCTTGTCCCCTCTGCCTGACAAATTTACAATAATTATATTATCTTTAGGCAAGGTTTTGGCAAGTTTAATTGCATATGCAACTGCATGAGCACTTTCAAGAGCTGGTATTATTCCTTCATACCTAGATAATGTATAAAATGCATCTACGGCTTCAGCGTCTGTTATTCCTACATACTCAGCCCTATTTATATAATGAAGATAACTATGCTCAGGCCCAACACCAGGGTAATCAAGACCTGCTGCTATTGAATAGGCAGGTGCTAATTCGCCATTTGAATCTTGGAGCACATAGCATTTAAATCCATGTATAACCCCAACCTTTCCATTTAATATGGATGCTGCATTATCTTTTGTATTAATACCTTTCCCTGCAGGCTCCACCCCTATCATTTTAACTGACTTATCTTCAATAAATGGATGAAATAGTCCTATTGAATTACTTCCTCCGCCAACACATGCCACTAAATAATCTGGAAGCCTTCCTTCAACAGACAAAATCTGTTTTCTTGCCTCCTTGCCTATTATGCTTTGAAACTCTCTTACCATGGTTGGATATGGGTGTGGTCCTACTGCAGATCCTATAATATAAAACGTATCATCAGCATTTTCCACAAAATCTTCTAATGCTGCATCAACTGCTTCCTTTAACGTGGCATTACCTCGCTTTACGGGAACAACTTTAGCTCCTAAAAGTTCCATTCTAAACACATTTAACTCCTGCCTTTTTATATCAACCTCTCCCATATATATGGTACAATCCATTCCAAATAAAGCACATACTGTTGCAGTTGCAACACCGTGCTGCCCCGCTCCTGTTTCAGCTATTATCCTCTTTTTCCCCATTCTTTTTGCTAAAAGTGCTTGACCCATAGCATTATTTATCTTATGAGCACCAGTATGATTTAAATCCTCTCTTTTTAAATAAATCTTTGCTCCGCCAGCCTTCTCTGTAAGTCTTTCAGCAAAATACAGTGGATTCTCACGTCCAATATACTGCTTTTGGTAATAATCAAGTTCTTTTAAAAACTCTTCATCTTCAATGTACTTGTAGAAATTCTCTTCGACTTCTTTTAACACCTTTTTAAGCGCCTCTGGTACATAGCTTCCTCCAAACTCCCCGAAATACCCTTTATTATTTTCCAAAATCTTCTCCCCCTTTTTATAAATTAAAAAAGCCCCCTATAGACTTTTAGTCTATAGAGGGCGAATCATCACACGCGGTGCCACCTCAGTAGGTTAATATACTTTATAATATACACAACCATCTCAAATTCAGATACAGGAAAAACCGATATCCTAACCTCGTAACGTGAGATACACGTGTCGCCTACTTATTTTTCGGCTCTCGCTCAAAGGCCCATTCAATATATCCGCAAATACTAGGATTCCACCACCCCTAGCTCTCTTTAATCATAAGATATACATACTATTTCCTTATCATTGCTTTTTGATTTATTTTTTAGTAGTGTACCATATATATTAGTTGCCGTCAATAGAATAATAAATTTATTGTATAATTATAACACCAGCTATTATCTAATTGCCAAATGCTTTATTTATTGCTTCTATTGCAGCATTCACCTCTATTTTTATTTTATCCTCGCTCAATATATTTTCTCTTATTAAATCTTCAAGCAGGATTCTAAACTCTCCTAAATACTCCGATGATGTAGTATACGAATTATAAGAAAATCCACTTTGAGCCCTTCTGCATAAAATAGACACAATTTCGTGATAATATCTCTTGATTTCATCTAATTTTTACTATGTTGATATAATTTGATACTATGTTATAATTTAACAGTAGTGGATTGTATCAATCCAATTACTATCAAAACTATTTTTTGTATAGTCAAAGATAGTTCTATGCGGCTTTTGGGGCAAATAACATTTGCTTGTACTTTTTAGGTGGAAGCCAACAACACCCAGAATGACGCCTTTGGCGATTATAATAAACCTCTATATACTCAAATATTACTTGCTTTGCTTCTGCTCTTGATTTAAAATTATAGAAATTAGTACATTCACATTTCATATTACTAAAGAAATTTTCAGCTACTGCATTATCATATGGAGTTCCTTTGCGACTCATGCTTGGAATAATTCCATTCCTTTTTAGTAGTGCTTGATAATCATTTGAACAATATTGGCTGCCTCTATCAGAGTGAAACATTAACCCTGGTTCTGGAGATTCCAACCTTATTGCCATCTCCATTGCCTTTATTGCAAGTTCTTTGTTTATACGATCACTCATGGCATATCCTACAATATCCTTTGTGCATAAATCCTTTACTATGGCGGTGTATAACCAGCCTTCATTAGTCCAGTTGTATGTAATATCTCCAACCCATACAGTGTTTGGAGTTTTAATATCAAAATTTTGGTTTAATAAATTAGGAGCTATAGGTAAATCATGTTTAGAATTAGTTGTCTGTT
>ENA-UOOK01005200-UOOK01005200.1-fermentation-metagenome-genome-assembly--contig:-NODE-5200-length-13227-cov-47.728287_pt1 | contig 13227 bp, 9 predicted proteins | sample MGYA00245777_ERZ724023 | MGnify/ENA primary metagenome ERZ724023 (study PRJEB28704, sample SAMN03018312) | fermentation metagenome | biome: anthropogenic terrestrial biome; feature: soil; material... | reverse complement strand
TCCTTCTTTCTTCTCCTATATTTGAGAGTGCTTTTACCTGGAAATCGGAAGAATGTAGAGCGAGCATATCCTAAAATCTGTTCGATTTTTAAATAACTGTAAGTATTCAGGACAATTTTCCATGATCAGATATTCAATTGACTTTTCCAGAGAGATTCAAAATCAAACTTTGAGTTTTGGGATAGGCTTAAAGTTAAGCTACTGAAGAGGTTTTTAGGTAATCGCCAGCCTTTTTACCTTTTTTGATATTTTGAGTACTTATTATCCGTGGCTGGAGAGTAGCGTCTAACGGAGTTAAAATTGGTTATTTTAAAAACTGTAATCAGTTAATTTGATTTGTTTTTACGCATTCAAGTATTATTCTTATTGCTTTTCTTTAGTTTTTGGAGGGACACCAGTTCCTACTCTGGGAGGATTTGTTGTATCCATATTATCTTTAGCTTGATATCCTTTCTCTATTGGTTGATAACCTGCTGAACACTTTTGTCTTTTATCTTCTGCCATTGTAAAACCTTTTATTCAAAAAATTCAACTGCTAATATTTCATCTTTTAATATTATTATACCTTTAGATCTTTCTACAGCTTCTTGAAAATTTCCATTTTCGTCTAATTTCCAGACTGTTTCCAGAAATATTTGCTCTTCAGCTGGATATGAAGATGCAAACGAATCTTGGCTAAATAGTCCTCCGATTCTCCTTCCATCCTTAAGATGAACAATAACCCATGCAGATTCTCTTTTGTTAAACTTGAAATCCCATGGTTTTGAAAATGGATGTATAATGTGACTTGACACTGATCTCAATGATAATATTTTTAAGTAAATTATCGGCCATAGAATTGGCATGATAAAAATAATAAAAGCAATGGAAAGTAAGTATAGATATTTATGAGTTTGGTAAAACTGAGGAGCAGCTATTAGTATAATTACTGGATAAAAAAATGCGTAATTTATAGCGCTATATGTGATTACTTCAAATGATGATTTTGAAAAATCTCTTCTTTCACTTGGTACTAACGAATCGTAAACTTTCAAAGATATAAATCCAGGTACGAAAAAAAGAAGAAACAAAGAAAAATTATCAGGTTGCCAAATCTCCATAATAAGCACCTTTTTTATAGCTATTTTATATCTTTACTTCCAGTCTCCAATCAAAATAAAAGGTGCCCAGAAATAGATATTAGAGTATCGCTCATCGTGAATGAATTCCACTTGAGTCATTTGGAGGGCTTCATCTTTAGTCATTTTTTCCTCTTTTATTTTCCTGTAGAACCTTTCCATGAACTCGAAAGTTGATGCTGCCCCTACTGACCATAAGCTAACTATTAAAGATCCTGCTCCGGCATAAAGAAAAGCTCTTGTAAGGCCTATTAGTTCATCTCCAGGTTTCTGTCCGTTCAAACCGGTTTCACAGGCGCTTAGTACAAGAAGGTTTGTGCTTAAATTTAAATCAAATATTTCTTTCATTTTAAGATCCTTATCTGCGAGTCTAAGTCCTGAGTTAAGGGAATTTTCCCAATCAAAGCCTCCGTGGCAGGATATATGAATTACATCATTATTTGCATTTTTTAATATGCTGCTTGTCGCCTCTGCTCCTAATTTCGGCTCTACGTTAAACAGTTCAGCAACTAATTTTGCTTCCCCTTCAAATATTTCTTTTTCGTTTTCATTTGGAGTATATCCAATTGAAAGACAAGATTCAAATTTTCTAGCTGTCTTGCTTTGGGAATATTTGAGTGTTGTTAAGCTTGGCACATAGACAATAGGAAAATGTTCAATTAAGCGTTTATTCCCTGCAAAAAGTGCATGAAGTGGTAAATAATGTAGCAACCCATGGGGAACCAAATAAACAAGTTCACAATCATTAATATATTCAAGAACAGGATCAATTAGGTATTCAGACAATTCTATCCAAGTTTCTTCAGTTCTACCTTTCATTGTAACGATTTCATTGAAATATTCTTGGATATGAATTGACAGGCTTTTTAAAGTCAGATCAACAATTTTCACCCTAGGAACCTTTTCATCTGACCTAATCACAAAAATAAATACTTTTTCATTCGTTGTGTAATATTCGACAAAAGCGGTTTTTTTAGCCTGAATTCCTATAAGTTCCTTTATTTCTTTGATTCCAAGAGGTTGTCCCTTCCTCAAATCTACATATTCAGGCGAGAATTCTCGAATTCGATCGTATAATTCCTTGAGTTCAGCTTCTTTTTCCTTAATTTTTCGAGTTAACTGGTCCAGTTCTTCGGTTTTTTCTGTTTTTCTTATCAGTCTATCGAAGATTCTTATTGATTCAAGCAACTTTTCCTCTTGAGTAAGGAGTTCTTCAGGTATGCTCTCTGGAGCTTCAAGTTCCAGCAATCGAAGTGAATCCAGTAAGGTACGTGATTTTAAACGCCCTAAATACTCCCAAGCTTTTTCAGAGTTATTCATTTTTGTACACAAAAAAGAAATCATTTCAGTATACACATGACTCTTGTTCCACAAAATCTCTAATTTTAGTTCTTCAAGAGAGTATTGTCCGCGAATAGACTCGATGCACTCAATTGATTTATTGTAACTATCAAAAGCCTGATTGTTATTACTTAATTTCTCATAACATCTTCCCATCGACGCATAAATCTTAAATAGCATATTCCAATCATCAGATTTTAAAGTATAATCTAGTGCTCTTAATTGAAACTTTAAAGCAGTTGAATAGTTCTCTTCTTGCTGTAATAAATTTCCTATATTGTTAAGTGTTGCTCCTACGTTTGATTGGTATACTACATTTTCTGGATCGTTTTCGAGCACTTTTTCCCTTACTTTGAGAGATTTCTCGTACTTTTCTTTTCCCTCTTTGATGCGACCCATATGAGAGAGCAAGATGCCGAGATTATTTAGTGTAATTCCTACGTAAGATTTGTATACTACGTTTTTGGGATCGTTTCCAAGTAATTTTTCTCTTATTTCCAACGCTTTTTCATACTTTATCTCTGCCTCTTCCATTAACCCCATATCAGACAGCAAGGCACCTAGATTACTTAACGTAGTTCCAACATTCGATTGATACACTACATTTTGGGGGTCTTTTTCGAGTAGATTTTCTCTCATCTCAAGCGCTTTTTCGTATCTTATTTTTGCCTCCCCTATGCGTCCAACATGAAAAAGCAAGTTTCCGAAATTGTTTAATATCATTGCTACAGCTGATTGATACATTACATTATCAGAGTCTGTTCCGAATAGATTTTCGTAAATTTCTAACGTTTTTTCGTACTTTCTCTTTGCTTCTTCTATAAGACCTCTATCTTTTAACAAGTTCCCAAAATTATTGAGTGTAGATCCAACATATAATTGATAAGTTACATTTTCTGGATTTTTTTTGAGCAGCTTTTCTCCTATTTCCAATGCTCTTTCGTAACTCGTCCTCGCCTCTTCTGCACGCCCTATCTCATAAAGCAAGATGCCGAGATTGTCAAGTGTAGTTGCTAAATATAGTTGATACACTGTATTTTCAGTATCTATTTTGAGTAATTTTTCTCTAACTTCCAGTGCTGTATCATACCTCTTTTTTGCTTCTTCTGTACTCCCCATATCTGCAAGCAAATTTCCTAGGTTGTTGAGTATAACACCAACATCTACTTGGTATTGTATATTTTTGGGAACTCTTCTGATTAATTTTTCTCTGATCTCCAGCGCTTTTTCGTACTTTCTCTTTGCTTCCTTAGTGCGGCCCATATTTCTAAGCAAAGAACCGAAGTTATTGAGTGTAGTTCCTATGTATGATTGGTAATCTATGTTTTGTGGATCTTTTTCTAGCAGTTTTTCATAAATTTCTAGTGTTTTTTCGTATCTTATCTTTGCCTCCCCATAGCGTCCCATATCTTTTAGTGAGTTCCCAAGATTATTAAGTATATTTCCAACACGTAACTGATAAGCTGTATTTTTGGAGTCTTTTTTAGCTAATTTTTTGTAAATCTCTAATGCCATCTCATACTTTCTTTTTGCCTCTTCAATTCGCCCCATATCTGAAAGCAAGGTTCCGAGATTATTAAGTGTCATTGCTACATTGAACTGGTACTCTATATTTTCAGGATCCTTTACCAGCAATCCTTCTCTTATTTCAAGTGCTTTTTCATATCTTACCTTTGCCTGTTCTATACATCCTATATTCGAAAGCACATTTCCTAAACTATTGAGCGCAATTCCTACATCTGCTTGATATGTTACATTTCTCGGATTTTTTTCGAGTACTTTTTCTCTTATTTCCAACGCTTTTTCGTACCTTATCTTCGCCCCATCCATGTCATTCTCATTAAAAAGTAAGGTTCCTAGATTATTTTGCGTATTCCCCAGATACACTTGATAAGTTACATTTTTAGGGTCTTTTTCAAGTAATTTTTGAGAACTTGAGATGCATAATTCATAGCAATTTTTTGCCTGAGAAAAATTTCCAAAGTTACCGAAAGTGTTTCCAAGATTCCCAATATTTTTAAGATTCGCCTCAAGACTTGATCTAAAGAAATCATTATCAGAATATTTTGTGAAGAGGTCTGTGTTAATACCTAGAGCATATTCATAGACTTTTATGGCTTTGTCAAGTTCTTCCAATGTTAGCATTAGTTGACCTTTCAAACTTAATATTTTAAGTAAGAGGTCATCTGCTTTTGCTTTCTTTGCAGCTTCGTCAGCTTTTTCAAGTTCTTTCAATGCTTCTTTATGCTTCTTTTTTTGTAGAAGCTGTGAAGCCTTTTGAAAATGCCTTTCAGCCGAGTCTCGCAAAAATCTGGACATAGTAAAAAGAATAAACTCATGATAGCTTAAGTATTGCGTTTTTTGCATAGCAATTGTAACAAAAAGTGTGAGAGATAATTTGCTTCTCTTTCTCTGCACACAGGGAAAGTCGCGCCTATGGCCTGTAGACAAATTCGGGCTCAGACGGCTGATTACAGTTTCCATGGGTTAGATTTTAGACCATTTGATTTCTTCCCGCTTAAACCGGAATTCTTCTTCTAATTTTTTAGGGCCCTCAAAAAATGATTCATTTTTCAAGGGTTAATAAGCCTTATCTCGTGAATTGTATGTGGTGCTAGTGCTCCCCCAGTAAAAGTACAGATGATAAAGAATTTATTTTCCATTAAAGAAATTAAATATCCTTAACTTCCATTTTAAGGTTTTCTTAGCTCTATTTTCAACATTTAATTTTGTAAAACGGAAAACGGAGTCAGTTGCCATAATTTCAAAAAAATGTAATTTGTCAAAAAAATAAAGCTCTAATCCCATCCATCTATTATTTTTAAAGTTTAATCGGGTTTATTTTCCTCTAAATTGGATTTTAAGAATATACTTTTATTGGGGGAACTCTGGTTATATATCTATTACCTAAAATAAGCATTCTGAATCCTCAGTTTACACACTGATTTTGGAGGACCCTAATTAAATAACAATATTACAAGGACTGAAACTGTTTATTCGAATTTGAGCGATGCAGACATAATATATATTAATATAGATGCGCATCGCGGTAATCCGTTGGATCTAAGTATTGTTTCTCCATGAGTTTGATTGTATCAAACTGGGCAAAATTCTCTTAAATTCCTCTTTAAGCGAGAACTATTTTTTCTGTCAATTGAATCAGGTAGTAGTCTCTAAAAAAGTTAGGGTCTCCAAAATTCTTCTATTCTCTGTGGCAACTGGCAAATACTTTATAGGTAACGTCCCGAACTCCTTGCTATAAATGTGCTTTACATTTCAATCGATATCGCGGCCTGCTATTGGGTGCGTCAGCGCAATTTAATTAAGGACAGAACTTAATTTCCTTCCTGATTTCTGTTCGGCAATATCATTTGCTGTTGCATACGGATGAGAATATCTTTCGTTTTCTTCGGTATATGATTTCATATAGAGTTTGGATTTGATTTGAATCGCTTTCACAGGACAGTAATTGAGACAAGCATAGCAAAAGTAGCATTTGACATTTCTTTGCCATACCGGCTTTTTATCAATCATTTTTATTTTCCCGGATAGACAAACTTTTTCACATATTTTACAGCCGGTGCACTTCGAATTTGCATAAAAATAATCCTTTGCGCCGGTGTATTCAGCAAAAGCCATTCCTAAAGGAACTAAATGTTTCAACATATAATTAGATGGAGCTGAATCAGAATCTTCTTCCCGGCTGTTTTCCTGGTTTATAATAATTTTTTGAATTAAATCAAGTTTAATCTGAATCTCAGATTCCAGTTTTGTGATTTCTTCATTTGTTGTGGGATGTCAATCTTTATTTCTCGGATCGTTACAAGCCATATTTAGAGTAAAACATGAATTAAGGTTTTTACCTTTTTTTCTGAGTATTTTTTTGATTTCATTAAATGCTATATGTTGGGTACCGGCTCGTGTAGCTATAGCAAAAATGTACCTGGTCGATTTTATATCAAGTTTCTCGATGAATTTCTTTACAGGAGTAGGAAATGTCATAAGATGAATAGGAAATACAAAGCCCACTACTTCTTTGCTGGTTTTTATAGTCTCTTGATCTTTTACCTTTAGATGCTTATTTATGAGACTTACAATTGGAATCAGGCTTGCATCCGGAATTCGTTTTTTTATTTCCTTTGCAATATGTAGCGAATTTCCGGTTCCTGAGAAGTAATATATGTCCATTCCACTCATAAAGGCTCCTTAACGATTATCGATCTATTTCTATTCAATTTTATTATAAAAACGCATTATTATATAAAACCTAAGTTCCCAAGTATTAAGCGTATATATATTGTAATGAAATTATGTGAGGTCAACAGACCCAGATTTTGAAATTCTGCTACAATGATCATATGCTTAAATTTAAGCACATACTTCAATATCAGAAGACCTTTATGTGCCTAAAAATGTGGAGTTTAGGTAAAAAAATTCCAAGTTTACCAGAGTCTGCCAGGATGTTTTATCTAGATACACAGTTTATACTTTGCTCAATGGGTCCCTTCTAATTTTCGTGCAATTCTTTACAAGAACTACTATAGTAAAGAGGCTAAATAATGCAACTATTAGATGAGATACATAGTGGTTTTTATTGCAGCAATTATAGGCGTGACTATACATGTAGAGATGAATAAAAAAACTGGCAGCAAAAATGAATCTGAAATCGGGTTATAGAGTCGCTTCGGACCCCGCTTGTCTGAAGGAAATTTTTGTCTTTATAACCTTCACTGTACATTATTTTTTCAATTCAAAAATACATTCTCTGCCAGAACAAAATCCTTCGCTTTCCAGCTCAAGTGTAGAGTGTTCTATGTGATGTTCTTCTAATTTTCTTTTAATAGTTTGCTTTATTCTATCCGGCTCTTGTAGATATCTGTCTTTCACAACAACATGGGCTGTTAAAATGTCGGTTTCACCTTCCAGAGACCATATATGAACATCATGAATTTTTTCCACTCCATTTATCGATAAAACAGCTTCCTTAATTTTATCAATATTGATATGCTCTGGAACACCCTCTAGAAGAAGATTAAATATCTCCTTTGTATTTCTAGAAACTCCCCATAATACAAAGACGGTAAATCCTATTGTCATTATAGGATCAATAATAGGGTTATTCAAGAACCTTATAAGTATTGCTCCGATGAGCAGGACTACCCATCCCAGAATATCTTCCAGCAGATGCCATGATAATACCTTCTCGCTCTGGCTCATCCCTGTCTTCAATCTAAAAAATCCAAATCCATTTATAATAACTCCGAAGATTGCAATTAAAATTATTCCTTCGGAATTCACTTGTTCCGGGTTAATTAGACGTGGAATTGCTCTGGATAAAACAAGCAATGACCCTGTTATAAGTATAACAACAGTAAATAGTGCAGAAAAAAGAGATAACCTTCGATATCCAAAAGTCATTTTACTGGTTGCAGGTTTCTTTGCTTTCTTTTCCGCGAACCAGGCTACTACCAATGCAATGCTGTCACCAAAATCATGTAACGCATCAGCTAACAGCGCCAGACTATTTGTTAAAAGTCCTCCGATCAGTTCTATGATTGTGAAGAGTATATTCAAAGACGCAGCAAATCCCACATTTTTTTCCCTATCGCCCATAATCCGTTCATTAGCTCATATTGTTATTAAATTTTCTGTGTTTTATTAAACTAAGAACTCTAAAATATCCAGACATCTAGACTGCTGTGGTCATTTTTAATTAGTTATCAGGAAAGTAATGGAAGTTAAAAGGTATGCTTGGAACTTGTTGAGTATATCGGAATACTCACTTAACAAGCTGAATTTTGGGCAAAATGAGTTTGAACAAACTGGATTCTGAACAAAGAAAAAACTAGTTGCTTAAAACTGGGTTTTCGAAGAGCTGAAGATAATTATTAGAAAGGAATAGTTAAAAAAGAAGAAAGTTCCGTGTTTTTTGACACGGAATAAATTCAAATTAGTTCCTGATTATTTTGGTGGCCAGTTCTTCTCAATCCAGCCTGGGATACGGCCTGAGTCCATTGGACCTACCTTGACATTTGCACCAAGGGTATCTTCGAGGTCACCCTGCAGGCGGGCTGCTAGACCTGGGACTATAACGGTATTGTGGTTTACATCCTTCTTGAGGTCGAAGCCAGCCTTATCAAAGGCGTCCTTTACCTTTGCGGCAGTCAGCTGACCACCGGCAACTGCAGCTTCAACACCAATACCATCAGTGTCAACTGCAAGCAGCCAGCATACTATGCCATTTGCTGAGATATCGCTTTCTACCGTGTAGTAGGTAAGGGCGAAGTTGGTGGTGAAGAACACTGGAGAGTCCTTGTCTGGTTCTCCAACCTTGTACATACCTCCGTCCACAGAGACAGGAGTCCTCGGGTCGGTGTAGATGGTTTCGGCCAGGTGCACCAGGGGTAGGGTGGCATAAGGCTCCAGGCTGTGGAGGATCATTATGTCGCCGTACTTGATGGTAAAGACTGAAGCCATCACGGTTTCCCAGTAGGAGGCACTGACAGGGTCAGAAATTCCTGCCATCCAGGCTGTGACCGGGAGAGCCATGATTGGGTATGCAATATCTCCGTCGCCCATAATGCCTGCTCTCCTGATTTTCAGGAAGTTAGTAAAGGTGTCCTTCAGGCCTGTACCGGTTGGGCAGGTCCCTGGGTCAAGCACAATGTCCTTGATGCCAGCTTCTGCGAAAGTCTTTGCAAGGCTCTTGAGAGCGTCAAGGTCATTAATGACTGAAATTACAACAGGCACTTTATATTCAAGAGCTAGTTCTCCGACTTCTTTCCAGTTGTCCTGGTTTGCAGCATAGAGCAGTGGATTTTTGTCCTTTGCAACCTCAAGTCCTGCTTTCAGAACTTCGGGGTTGTATGAACAGAAGATCATGGGCAAGCCTATTTCCGCTACTTTCTTTACTGCAGCAGCGAACTTCGCTGGATCGTTGGAAGCGGCCTTGATTGCCACACCATCGAGAAGCAGGTTGCGTCCTACATAGAACTTCTTGAAGTCAGCAATCTTCTTTACCCTCTCAATAAGAGCAGCTTCTTCCATGGTATCTGAAACATCGAAGAACATCTTTGTCTTATTAAAGAAGGTAAGTCTGTGGCGGTACAGGACGTCGTCCCCACCAATATTTGCTGCCCTCTCGCCTACTCCTATGGTAATCTGACGGATCTCAGGGGCAAGGAGCCTGTCAAGTTCGGCAAGCTTCTTAGCATACTTCTTTTCCTTTACCAGGGGAGGACAGTCTGCTGTCTTTTCAGACCTGTCGATAAGCTTGGAGGCAAATGCCATGCATGTAGGTTCACCACATTCTCCACAGTTGGTCTGGGGCAGGTACTTATAGGCTTCTAATGGGCTGTTTATTTTCATGTTTCACACCTCCGCTCCAATCCAGTTGGCAATATCAATGGGTTCTGCCTCAATTGTACCGAAAAGGGTCTGGGTTATGTGCTTCAGGACAGCAACCGAGGTCGGGTGCATCATCATGAAGAGGTCGTTTCCTGCAATGGCAAGAGACAGGCCTGTAACGATTTCCCAGATAGGTCCTCTGTATTCTCTCGGGCCCCAGTCAGAGTCCTGTCCCAATGGGGAGCTAACCATCCAGGATTCACGGGCACCCCATGCGTTAGTGGTGCCTGAGGACATTGGGAAGGTCAGTTCGTCATCACCCATAAGGGCTGCAAGACGGATACGCTCCATGTTGGTGTAGGCATAGTCGAGACCATAACCGAGTGCGGCAGTGGTCGGGTCCATGATAATCCTGTCTCTGGGCACGTTGCACTGCTTCATGAGCTTCCTGTTCAGTTCCTTCTGGGCGTTCATGTCCAGCTGGGTCCAGGAAAGCACGTCATGGTCGTACTTTAATGCGGCCTCTGCGATTGCAGCATAGTCAAGGTTCAGGCTGGCAGATGCAATGAGACAGCGTTCGCCTTCAGCAACTTCCGCTGCTTTTGCAAGAACAAGTGGGTCTTTCTGTGGGTTACCGGAACCGCCTATTGCGATTGGCACATCAACAGCCTGCAGTACTTCTTCAACTGTCTTGGCTGCATCCTTGGGCGAGGTGTCCTTGATGAGCGGGTCAGTTGAAATCAGGTGAATGGTGATCATGTCGGCGTTGAACTTCTCAACATTCTTCTTTGCCCATTCTCCAGGGTCATCCATGACATCGTCATAGTTTTCCTTGACAGCCTTTGCAAGCCCTAGCCTCATGTCGAATACGTCAATTGTGACCTGGTTCCTGTTGGGCATTGGAGCGTCAAAGTAGAATGGAAGGGCTTTCTCACCACCGAGCATGACCCTCTTGCCACGGCTGCCACCGTCTGCAGAGGTGTTACCTATTGGGACTTCCTGGATCTGGGTTGTCCATTCTTCTATGTTTGCAACGTCAAACTTGGCAGGGATAAGATCCTTAAATTTCGGGGCTGCTAGAGCAGGGGAAACTGCAGGAGCAGCTGCGGGAGCACCGATACCAACTGGGTAGCCAAACATGCCTGCAAGTCTTGCGAAGTGCTGGGCAAGGATTGCACTCTCCTGTCCAAGAGCAGCAGCAAGCATCGGGTCAAAGCCGCCTCCGAGTCCACCAAGATCGATCTCAATGTCCCCTTCTATAGTCACACCTTCAAAGGCCTCTACGTCCATACCCTTGAACATGTCTGTAATTTCGGATAACTTAATTTTCTTTGCCATGTAAACCTCACCGTTTCCGTAAGTTTTACGTTTTTACGAGTGACTGCATAATAAAGAATGTAATACAGAATGCATTTCCTGACCTTTTCCCTGTATAATACAGGAATCAGGACAGAAATAGCTCCTGCTCCGTTATTTATGAAGATTTCTTATGCTTTTTCAAGCCCTGAAATACGGGCAAGGGAATCCTGTCTCTTTTAAGGCATAGTATTCTGCAGTATTGTAAGGTCCAAAAGGAAACTGAGGATTAGATCCTCAGTTTTTTTACAATATTTTCAATCTCTACTGCAGCAATTGAATCATCTGGGATTTCGAAGAGAGGTATGCCTTTTATATCCATTTCCTCAATCTTCGGGTCGAGAGGGATCATACCTATAATATCAAGATTCAGTTCCCCGGCCAGTTTGACAAGTGCTTCATAGTTAGCATCTGTAACCTTGTTTGCAATAACATGAATTCTTCCAATATTTGAGTCCAGTTCACCTACAAGTTCACGAATCCTTTCGGCAGTCCGTATGCCTCTTCGAGAGGCATCAGTTACGACAATCAGGTCATCGATGTCTCGGATAATCTTCCGGCTGAAGTGCTCAAGCCCTGCCTCAGCATCAATAATCACCACATCGTAATTTAGGGTGAGCTTGTCCATTATGCCTCTGAGCAGGTTGTTTACGTAGCAGTAACAACCTGACCCTTCAGGCCGACCCATAACCAAAAGATCATAACCAGGCATTTCTTCGATGATCTCATATACCTTGCTTTTAAGTATCGACTCCTTGTTCATGTCGGGATTATCAGGCTTTGGTTTGGTGATTTCAGCCTGCAGATATTCTTTTGCATCCCCGACTGTTTTTACGTCCTCACAGCCAAGGGTTTCGGGCAGGTTAGTATCTGCATCTGCATCTACAGCAAGCAGGAACTTCCCATTTTTGGAAAGGTAGCGGATCAGAAGAGCCGCTACCGCTGTTTTACCAGTCCCACCTTTTCCCGTTATTGCAATTACTCTCGTCACAGAATACCCCTTTGAATTGTTTTTCTGTTTTAGGCGATTGCCTTTTGTCACTCAGTTATTTCTTTTCCTTCTTCTCGCTGATGATCAGCCTGTCAATACTAATCTTGGCGTTCTTGAGGGTAAGTTTTATTCCACCGGCACCACCAGAAACCATTGGCATTGCTGCCATTGCTGGCATCTGGAAGCCTGCTGCTGGCATCATCATTGGAGCTGCTGCAACAGCTACTTCTTCTTCCTCCTCTTCTTCCTCCTCTTCTTCCTCTGCAGCTGCCCAGTTGGCAACAACCGGGTGGTTCTTTTCTTTCAGGAAGGCTTTCAGGGATTCAATGTCAGTTGCATCCTTCTCAGTTGCGATCTTATCCTTGAGGTCTTCAGGAATGGTTTCATCGATCTTTTCCTTGAGCATGGAGGGGAGCCAGACAACTCTGTTCCATCCGCCATCAGCCTGGATGAACTTCGGGGAGTAGAAGTAGTTGACCCCAATTCCCAGGAAACCTACAATCTGCTTTCCACCACCGGTCTGGCCTGCCATTGTTGAGAACCCAATTCCATTCGGAGCCATTCCCTGGTATTCTCTGTTTACCCAGCCAATACCGTCGACTTCTGGGATGTAGAATCCGACCACTTCAAAACAGCCGCATGATGTGTGCGGACTGTCGAAGAAAGAGTGAAGTTTTATCTTGTCAAACTCTCCGCCAGAGAGCTTCTTTGCAATCTCGTTGACTCCGGAATATTCACCGGTGTTGGCGTCGAGAAGTTCACCCTTTGCGATTTCAAACTGTGGGCCTTCCGGGTCGACCTTTGCTGCTGCACGGCCGTCGAACCAGTTGATAGCACCGCAGAGGGCAATCCTGTCAGGAGAGACCACACAGACACTTGTCGGAGCAAAGGACTGGCAGAGGGTGCAGCCGTAGAAAACGTCCACATCTTCATCGTGAAGGTCCTTTGTCCTGGCATCTCTGGCCTTGAAAATCTCTATTGCTTCATCCATCTGCTTCTTGACTTCTTCCTCGTCAGTATAGAAGGTCACCTGCATTTTCTCGATAAAGGGAAGTTCTGTCTTGAAAAGCATCA
>ENA-UOOK01005199-UOOK01005199.1-fermentation-metagenome-genome-assembly--contig:-NODE-5199-length-13228-cov-4.040006_pt1 | contig 13228 bp, 7 predicted proteins | sample MGYA00245777_ERZ724023 | MGnify/ENA primary metagenome ERZ724023 (study PRJEB28704, sample SAMN03018312) | fermentation metagenome | biome: anthropogenic terrestrial biome; feature: soil; material... | reverse complement strand
GTGGTGGGGTCTTATTCACGAAAGAAAAAGTACCGCTAGAAACTATAAATGACATCGATGGTGAAGTAATTAATTTCTTTCAAGTATTAAAAACAGATTACAAAACATTGAAAAACGATTTATATCATACACCATATGCAAGAGATATTTATGTCAATATTCAATCTTGGAAACCGAACACAAATGAAGAAAGAGCATATAAATTGTTTACATTTTCGAAAATTAATGGAAGGTTTCAATTAGATAAAAACAATCGTAAAATTATTTTTTATGAAGATATGAGGATTACGATTTCTTCCGCAGTAGACGAATTCATGGAATATTTACTGAATAGCGTACTGATTGAAAATAATCCTATGAATATTGGCGGAGCTGATGTGGAAATTAGTAAAGTTGAGGTTAAAATAACACCGGATTTATTTAAAAAAACTCAGGTATATACATTATCTCCTGTTACTGCTTATTCAACATTAGAAAATAAACAAACAAAATTTTACAATCCATTTGATATGGAGTTCAGTCAATATATTAAGAATAATCTTTTGCACAAATACGAGGCGTATCATGGCGGACAGCTTGAAAATTCTGATTTTATTATAAAACCCATCGGGGCTGTAAAGGAGGCGAAGATTAATTATAAAGGATTTCACATTTTAGCTTATAATTGCGAATTAGAAATGGAGGGAAGTGAGGAATTATTAAGAATGGCGTATGATGCAGGTATTGGCGGTAAAAACGCCCAGGGGTTCGGTTGCATAGAAGTAAAAAAAAGGAGGTGATTAAAATATGCTATATGATGTTTACAGGGTAGGCAAGGCTATAGGCAATTTAAGTGGGGATAATGATACATTATTAATTCCGGAGACACCGAAGGATATTACAAATGTAATATCGCTGTGTTTTGAAAGAAGAGGGGAGAAAGTAATTTATTCCGGTATTGATGTTACAGATTATAATGCTAATATTGCACACAAGTATTTGCTTAGAAAAGCATCGTCAAATGGGGCAAATTTTGGACCTAGCGCACAGCTCACTGAAGTTAATAAAACTCTTAATAAAAAAATTGCAGCATGGTTCAAAGATATACAATCAGGAAAGCGTGATGAAAACGATCAAGACCTTATATCACAAATATATCAACTTATCAATGATAATCAAAAAGAAATGGAAGATTATATCAATGATAACATGCCTAAGGGGAAAGATATAAAAAACTTATTAACAGTTAAGGTTGATGGAAAGTTCCCGGCAGATGTTGAAACATTTTATCAATTTTATTCTGATAAAATTAGGAAGAAAATAATTGGAGAAGATAATCAGAAAGGTACATGCTGTCTATGTGGTAAAAAAAACGTAGATTTATTGCCTAAAGTAGATGTGTTTAAATTTTACACATTTGACAAACCTGGATTTATAAGCGGGGGCTTGCAGGAAGAAGATATATGGCGAAATTGTCCTGTTTGTATATCGTGCGAACCTGTTTTGAGAGAAGGTAAAAAATATATGTTGGATCATTTAGGATTTAATTTCTATGGGTTAAATTATTATTTAATACCTTCATCAACATGCAACCAAGATGTACAGGATATTTTAGTTGATATGTTGGAGAATATTTCAAATAAAAGTTTTTCTTTTAAAGAAGGTGCATCTAAGGAAATATATTCTCTCAGTGATGATATTTTTGATGAATTAGCAGAGTACGGAGATGTGAATTCATTTAGAATTATATTTTTTAAGAAGGAAAATTCAGCGGAAAGAATACTGCTTGATATTAAGGATATATTTCCTTCGAGATTCAGAGAATTGTATGCTGCTAAGCACAAGATGGAAGAAATATATAATAGAATTATTGATGAAAAGTTTAATTTTAGTTACTTTAGAGAATTTTTAAGAAAAACTGATAGTAAAATGAGAGATAATGATTTGGATAATAATTTTCTTTCATTGACAAAGGATATTTTTACAGGTGAAAAATTATCTATTGACACGTTATTGCCTCATTATATGAGAAATATAAGGTATGCATTTGTAAATGATGAAAAATTTTTTATTACAACATTGCATGCTTGGATTGGAACTAATTATTTATATGAAATAGGTTGTATTGATTATAGAAGGGAGGATTTTATGGATGAGAAATTACAAGGAGTATTAGCTCCCTATAGTGTGGGACTTGATACGAATGTAAAAAAAGCATTGGTATTGACCGGAGCGTTAGCTAAGAAGGTTATGAATATTCAATATAAAGAGTTGAATGGTTCCACGCCATTTGCATCAAAATTGAAGGGACTTAAAATGCGTCAGGTTGATGTTCAAGGATTGATTAGCGAGGCTGTAAATAAAATGATGGAATACAAAAGTTTTTCAAAGGTATCGGAGCTAATTGCAAATACAGCATTTAAATTAATAATTGAAACAGACCCAAAATGGGAGTTGTCGACAGATGAAATCAACTTTTATATCGCCGGAGGTATGACTCTCAGTAAAGAATTATATGATGGTTTAACAGATGAAACAAAAGATAATAATTTATAAGGAGGAAGAGTTAATGTCTATTGCAAAAAGAAGTGAAATTATATTTTTATATGATTTATCATGGGGTAATCCTAATGGTGACCCAAATGATGCAAATAAGCCCCGAATTGATTCTGAAACAGGAATTAATTTTGTAACAGATGTAAGATTAAAAAGAACGGTGAGAGATGAACTAATATCAAGAAGTTACAATGTTCTAATCAGGGATACATTTAATGAAGAGGACAGAACATTAAAAGATGCTAAAAATAGGGGAGCTGATTTTCTTCCCGAATCAGCAAAACAAAAAGCTAATAAAAGTAACAAGGACAAATCAACATTAACAAAAGAAGAGTTAAAAGAATTTCAAGATAATGTCAAGAAGTGCATTGACATTAGATTGTTTGGGTGTGTATTACCAAGTGAAATTAAAAATGCGAGCTTACAATACACAGGACCGGTTCAATTTAAAATGGGATATTCCATGCATCCTGTCAAATTGGAGTTAGTTAAAGGTACAGGAGCTTTTGCAAGCGGAGACGGTAAAGACCAGAAAACATTCAGACAAGAATATATGCTTCCATATAGTTTGATTAATTTTTACGGAGTGATTAATGATAGGGCAGCAGAAATAACAGGACTTTCAGAAGAAGATGTAAATATTTTGTTAGATGCAATGTGGCATGGTACAAAAAATTTAATTACCAGAACCAAGGCAGGGCAAGTTCCAAGGCTATTAATTAATGTTACTTATAAAGAAAAGGATTTTTATATTGGGGAGTTAGACAAGAAAGTTAAGTTTAGCTATAATATGGCCGGCGAGGCAGTAAGGTCAGTAAAAGATGGAACATTGCAATTACAGGAGCTAAAGGATTGTCTTGTAAAAAACAAGGAGAAAATAGAAAAGATTTCAATCAGACTGGATTCGGAATTAAAAACAGATATTGATATTGTTGAAGAATTAAAAAATACAGGTGTAATAATCGATGTTATCGCCTAAGCGAGGTGATATTTATGAAATGTGTATGTTTTAAACTTACAGGGGATTATGGACATTATAGACCTTATTATACAACCAGTTCACCAACTACATATTCACTTATGCCACCGACGTCAATTTATGGTTTAGTAGGTGCGATGTTAGGTTTGGATAAAATCGATAACCATTATTATAAAGAGTTGGAGAGTGCCAATATAAGAGTTGGAATAGGTCTGCTTACTCCTGTTAAAAAGACTACTATGAGTACAAATTTGGTAAATACTAAAAATAATTACTGGGTTCCTACAAACAAGAATTCAAGCGGTCCAAGAACTCCTACTAGATTTGAATATGTAGTTAGGCAAGAATATTTAGTATTTATTACAATGGAGAATGAGCTATTGCTTGATGAACTGGCTGAAAGGCTTGAAAAACACTGTTTTGCCTATGGTATTTCATTGGGGTTATCTAATTTAATAGCTGATGCAGAATTAATATGCTATAATATCTTGCAAAAGGTTGACAAGATTGATTACATAGAAATGGATTCAGCTGTTCCGACAGATAAAATAGAAACGGAAAAGGGGATTAAGGTTTTACCGGATATTAAATATTGCAAGGAAAGATATGTTAAGAAGTTTGGTGAAAATAGAATCCCCTTAGATTATGTTGATGTTTTGTTTTCAACAAATGCAAGGAAAATATCTGTTAAATGTAATGAAGTATATAAATTGAATAATTATCATATTGCTTTTTTAACTTAATTCTTTAAGAGTCCCCCGCTTTATAAGTGGGGGAGAATTTTAAAAAATTCAATGGAGGATAACATGCAAGGAATACTATCTCATCCTAATAGGAGATTGAAAGAACATTTAAACGAGGTCTTAAATTGGGGTGATTTATATAAAAAGAATGCAAATTGTAAATTGCTCAATCATATAAATAATGATTTGCTGTATAGTTTTTTTATATTCCATGACGTTGGTAAGAGCACGAGCTATTTCCAGAAATATATCAGGCATGAAGATGTAAATAGTGATTTAAAAAGCCATGCCGCTTTATCGGCCATGTTATTTTTATACTATAATATACTAAAAGATGATATTTCAGATAATGAAGAATTGATAGGAATGATGACTTATGCAATTTTAAAGCATCACGGTGATTTAGAAAGACTTTCTGATATTAATGATTATATTAATAGAAGCAGTTTGGAGAATATAGATAAAGATAAAATTGCTATTCAGTATAAATCTATTGATATGACAATGATGAAAAAGGAGCTTGCAGAATTAGGATTGGAAGCAGAAATTTTAGATAAAGTATTTAATAACGAGGAAACCGTATTAATTAAATCATTAATTGAATTTTTTGCAAAAATGAGAAAGAAGAAAAGCAGAGACAGAATAAAGGCAAAACAAGCTGGCAAAGAGAGCGAAGGCAATTTGCAAAAATATTTTACCATGCAGGTTTTATTTTCATTACTTATTGATTCCGACAAAAGTCAGGTATCTTTAGGAGATAGAGAATTAGTTAAAAGAGCTGAAATCGAAGCAGATGTTGAAAAGTATATTGAGGATCAAGAAACAATACCATCAGAGTTAAATAATCTGCGCTCCATGGCTTTTAAAGAAGTCAACAGCAATATAAATAAAAATAGTAACATATATACTCTAACATTGCCAACAGGTATGGGTAAAACTTTGAATTCTTTTAATTATGCTGTTAAATTGAGAAAAAGATTGTTTGAGCAAACAGGTAAGATATATAGAATTATTTATGTTATGCCTTTTATGAGCATTATTGATCAGAATGCAAATGTTATTGAAGACGTTTTAAAAAAATCACACAAAAACATATATAACAATATGCTTTGCAAACATCATCACTTGACTGAAATTGAGTGGGTAGCAAATGAAAATACATTGATTGAAGGAAGTAATGCGCAAATGTTGATTGAAGGCTGGAACAGTGAAATTGTTGTAACAACATTTCAACAATTTTTTTCAACTCTTGCCGGACACAAAAACTCTATGCAAAGGAAATTCAATAAGCTTAGTAATTCTATCGTTATTATTGATGAAATACAAGCTGTTCCGGTAAAATATTATAAATTCATAGGAAAATTACTGACAGAATATGCGGATTTAATGGATAGTAAGGTTATTGCCATGACAGCAACGCAACCTCATATTTTCAGCAATGATGTTAGTGAGCAGTTATGTGAATATAAAAAATATTATGCTCAGTTAAACAGAACAAGAATTATAAATGAACTTAATTACAGCAGAACTGTTGATGAATTTGCAGATAATTTGGAATGTGAAGATTTAAAAAGTTATTTATTTATACTTAATACCATAGAAAGCTCAAAAAAATTATATTCATTATTGAAAGATAAATTTTTTGATAGAAGCATTACATATCTTAGTACATTACTTCCGCCTAAGGTAAGAATGGATAGAATTAAGGATATTAAGGCGAAAAAATATGATATTGTGGTAAGTACTCAATTAGTTGAAGCAGGGGTAGATATTGATTTTAATGTGGTATATAGAGATTTGGCGCCATTGCCTTCGATTTTCCAAAGCGCAGGCAGAGCCAACAGAGAGGGAAAGGGTATTAACAAAGGAGAAGTTCATATTGTTAAGCTTAAGGATAACAAGGGGTTTTATGCCGATAAAGTTTATAAAAGTGCAAAAACAGATTTAGATATTACAGAAAAGTTATTAAAAGATTATGATACTTTAAATGAACCGGGGTTTATGTTGATAATAGAAAAATACTTTGATAAAATGGCAGATGAAAATATTAAATCCCAACATATTTCAGATGCACTTTTGAAAGGGGCAGAAGAACAATGGTTTTATGGGGAAGATTATAGCTTGTCTGATGAGATAATCCCATTAAATGGCTTTGAATTAATAGAAAATAGCGGGGAAAAATTTCAGGTATTTATTGAGCTTGATGATTATGCAGAATTAATTTGGAATGAATATATGACTATAAGCAAACAAACGGAAGATAAATGGGAACATAAAATAAAGCTCAAGTCAATATCAAGGAAAATGTCAGAATATATTGTAGACATTAACAATACCACAAAAACAAAATACAATCGACCGCCTTTGGACAGCAATCAAGTATATTATTATGTTGGCATGAGTGAGATTGGCAGATATTACAATGAAGAAACCGGATATGGAGTTGAGTCGGATGTATATTATTTTTAGGCAAGTAATGAAGGTTTTCCGTCATCTTTTATAGATTTAGAAAGGATTATTGATGATGAATGAATTTAATGTAAGTGGCACCTATATATGGTACTATTGTATATGTAAAAGAGAAGTGTGGCTTTTAGCTCATGGATTAGAAGCAGATCAGCAAGATGAGAATATGCAAATAGGAAATGTAATCCATGAAACATCATATAGCAGAAACAGCAAAGAAGTTGGATTTGGGCATTCTAAATTTGATGTAATTTCTAAAGATAATGGTAAATTGGTGGTAGGTGAAATAAAAAAGAGTTCAAGATTCGTTGAAAGCTCAAGGATGCAGTTATTATTTTACTTAAAGGAGTTATCGGATAACAATATAGATGCAGAAGGAGTACTGATGTTTCCTGATGAAAAGAAGAGAGAAATTGTAGAATTGGACGAGGAAGGCAAAGTAAAACTCGAAAATATTGTCAAGGATATAAAACTAATTATAAATCTTGAACAGGCTCCGCCGCCGGTTATGATTAAATATTGTAAAAAATGTGCATATGCTGAATTTTGTTGGGCATAGGGAGGGAGATATAATATATGAAGAAAACAATTTATATATTTAATGATGGGGAAATTCATCGTAAAGATAATACAATTTATTTTGAAGGTGAGGATGGGAAAAAGTATCTACCTGTTGAGGATATTGGTGAGATATGTGTAATAGGTGAAGTTGGTACAAGTAAGAAGTTTTTAGAATTTTGTACATCTAATCAGATTGTCGTTCATTATTTTAATTATCATGAATATTATGTTGGAAGTTATTATCCCAGAGAACATTATAATTCAGGCTATATGATTTTGAATCAGGCAGAACATTATCTTGATATATGTAAAAGAAAGTGTTTGGCATACAAATTTATTATGGGTAGCGCTCTTAATATAATAAACGTTTTAAAATATTATAATAATAGAGGAAAAGATATTGGAAAAAACATAGAAAATATAGTACAATTATTAGACAAGTTGGATAATAGCATGGATATAGAGCAGATGATGGCTATTGAAGGAAATATAAGAGAAGTATATTATGCAGCATTTGACAATATATTAGAGAATAATACTTTCTCATTTGATGTTAGAAGCAAAAGACCTCCGCTAAATAAAATGAATTCATTGATAAGCTTTGGAAATTCATTATTATATACAACAGTTTTAAGTGAAATATATAATACTCATTTGGATCCTCGAATAGGATATTTGCATTCTACTAATAATAGAAGATTTACACTAAATTTAGATGTAGCAGAAATATTCAAGCCTATAATTGTGGATAGAATAATTTTTACATTGATAAGTAAAAAAATGATTCAAGCAAAACACTTTAATAAAAGCTTGAATTCTGTTTTACTTAATGAAGAAGGAATGAAAATATTTATATCGCTTTATGAGGAAAAGCTGCAGTCTGTTTTTATGCATAAAGAATTAGGTCGCAACGTATCATACAGAAGATTAATAAGAATGGAATTATACAAAATTGAAAAACATTTAATGGCAGAAAAGGATTATGAACCTTTTATTAGTAAATGGTAGGTGATTTTAATTGTTCGTTATATTGGTTTATGATGTTGGTGAAAAAAGAGTTGCTAAAGCGTTAAAAACGGCAAGGAAATATTTGTATTGGGTTCAGAATTCTGTATTGGAAGGTGAGATTTCTGAAGCTAATTTACGTAAATTAAAAGATGAGTTAAAGAAGTTATCAGATGAAAGTGTAGATTCTTTTATATTTTATTCATTTAGAACAACTAAATATTATGACAGAGATATTATTGGTATAAAAAAAGGTGGACAAGAGTTGTTTTTATAACTGTCGATGTCCTATAATGCAATAATATATGGAGAGCGACAATTGATCTTATGTTGAAATGTCATAATTACTTTATATAAATAAAACTAAATTTATATAGAGTAGATAATCTTTTTTAGTGTGAAATATAACCTTTTTATGGGGTTTATAGATTACCTATAAGGAATTGAAATAGTATAGGGTATCCTACGGCAACAGTACAAGATGAGTTTATAGATTACCTATAAGGAATTGAAATATTTTTCTAAGCAACGTATATAAAACCAATCATTTTCGTTTATAGATTACCTATAAGGAATTGAAATTATTTCATCCTCGAAAGAATTTATTCATTTCTTCGAGTTTATAGATTACCTATAAGGAATTGAAATTTCGATTTCGTAGGTATCCGGCATTGTTTCCACCAGTTTATAGATTACCTATAAGGAATTGAAATTAGAAAAAATAACAGAAGCATACAAAGAAGTAGACAGTTTATAGATTACCTATAAGGAATTGAAATCTCCATTTCTTGTTTCGAAAATTTCGAATAAATTTTTGTTTATAGATTACCTATAAGGAATTGAAATAAAGCTGTTACTACGCCCTTAAACTTCCATTCCCAGTTTATAGATTACCTATAAGGAATTGAAATTCGAATAACTTCATCCTGTCCCTGCAGGTAATCTTAGTTTATAGATTACCTATAAGGAATTGAAATACTTCGGTCAATTCTTTTTGCAATGTTTCTTTTAGATTGTTTATAGATTACCTATAAGGAATTGAAATTTCAATCGGATTTACCACAAGAGGTTGCATTAGACAATGTTTATAGATTACCTATAAGGAATTGAAATCATCTTGGGATTTAAATGGTATACCCAATGACGAGTTTATAGATTACCTATAAGGAATTGAAATATATCATCAATAGTTAAATCTTCAACATAGACCTCACCGTTTATAGATTACCTATAAGGAATTGAAATCAACATGTTGAAGCGAAAAAGCAAGAAATGTGAAGTGTTTATAGATTACCTATAAGGAATTGAAATTTCTTTTGTCTTTTTGCCCTCCGGCGGGCCCGGCAGTTTATAGATTACCTATAAGGAATTGAAATCCTCCTAAAATTCTATTTGATTTTTTAGGCGGTAATGGTTTATAGATTACCTATAAGGAATTGAAATTTATTTACGGCTAATAATAGCAACACAATAACACAATGTTTATAGATTACCTATAAGGAATTGAAATTATTTTTGTGTTGCAGACCGCCGGAGCGGTTTCGGGTTTATAGATTACCTATAAGGAATTGAAATCTTTAGATGCGGATTATGCTCGTGAAGATTTCTTTGTTTATAGATTACCTATAAGGAATTGAAATTACTAAATCAAAATCGGACAAAACGGACAACTTAAAGTTTATAGATTACCTATAAGGAATTGAAATCCCGATGGTGGATATGTGAAAACCAGTAATAAAAAGGTTTATAGATTACCTATAAGGAATTGAAATTCCAGGAGGCGGTGGACCATTTGCTGCCAGGATATTTGTTTATAGATTACCTATAAGGAATTGAAATCCTCATTTTTTCTTGACATTCACCATGTTCTATGCAAGTTTATAGATTACCTATAAGGAATTGAAATATGTAAATCCGAAAAATGCCAGTAAAGATTTGTGGCGTTTATAGATTACCTATAAGGAATTGAAATGCTGGATAATGATATGTTTCAGTTCCGCCATGTGTGTTTATAGATTACCTATAAGGAATTGAAATAATGCAGTCTTTGCGACCGCTGAAGTTTTTTGTAAAGTTTATAGATTACCTATAAGGAATTGAAATTTTTTAGGTCTGTCCTATGATAGACCTACTCCTTTTGTTTATAGATTACCTATAAGGAATTGAAATTATTTTGATATCCTCTGCATTTTCCCAGGCTTGGAACGTTTATAGATTACCTATAAGGAATTGAAATTTGTAACATATGTTACACATCAACCATAATTGCCAGTTTATAGATTACCTATAAGGAATTGAAATCAAGTTTGCGCTCCCGCTCGTTTTCTGCATATTTAGGTTTATAGATTACCTATAAGGAATTGAAATTTGCAAATATCGTATTTAAAAGGCTCTTTTTTACAGTTTATAGATTACCTATAAGGAATTGAAATAAAAAGGAGGTTACACATGATATCATATATACCGCTTGTTTATAGATTACCTATAAGGAATTGAAATGTAATCATCGGAGAGGAGGGTTATTGGCAGGACGAGAGTTTATAGATTACCTATAAGGAATTGAAATTGCGAGGATTGCGGTACTGAAATAAAGGACGTCACAGTTTATAGATTACCTATAAGGAATTGAAATACTCCAATTGAATCCGCACACATCCTGCAAATGGCCGTTTATAGATTACCTATAAGGAATTGAAATTTGTAATACTTGCGGAATCAACAATCGGTACATCATGTTTATAGATTACCTATAAGGAATTGAAATAAAAATGTATCAATCCTGAATCTGAGTACTATCAGGGTTTATAGATTACCTATAAGGAATTGAAATTCTTGAGATGTCTTGCTGATCTTGTCCTTCATTCCTGTTTATAGATTACCTATAAGGAATTGAAATATTGTTCCTTCTCTCTGTTCAGCTTCTCGACCTCTGGTTTATAGATTACCTATAAGGAATTGAAATACACATTATATAGGTGTTGTCTTCCATATCTGTTATAGTTTATAGATTACCTATAAGGAATTGAAATTTTAAAATCGGTAACATATGTTACATAAATATCCCTGTTTATAGATTACCTATAAGGAATTGAAATAATGATGAAATTAGAAATTTAAATGAAATGATAAAGTTTATAGATTACCTATAAGGAATTGAAATACAATAGAACCAGCACCTTCAAGAGGAATAGAATTCTTGTTTATAGATTACCTATAAGGAATTGAAATATCACCGTTCCAAATAAGGATATCCACATACCGGGTGTTTATAGATTACCTATAAGGAATTGAAATATCGTCTTACATGTACGTCGCCAGTGCCAAATATCAAGTTTATAGATTACCTATAAGGAATTGAAATACAGATATATAACCTTTCTTTTCTATTTCTGCTTTAGTTTATAGATTACCTATAAGGAATTGAAATTCAAAGTAACTTCCCTCCTGTGGTTTCTGTTGTTTCGTTTATAGATTACCTATAAGGAATTGAAATATTGCTCCGCCAATATCCTCCGCAATGTACGCATGGTTTATAGATTACCTATAAGGAATTGAAATTTTTGTAGCTCAAGGGAGGTCAAGTAATGGGTGATTGTTTATAGATTACCTATAAGGAATTGAAATAGATCCTTGGAAGAATCTATAAGATATATGCATTCTTCGTTTATAGATTACCTATAAGGAATTGAAATACGATACCAGGTATGGTGACTATATGACACGTGGAGAAGGTTTATAGATTACCTATAAGGAATTGAAATTTTCATAGCCGCAGCCAACTTCATAATCAATGCCTCGTTTATAGATTACCTATAAGGAATTGAAATCTATGTAAGCAAAAACATAGAAGCTATAGACCTTAATGTTTATAGATTACCTATAAGGAATTGAAATATGCGTAGGTACGTTATCGATGTCATAAGTTACCGCGTTTATAGATTACCTATAAGGAATTGAAATATTATAGTCTTGATGACGTCCTGACAGATTTTAGGTTTATAGATTACCTATAAGGAATTGAAATTACTTGATAGCGAAATCAAGGGAAACAGTGATAAAAGTTTATAGATTACCTATAAGGAATTGAAATATACCTGCTACAAGACCATGAAAATGAACAGCACCATCGTTTATAGATTACCTATAAGGAATTGAAATGAATCGGCGATTAATTTAGGTCTGTTTAATTTTAAGTTTATAGATTACCTATAAGGAATTGAAATGCACTTATAGGGGAGACTTTGAAAACTTGTATAACAAGTTTATAGATTACCTATAAGGAATTGAAATTTTATAAGCTTGTCTGTTACGGCAAGCCCTTTAATTGTTTATAGATTACCTATAAGGAATTGAAATAGGGTATGAGTAGTTGCTTAGATTGCACAAAAAGACGTTTATAGATTACCTATAAGGAATTGAAATTCATTGTGGAACAGAAATACTCCTATTTCATTCCCGTTTATAGATTACCTATAAGGAATTGAAATTGAATTTGGACGGGTGAATGTATGAAGCGGAATAAATGTTTATAGATTACCTATAAGGAATTGAAATAACCTCCTTCCCTCTCTGCATTTCCCCCGGCTTGAGGTTTATAGATTACCTATAAGGAATTGAAATAGAAATCAAACAAGGTTAGCCGCTCTATAGGCTCCCGTTTATAGATTACCTATAAGGAATTGAAATATCGTCCAGCCGGAAGCTGGCACTAACATTGTTTCGTTTATAGATTACCTATAAGGAATTGAAATACCACTGAGTCCCATTGTTTACGCCCTTCATTAGCGTTTATAGATTACCTATAAGGAATTGAAATATTTCAACATTATAACCCTCCTTTTTCCCGGTTTTCTGGTTTATAGATTACCTATAAGGAATTGAAATTGAAATTTGGAGGTATAAATACACCTGAGCTAAAATAGTTTATAGATTACCTATA
>ENA-UOOK01005197-UOOK01005197.1-fermentation-metagenome-genome-assembly--contig:-NODE-5197-length-13233-cov-7.110487_pt1 | contig 13233 bp, 6 predicted proteins | sample MGYA00245777_ERZ724023 | MGnify/ENA primary metagenome ERZ724023 (study PRJEB28704, sample SAMN03018312) | fermentation metagenome | biome: anthropogenic terrestrial biome; feature: soil; material... | reverse complement strand
TGTATTCAACGGTCAGAAGCCTATAAAATACTGCAGCAACTTCATCTCTGGTGATATAGCCTTCAGGCTTTACTGTGCCGTCAGGATAACCTTGAATGTATTGGAAGTGATCTCCCTTATTCAACTGCGGCAAGCCTGCAGGAATCGGCTCATCAGGAATCACTACTATCTGATCTGGCTTATCTGGTTTATCCGGCTTATCTGGCTTATCTGGCCTTTCAGGCTTTTCTGGTGGGTCTGATTTTTTTGTAAAGTTAGCAGTAAAGGTCTTATCTCCCATTACCTTATCATCAGTTCCAGGTAATGCTGGAGTCCAGCCACTGAAATAATATCCGGAATTTGCAACAGGTGTTGGTGCTTCTTTATAGATTTCTCCATGTAATATCTTGTCTATTCTTGTTCCACCAGCTAAACTTCCATTAGGTCCTGCTTGATAAGTTATGGTGTATTCATTTAGTGCCCATTGTGCTATAAGGGTTATATCATATTGTGGCATTTTGAATTTATCTCCAGGATAATATGCTCCACTTTGGAATTCAGGTGCTTCTGGCACCTGGCTTGCCCTGTATGGTTCATATTCATACCCTTGTGCCATCCAATATTTAAAGTGATATCCAACAGGATTGGTAAATCCATTCGTTAAAACTGTTACTTCTGTTCCTGTAAGGTATGGATTGTTAGGATCTAACATTGTTCCAGCACCTTCATTAGGATTATAATTCACGTTATGCCACTGCTCTTCATCTACTACATAGTATACTGTTTCAACATTGTTGGCAGCATTTGCACTTACTGTCAAGTTTCCAGGCTGACTATCCTTCACCTTGTATCCAGTGGTTACTGAAGGATGAGCTATGCTTATTACTTGACCTACATATCCTGTTCCGGTTACCGGTGTCGTTACCCCAGGTACTGCATTTGTCGTTCCATCTATATAGTAGTTTACTGTGTAATTAAACTTTTGATCTTCGTCTACTACATAGTATACGTTAACTTCAGCTAACCCATCTGCTGTTACTTCTATCGTTGTTGGCTGTCCTGATTTTACTATATAGCCTTGGTCGCTTGTCGGATGAGTTGGCAATGCTGCAGTGCCTATTGGAGCTGTCCCTACATATGGATTTATTGCTATCCCAGGTACTGTATTTGTTGTTCCGTCTATATAGTAGTTTACTGTGTAGCCAAACTTTTGAGTATCATCCTTCTTAAATACTGCTGTATAGGTTGCAGTTTGTGTTACCGAATTTGGGAACTTAGGTACCCATTTATCAAACGCATACCCTGGATCTGCTTCATATCCAGGTACTGTCACTGCATCTTCCCAGGCAGTTCCATCCAGTATATCAGTGAATTCTAATGGTCCTTCTAATATTCCGTTGCCTCCGGAATTAAAGGTAACTTTATGCCACTTACTTGTATCCTTCATAAAGTTTGCTGTGTAGGCTGCACTTGCCGTTACATTTCCTTCGTGCCTTTTTGCGTTAATGTTTCCATCGCTCCATTTTTCGAATAGATAGCCTTCATCTGGAGTTGCAGTTACTTCCGTAGTGCTTTCTCCATGGCTTACTGTTTGAACAGCTGTACCGCTTATGCTTCCATTCTCACCTGCAGTATAGGTTACTGTGTATTTGTTTATTACCCATTGACAATAAAGCACATTTGGAACTGGATCTCCATTTCCAACAATTATACTGGCTCCTGGACTAAAGCTTGTTCCGCTTCCATCAGATTCAGTGTTCCATCCCAAAAATTCATGGCCTTCACGAATGAAAGTATTTCCCAAAACTTCATGTGTCGCATTATTTTTTAGGGGAACAACTATCGGACCACCTACACCGCCATTTGCATCATAGGTTAACTCTGTTTCTGGTACTATGTCTCCCCATTGAGCGGTCAAGATCATATTTTCGGTAATAGTAAGCTTATCATTTGGATAATAAATCTTTCCACTTGCCGATTCTTTCCACCCAATGAATACTTTACCTGTTTGTGGTGTAATGCTTATTGCCGATAAAACAACTGCAGCTGTACCCATACAGTAAGAATTTGGATCAGCAATACTTCCATTTCCACCATTTACAGCATAGGTTATTTTGTAGATTTTTACATTCCACACAGGGAACAGCTCTAAATCATCGTAAACTGGCATACTAAAGTCAAATGGAACAAATGTATCATTTACAAACCAATACCAACCTAGGAAATCAGCTTCACTCAATCCTTCCGGTGTGTCTTTTATTAATTCACTTTCAACAATAGTCGCACCATGGTCAACTGTGAAAGTATTAGTTGAACCACCTGTTCCTTGTGTCACATGAGCTATTGCGTTGTGAACCGGAGGAACCCATTTTGCGTAAAGTATCAGATTCCCAGCCGGCATAGTGGCGCCTGCAAATACAAAAGCATCGCCCGCCGTGGCCTCGTTATTATACCATCCTTTAAAAATATAACCGTCACTGCTGCGGGTTGTAACATCAACCGTGTACTCACCTAATGCTTTGTCGGAAATATCTGCTTCATATGGAATGTTCGCAGCCGTGGCATTCCCTGTTGAATCATTCTTCTGAAAAGTAATATTATATTTATTTCTTGTGTATTTAATTTTAAACTCATATTTACCCGTAGCACTATTGTATGTGGAATACTGCGAGCCGTCATTCGGCGTTGATTTTACAGTAAACCCGGGAATAGCAATATAGTCTTCTATTGTTAGGTACATTGATGATTGAGTAAAGTAATAAGGGGAACGTACCTGAGGATATCCTGAGACATCTTCCAAATAGAAGATGGCATACTGAGTATTCCCCGCTGTTGCTCCATAGACTGTAAGATTGGCATTTGGCATAACAGGTGCCGATGTATAGAATGTGCTACCATTTTTAGTAGTGTACCATATATATGCAGGATACGCATTAACTGCCTGATTCCACCAATATGAAGTATTCGCACCTTGTTTAATGCTATTAAATGTTAGCAGTACGTTATTATTACTCTTTCTCTTAAATTGGAGTGTATATCTATCACGATCATAGTACACATTCTTAATAGCAGATCCATCACCCAATATAGTGACGTTCACTGCATTCGTCTTTGTTGAATTAAGATGAAACCCTGTATAGCTTCTGGAGTCATAACCCGCGTTTGCACCGGTTTGCCCTGTTTTAGCAGCAGTTTCTTTGTAAGTGTACCCGTCATCATTGGCATTTTCCTGCCAATATACTACCGTATATGGAGTATTAGTATTAGCCTGCCATACAGCATAGAGCTTAATGTCCGATGTGACTGGTAAGTTAAGATTATAAGCTGATCCATTAGATGTCAGCGACCAGTGCTTAAATGTATATCCGGATTTTGTTGTAGCTTCAATTGTTCCTATAGAAGATCCACCTATGATATATTTAGGTAATAAAGCACTTCCGCCTTGAGTATCAAATGTAACCTTCCAACGATCTGCTAACACAGCATATAATGTAGTATCTTGTGTAATTATTGTGCTGAAATCAAACTCTGTCCCATCAATAGTTGTTGACCAATGTGAAAATGCTTTGCCTGGTTTATTTACAACCAAAGGAACGCTTGAAGGATCGACATTTGTATTAGGTTCAATTTCTTTTGTAGCTATTACATTACCATCATAGACAAAGTATACATAACATACATCTTCAAATACTGCATTTACTTTTATAATGCTATTTGTTGTAACATTCCTAGATTCAGCAAAATTTATAGGAGCCGTTTCACCTTCAACAACCCAACCGATAAATTTTTTACCTGCTGATGCTTCCGGAGTCTTGGGTTCTACTAAAAATTCTCCATTCAGAATAATCTGTGTGTCTACTAGATCACTGCCATTATAAAATTCATAGGTTGCCGCTGCAGTAGTACCAACCAAATAAATTGAAAAATGGTCTGTGCTAAATCTAACTACTCCATTATGAACTCTTGCTGGCATGTTGTTAACCCTAATCCCATCAGTTGAGGCCTTTGGAACAGACATCGTTCTAAACTCCTGAGTTTTATTCCTGCTAATCATGGCAGGTTCTAAATGATAAACCAAAATCTCATCTAAATCATTAGTGAACTCAACGCCGGAAAAACTAACTGATACTTCTCCATTTGGCTGAATTTGGATACCATTCCCGCTTAACAAAGTAATATCAAATGCTAGAAACTGTCCTAAATTAATTCCTTCATTTTCCCTAATTGCTTCTACATAATCCAAAGATTCATTATCAGATATGAGTCTTGCTGAAAGAATTGTATCATTAGGTATAACCCCGGCATCAGCAGATACTGTAATAGTAATTCCATCAATTTCAGAAGTTAAAGTTATAGGTTTCTCGATAACTGCCTCAATCTTCTCATAATAAACTACAACTTTATTCAATTCTTCATCTTCGTTTATTACAAGACTAATGGGTTGATCAGCTAAAACCTGGTATCCTTCTACTTCCGGATGAGTAATCTCTATAGTAGAGCCTACATCGCCGGAACCTGTTACCACATCCAAGCCTGGAATTGGTTCATCTGTTTCTTTAAGCAAATATTTAATTTCGTAGACCTTCTGTATTACAGGTTGTTGAATAGGATTCGCAGGGCCTCCCGGATGCCCTCCATAAACTGCATCAATAACGGTGGTCTGCTTTCCCTCTCCGCTGCTATCACCTTGTGTTTGATTTAAATTACTCAGAATAGTTTCATCAGCAAATGCTGCAATGCCCACGTTGAAAATCATTACTAATACCATCAGAAATGCGATGGATTTTTTTAACTTTCCTTTCATTTTTTCACCTCCTTCTTTAATAAGCTGAATTCGCAATTCTTGATATTTCTATAAAAAATCAGGCTGCAATATTAAATAACATTGCAGCCTGACAATCATAGCTTAGTAAGCTTTAGATTCATAGCTTTGCGTCCCTATCTTTCGATAGGTTTGCCTTTTCATTTCTATCGAAATTAAGCATAAAAACTAAATTCCCCTTATATGGCTACTTCTTCTCTTCTCATCATTTGAACAAAGATTTTTGCCAGATATGGGTCAAATTGAGTTCCTGCTTTGCTCTCTATTTCTCTTAAAGCCTCAGCATTATTTATTGCGCTTTTGTATGGTCTGTCATTTACCATAGCATCATATGAATCTGCAATGGCAAATATTCTAACTGTATGAGGTATTTCATCCTGTTTCAAAAGTCCAGGATAACCTTTTCCATCCCATCTCTCATGGTGTATAAGTATCAATTCATCTATTGCCAATGTCTCTCTCGATGCTCCTATGATGTGGTAGCCTATCTCGCTATGACGCCTCAATTTGTCCCATTCCTCATCGTTCAGAGGTTCTTTTTTGTTAAGAATATAATTTGGTATCCCAGCTTTTCCTATGTCGTGGTATTTACATAATAGTTTTAATTCTTCCTTTTCTATTTCGGATATACCTATTTTATCTGCTAATTTTATGCTTAAATATTCAAGCCTATCGTGGTGATGTTCTGTTTCACAACTAATCTTAGCTAATCTTTCTTTAATATAATCTATCATATTTCGTTTTGCTTCTTTGCTCTCTATAAGTTTTTTGAAGTACATTCTCTCTTCGGATTTTTTTACTATGTCTAATATATTTTCCTCTTCTTTTGTTTTTGTTGCTGCTCCAAAGCTCATGCTCAATTTCAAAAAATCAAGGGGATTTTTGTCTATTTTTTTCTTTACTCTTTCGATTATAGATAATGATGTCCGTTCTGTGGTCTGCGGCAGCAATATGAAAAATTCATCTCCGCCAAATCTACTTACTATATCCTCTTTCCTAAATATTTTTTTTAGAATATTTGCTATGGTTTTTAAAGCTTCATCTCCCATAAAATGTCCAAAAGCGTCATTTATCAACTTTAATCCGTTTACATCTGCGACTATAACGCTTATTGGGAGCTGCCTTTGTGTATCCAGTCTGGAGAGTTCTAATTCGAAAAATTCTTTGCTGTATAGTCCTGTAAGATTGTCCTTGAAACAATGGATATTTATAATATTTTCACTTTCTACATATTCGGTATTTGGTATTGAATCTTTTATCTTAGGTTTTTGTGCAGTGATGTCCGTATAGAACAATATTAGATAGTCTTTTTCATCACTGAAGATATTGATCAAATACCATCTATCGAGTTTTTCTATATAGCTTTCAAACTTCCTACTTGTATTAGGTATCATGTGATAATATAATTCTCTCAATCCGGGTATGATATCTTCATTTTCAATAAATAGTTCTGATAATTTCTTTCCTATCAATTCTTCATATTTTACAATGCCGGAGGCTTTTAAGTTTTCACTAAAATTTATTAATATATAATCTATGAATTCATTTTTATCATTATAGACTGCTTTAAAGCTGATAAAATAGTCTTTTTTTGCAGGATATTCCAACTCCTAACCTCCAATCAATATTTAATCTTTTGATTTATTATATCAGTTGTGTGATTATATTGAGCATTATAAATTGATTATATTTTTGAAATTGAAAAAAGCCCTAACTTGGGCTTTTGAGGATAAAATCTTCTTCTATTTCTATTTGTGTAAATTTCATGTTAATATGATATCCGAAATCCACGGGAAGATTGTCTCTTATTCTTCTTTCTATGACATCTATACTGCTATCTCTTATTTCGTGCAGCAGTACAAGTATCTGAGTATCGTTCCAAAATGAATATACATCCCCTTTTCTTAATGTGCTTTCCAAGGTTTTGTTCATTATTTTTTCCCAACTCTTTATATCTTCATTGCTGCAATCGTCTTTATCCAAAGTTATCAGACATATATAGTCCCGTTTTTCACCTACGGTTCTTTGCCTTTTTTGCATATTGAACAGTAATTTAAAATTGTCTGAATCACAAATTATGGGTCCTGAATTTTCCTCGGTTTCTAATTTATTTTTTATGTTTTCTATATTTATTTCACTTTTTTCTAAATAATAACTTTGAATTTTTCTGTATATATTTTTCATTCCTGAGGAATTTACATTTTTCATCTCTTTTTCTAATGTGGAAATTATATAATCATAATAATCCCGTGCATTTTGTATTTGCCCTATCTTCAGCATTGCGTCCATTAGGCAAATATGAATTTGCTCCTCATATGGTTCTACTGCGATTGCTTTTTCACATAGTTGGATTATCTTTTCCTCTTCATCTTTTTCTTTATATATTTCAATCGTGTTGAAGAGGGTTTTAAGATAAAGTCTGCTGTAATGATTTCTTATGGGAACGATCCATATCTCGTATGAATTTTTCCCTAAATACAGTCCTTTATATAGTTCTAATGCATGATTATAATATTCTAAGGCTATGGATGTGTTTTCGATTCTGTGAGAATCTCCTTCTGATATGAGCTTTTCAAATATATCATTGTCGATTTTTACTTTGTTTCCCACTTCCAAGAAATAATATCCATTGCTGAAATTGACCTGAAGGTAGTCTGTTTCGTCTTCGTCTTCAGGTAATATTCTTTTTAGCATCTGCCTTAATCTAAATATTTGCGCTCGCAGCATATTTTTAGGATCGAAGGATTCTGAATCCTTCCATAGGTTTTCGATTATGGTTTCGGGCAATAATTTTTTATTTCTAAATGTTAGAAAATATTGAAGTAGTTTATATATTCTATAAGATCTGTTTGATTCTTCCAGCAATGATTTGTCTCCCGATTTTATGTCAAAGTCTCCTAGAGTAGTGATATACAATTCCATAGTCTCACCTCTTTTGTAAGATTATACCATCCTAAAGTGATATTATGCAAGAACAATTGAAAGACAATTCACAATTCACAATTCACAGTTCACAATTCACAATTCACAACTTAATCAATTCACAATTCACAGTTCACAATTGGAAAAGATAGGGAAGAGTGAAGAACTAAGAGTTAAGAGTGTAAAACATAAAAGATAGGGAAGAAAGACAATCCACAACTTGATTCAATTCACAATTCACAATTCACAGTTCACAATTCACAATTAAAAGAGGAGATCCTTCGATAGTCAAGTTTATACTGCCCGACTCAGGATGACGCGAGCATTGATTATATGACCTTATAGACCCAAGATCACTGCTGTTGTCATCCTGCCGTGTACCCTTTGCATTCTAAGGGTGAGTGAAAGCGAAGGATCTCCCTATCTTTTTAATACATACTAACATGGGATTCCAGCGAGCGGATAGAGTCATCCGCCCCTACATACGATACGAGCATTGATTATACTGCCCTTCATTGGTCGAGGTGCGACTATTAAATGGCGGCTTTTTGAGGTTGCGATAGGCGGGCTACCATCTCTGTGACTACAAAGGTTGCTACGTCTTCTGCGAAGGTTCCCGATCCGAAACCTGCATCATATCCGATTTCCTTGGCTAATTCATGGCTGATGCGAGGCCCTCCGCATACAAGGATAACTTTTTCTCTTATTCCTTCTGCTTCTAAGAGGTCTACTAGCTGTGTAAGGTTTTGAATGTGAATATCCTTTTGTGTTACCACTTGAGAAACGAGGATTGCATCTGCATCTAATTCGATTGCTTGTCTTACCAGTTCTTCATTGGGGACTTGACTTCCTAAATTGTAGGCATCTATTCCTTCATATCTTTCCAGTCCATAATGTCCTGCATAGCCTTTCATATTCATTATGGCATCTATGCCTACTGTGTGGGCATCGGTACCTGTGCATGCTCCCAAGATTACAACATTTCTTTTTATATTTTCCTTGATGTATTCTTCTACCTCTTCTTTGTTCATTACATCTACTTCTACTTTTGGAACCTCTATCTTGGTATAATCAACTGTATGAGTGGTTTTACCATATAATATAAAATAGGTATAATTTATTCCCAAGTCTTTGGAATATACTACACTAGCCTCTTCAAAGCCCATTTTCAACACCAATTGCCTTGCTGCTTCTTTTGCTTCTTCTCCATTTGATATGGGCAATGTAAAGCTAAGCTGTACCATCCCATCATTTAATGTATCGCCATATGGTTTAATTTTATTTAGATCAATCATCGCCTTTCACCTCCAAGCATGGATACGATAAATGGGTTAAAGTATTTTTCATCTTTCATTACTACTCCATCAAGACCTTTGCCTCCTGTCGGCGATCTTTTGACACCACCGAATTTGCCTTTTTCGATTGCTTTAAACAGTCCTTCACTATCGATTTCAACCAATAATTCATTTGCCTTTAACAATACTTCTTTAGCTCTATTTTGAATGATTCCATCTTTTTTAAATTCTATCTCATCACCTAAATTTCGAGCGTCTTTAAATATATATTTTGCATTTTCTATGGATAGATATCTATCATGCAAATGGGGAGTATGGATTGCTTCTGTAGGCATTCCCAGTAGTTGAATTCCTTGTTTTGTCATTATGGATGCTAAGTTGAACATGGCATCCTGCAGATGTCCTTTAAATATATTGCCTGTCATATATTTTGTTGGCGGCATATATTTTAGCGGAGCTTTGGGAAATATCTCTCTTGCCATTTGTGCTTGGGCTAATTCCAATAGAAATCCATTTTCCAAATCCGGATCCATTTCAAAGGCATGACCCAGTCCCATTTGTTCTTCGGGAATCCCCGCTTTTAGCGCAAATTGCTCGTTTATAAATTGGGATGCCAGCACTGTATGGGCTGCTTCTACTGCGTCATCTGTTGTTAGATAATTATCCTCTCCTGTATTTATGATGATTCCTGCAAATCCATTGATTACTCTGCTGAAGTACTGGTCGATCAGGGTTCTTTGCATATTGATATCTCTAAACAAAATACCATAGAGTGCATCATTTAACATCATGTCAAGCCGTTCCACTGCTCCCATGGCTGCTATCTCGGGCATACAAAGCCCCGAGCAATAATTTGTCAAACGAATATATTTACCGATTTCCTCTCCCACTTCGTCAAGCGCCTGTCTCATGAGTCTAAAGTTTTCTTGAGTTGCATATGTCCCGCCAAATCCTTCGGTGGTTGCACCATATGGTACGTAATCAAGCAGCGATTGCCCTGTGGTTCTTATGACTGCTATGACGTCTGCGCCCTGTTTGGCTGCTGCTTTTGCTTGAACTATATCTTCATAAATATTTCCTGTGGCTACGATGACATAAATTAGCGGGGTGGAAAAAGAGGATTGACAGCCAAGTTCTTCTCTTTTTATTTTGTTGAATTTTATTTTTTCTATTGTAGGTTTTGCGGCTTTTTCTATGACATTTTTTATTTTGTCTTCATCTTGTATAGGCAGACTCGTGATTTCCAATTCACCTATTGATATTTTTTCCGCTATTTGCTGAGGGGTAAGATGGGTATTTAGCATTGCATTTCCTATCCAATATGCTACACCTTTTTCCAATTCTCTATTCAATCTTATGCTGTCTACTACTACGTTTGGAAGGGGTTTATCTATATCATCTACTCCGTCTACTCCAAGAAGCCGCAGTATAGCTCGTTCTGTGGAGACTGTTGTATGCAAGTCGATGAATTTTTGGACTTCATCTGCTATATTTTTGGCTGATTGACGTGAGGAGTCGATTATTTCTTGGTTTAAATTTAGTTTGGACAAATTGATCACATCCTTTTCTACAATTCACAATTCACAGTTCACAATTCACAATTATTAGGGCCGAGCTATAGGGTCTTAAAAGAGGAGATCCTTCGATAGTCAAGTTTATACTGCCCAACTCAAGATGACACGAGCATTGATTATACTGACCTTATACAATTCACAATTCACAGTTCACAGTTCACAATGCACAATTGAAAAGACAATGCACAATGCACAATTCACAATTCACAGTTCACAATCCACTATCGGTATATCTTTGATTTTGGCTTGCATTTTTTCTAAAAATTCTATTGGGTCGAAGCTATAACCTGTGGGTGAATAGGGATTGACTGTGATGCCTATTAAATCGATTGGGTGCAGTACCTTTATCTTCACTCCCAATCTTTGAAATCTAATAAAATCCCTATAATCTATAAATATCTTCGTTCCGTCATTTACTACTATGTCAATATATTTAAATCTCTTTGTTGTATATATGATATCTTCTATCGTATCCTTTACAAGAGAACCGGGGATCACAAGATATTTTGAATCATCTTTTATGCGACCGCCGATATTTTTTCCTCCGCCGATTGCTGTTGGCAAACTTAAAGTGTTTACATTAAGATTTTTATCTATGAGTTCAATTTTATTTTCATTCATTGAATTTGACATTATATCTCTAACCCTCTTATCTTCTATTGCAGGTAGATTAAATAATTTTACTGCATGAAGAGTTTGCTCAACTACTTTGTTCATATCTCGGGAAAGTACCGCTCCAGTTGATAAAATTGTTGCTTCTGAAATTGTAGGCGCTGCCGAGGATCTTCTATCTAATGCTCCATCCATGATTACAATTTCTGCTCCAAGGCAATGCATAATATCGATGATTTCTTTCATCTCTGCCAGAGTTTGAGGTCCGCCGATTTCTATATTTCCATTTGATTTTACTTTGCCTATTATTATATTGCCTAATGGTGTCCTAAAATCTGTAGTTCTTAATATTTCAATCTCTGCACTTCCCAACTTCAGCAATTCTTCAGTACTTGCGATTATAGTGCCTTTGTCCACATAAATACGGGGTTTTTCCAATTCTGTAATGATATCCTTAAATTCACCGTCACGCCCAATGGAGGTGATGCCTATCGGTATTTTGGATTTTTCGGCTTCATTGATTAGATGGTTTAGGGCTACTGTCTTTCCGGAATTTTTGCTCATACCGACTATAGAGATTGTTTTGTATTTATCCTTTATTAGGTTTAAAAGCATGAAATTACTCCTTTCTGCGTTGGTGGCGTTCTAAATATTTAGGTTTGAGGTGTTTGATTTCATGTCCTTGCATTAGTTCTGCTACTCCTGTGGTATTAGAATTTTTCTTATCATTGCAATAATCACATTTACACGGTTCTTCTATCATTTGAGGTTCTGCATAAGTTGTGATGATTCCTTCATAATTTCTAAGGACTACTTTTGTCGGCGATTGGGAGATTATATATTGAGGCATTACCGGTATTTTACCGCCGCCGCCCGGTGAATCCACTACGAATGTAGGGACTGCATATCCTGATGTATGCCCTCTTAAGGATTCTATGATTTCTATGCCTTTGGACACTTTTGTCCTAAAGTGTTCAATTCCCATTGATAAATCACATTGATATATATAATAAGGCCGCACCCTCATTTTTACTAAGTCATGAACCAAATCCCTCATTATATATGGGCAGTCGTTTATGCCTCTTAAGAGCACGCTTTGATTGCCCAGAGGTATTCCTGCATCGGCTAATTTCCTACAGGCTTCTATTGATTCGGGAGTTATTTCTTTTGGATGGTTGAAATGTGTATTAAGCCATATTGGGTGATATTTTTTTAACATATTTACCAAGTCATCTGTGATTCTTTGCGGCATTACCACCGGAGTTCGAGTTCCAAGTCTTATTATTTCTACATGTGGTATTTCTCTCAATTTTTTAATTATATATTCTAACAAATCGTCTCCGACAAGCAGGCAATCTCCTCCTGATAATAGGACATCTCTTACTTGGGGAGTATCTCTGATATACTCTATTGCTTTATCCAATCCAGCTCGCGGAGCTCCCATATCATGCTGTCCTGCAAATCTTCTTCGGGTACAGTGCCTGCAATACATTGAGCACTGATCGGTTATTAGAAAAAGAACTCTATCAGGATATCTATGGGTAAGTCCCGGAACCGGTGAATCTACATCTTCATCCAGTGGGTCTTCCAGTTCGGATATATTGCTGTAGGTTTCCATTATAGTTGGAACTGCTTGCATCCTTATTGGACAATTTTTGTCATCCGAATCCATTAGAGATGCATAATAAGGGGTGATTCCAAGTCTAAATTTTTTAAGAACTTGATTTATATCCTGCTCTTCCTGTTCAGTCAAGTTTATAATTTGTTTTAGGGTTTCTACTTTGGTTATTCGATTTCTAACTTGCCATTTCCAATCATTCCACTCCTCAGAAGTTATATCTTTCCAAAGTTCAAATTGATTAAAAGATTCCAAAACAACACTCTCCTTTTTACAATGCACGATTCACAATTCATAATTCACAATGTAATTCAATTCACAATTCACAGTTCACAATTCACAATTCACAATTATTAGGGTCGAGCTATAGGGTGAAAAAGATGGGATTCTTCACTGGCGTTCAGAATGACA
>ENA-UOOK01005196-UOOK01005196.1-fermentation-metagenome-genome-assembly--contig:-NODE-5196-length-13234-cov-5.143106_pt1 | contig 13234 bp, 14 predicted proteins | sample MGYA00245777_ERZ724023 | MGnify/ENA primary metagenome ERZ724023 (study PRJEB28704, sample SAMN03018312) | fermentation metagenome | biome: anthropogenic terrestrial biome; feature: soil; material... | reverse complement strand
ATATGCATAAAAGGGGTATTGGGAATATATTTTGGTTATCGGGGGGGATAACCATTAATAATTATAGCAAACATAAAAACAATATGCAAGCTTTTTTTACAAATTTTGCGCTTTTAAACGCAGTTAATTTAAATTGAGAGGTACTCATGATAGTATATTTGGATAACAGTGCAACAACAAAGGTAAGGGATGAAGTGTTAAAGGAAATAATAGATACAAACGTAAATTATTACGGGAATCCTTCTTCTCTGCACAGAATGGGATTAATGGTTGAAAAGAAAATTGATGAAGCAAGAAAGTCTGCCGCTAAGCTGATAAACGCAAAAGAGCAGGAAATTTATTTTACCGGGGGAGGAACGGAAAGCAATAATATTGCTATATTTGGGCACCTGCACAATTTAAACAAGCATAACAATATTATTACGACAAAAATAGAGCATCCCTCAGTATACAATGTTTTTAAACAATTTGAAGATAAATGCTTTGTTAAGTATCTTGATACGGATGAAAACGGTAAGATCGATACTTCCATGCTTGATGACATGGTTGATGAAAATACTGTTTTAGTGTCAATAATGCATGTGAATAATGAGATAGGAACAGTACAGGATTTAAATGAAATAAAAAATATTGTAAAAAATAAAAATAAAAATACAAAATTGCATATTGATGCGATACAATCGTATGGAAAAATTAAAATTGACGTAAATAAGCTGTCAATAGATACATTATCCTTCAGCAGTCACAAAATTCACGGGCCCAAAGGTCTTGGAGGGCTGTTTGTCCGCTCGGGGCTAAAAATAAATCCCCTTACCTACGGCGGAGGACAGGAGAGGGGAATGCGCTCCGGTACAGAAAACACGCCGGGAATAATTGGATTTGGCAAAGCATGTGAATTAATTTATGATAATTTTGAAGAGGAAGCGAAGAAGTTATACAGCTTAAAAAATCAATATATAAAAAGGCTTAAGGAAGAAATTGAAGATATAGTAATCAACAGCCCAGTAGACGGAGGCGCTCCGCATATCATAAATGTTTCTTTTAAAAACGTGCCTGGAGAAGTATTGCTTCACTATTTGGAAGATAAGGGTATTTATGTTTCCACCGGCTCGGCATGCTCTTCAAAGTCGAGAGATAACAGGATTTTGGAGGCAATAAAATTAAGCGGGGAATATCAGGCAGGAACTATACGCATAAGTATAGGCTATTTTAATAATTTTGATGAAATTGAATATGTAATCGATAATATAAAACAATCGGTAAAAGACATAAGAAGCATAACAAAGAGAGGATAATTATGTATAATATTGCTGCGGTAAGCTTTGGAGAGATATTTTTAAAGGGTAAAAACAGAGGCTCCTTTGAGCAAAAATTAATTGAGCAAATTAAATATGCTCTTAAAAAATTTAATAATGTGTCCGTATATAAAGATTCGGGCAAGGTATATGTTGAAACCAAAAATGAAGATGATATGGACGAAATAGTGGAAAGAGTAAGAAAGGTTTTCGGTATTTCAAACTTAAGCCCTTCCGTTAAAATAACGAAGGACCCTGAAATAATTATTGAAAAAACAATAGAATTATTCGGATATTTGTTAACGAAACATAATATAAAAACATTTAAAATAAAAACAAAGAGAAGTGACAAGGAATTTCCAATCAAGTCAATGGACTTCAGTGCCTTGGTAGGTGGGAAGATATTGGAGAAATTCAGCACGGTCTCAGTTGATGTGCATAATCCGGATATTGAAATTTATATTGATATTAAGAAAAACTGCTATATTTCATCCGAAAGAATCAAAGCTTTGGGAGGTCTTCCCTTGGGTTCAAACGGAAGAGCACTGCTTTTATTATCGGGAGGAATTGACAGCCCTGTGGCAGGATATATGATTGCAAAAAGAGGGGTTGAAATAAATGCACTCTATTTTCACACATATCCCTTTACTTCAGAAAGAGCTGATGAAAAGGTGAAAAAGTTAAAGGAGAAGCTTGAAGAATATTGCGGAAAAATAACATTGTACAGTGTTAATATTCTTGAAATCCACAAGGCAATCAAGGAATTTTGCAGGGAAGAGGAAACCACTATATTGGCAAGGCGCTTTATGATGCGAATTGCCGAGAAGATAGCATCAGAAAACAATATGTATATGCTCATTACGGGGGAGAGCTTAGGTCAGGTAGCAAGCCAGACGATGAAGTCCATGTCAGTTATTGAAAATGCTGTAGATATGCCTATTTTAAAGCCATTGGTGGGATTGGACAAAATTGAAATTATAGAAATAGCAAGAGAAATAGGTACATATGAAATTTCGATTTTGCCCTATGACGACTGCTGTTCTGTGTTTGCACCCAAGCATCCCTTGATTAATCCTAAGTTAGAATCCGTTATAAAATCCGAAAACAATTTAAATGTTGAGGAATTAATAGAAAAGGTTTATTCCACAATGGAAATTTTGTAATATTTAATCGAATATAAAATATAAAAACAGAAATAGATTTTTTAATAATTTATATGCTATCACATATTTTTTCATCAGACATATATTAAATTATAAATTAAGAGAGGTGAATTATATGTCAGATGAAATTAGAGCTACAAATTTTGGGTGCTGTGACGATAGGTCCAATGATTGGCTTGAGTGGTTAATTATATTAGGTGTTATATTTTTCCTGTTAGGAGGAAATAGCTTCTTCGGAAAGGGAGGTTGCTGCAGATAGTACTTACTGAACAGACACATTAGGTGTCTGTTTTTATATGCGAAACATTTCGGAAGTTTTCATGAATGAAACTTATCGCTGTTTTAGCATTAATGAAACTTAGCACTTGATTTTATATGATTTCAACGGTATACTAATCTTTAAAATGATTAGGAGGATGAGGGACAAAATGCTTAAGGTAGCACTATTTTGTGAAATTCCAAAGGACGTTATGAATTTGTTTCCCGAGGATAAATATACCGTAATAAAAGAAGAAACAACAGAAGCAGACGGAATTGTAATGAGAAGCTTGGATATACATGATATGAAGTTCTCTAAACAGCTTAAAGCCATAGCAAGATCAGGAGCGGGAGTGAACAACATACCTGTTCAAAGATGCTCCGAAGGGGGGATTGTAGTATTCAATGCTCCCGGCGCAAATGCAAATGCTGTTTGCGAATTAACATTTCTCGGACTTTTAATGAGCTCAAGAAGAGTAATGGACAGTATAGACTGGACAAAAAACTTAGACAAGGATGTTGCGGAAACCGTAGAAAAGGGCAAGTCGCAATTTGTGGGTCCGGAGCTTAAGGGTAAGACTCTTGGGGTTATAGGACTTGGAAATGTGGGACATCTTGTGGCTAATTTAGGAATAAAATTAGGTATGGAAGTTATAGGATATGACCCGTATATTTCGGTGAAAAATGCATTGGCTCTGTCCTGGGACGTTCAATATACTAATGATATCAATGAGCTTTACAAAAGAAGCGATTATATAACCATTCATGTTCCTTACAATAACGAGACAAAAGATTATATAAATAAGGATAATATTAAAATGATGAAAGACGGTGTAAAAATTTTAAACTTTGCACGTCATGGAGTAATCAACGAAGATGATTTAATTGAAGCTTTGGAGAATGACAAGGTAGGCTATCATGTTTCAGACCTTCCCAACGAAAAGCTTTTAAATGCCAAAAATGTAGTATGCATTCCTCATTTGGGAGGCTCAACGATAGAAGCCGAAGAAAACTGCGCGGAAATGGCTGCTACAGAACTTACCGAATATTTAGAAAGGGGCAACATTACAAATTCCGTTAACTTTCCCGACTGTTCCATGGACAGATATCCCGGAACAGACAGAATTGTGGTGCTGAATAAAAATATTCCCAATATGATCGGTAAAATAACAACTGCCCTTGCAACTCACAATGTTAACATAATCGGTATGGTTAATAAATCAAAGGGCGATTACGCATGCAATATAATAGATGTAATCGGTGAGTTCAATGAGGATAAACTCATAGAATTGGAAGAGCATTTCGGAATATTGAGAATTATGTTTATTAAAAACAAGGGGTCAAAGTAATGAAAAAAGTCAGCTTATACTCGGATGGCGCTTGCAGCATGAATCCGGGACCCGGAGGGTACGGAGCAATATTGGAATACAAGGGACATGAAATTGAATTAGCGGGCGGAGAGGAGAATACAACCAATAACCGTATGGAGCTAATGGGAGTTATTGCGGGGCTTGAAGCATTAAAAGAGCCTTGTGATGTTACGGTTGTCACTGATTCGAAGTATGTTACCGACTCCTTCAATAAGGGCTGGATTGATTCATGGCAGAAAAAAAACTGGAAGAAATCCGACGGCAAGATGGTTTTGAACAAGGATTTATGGCAAAGGCTTTTAAAGGCGGCAGAAATGCATAATGTGAAGTTTGTTCATGTGTTAGGACATAACGGACATACATACAACGAGAGATGTGACAAATTAGCCGTTGAAGAAAGAAAAAAGTATGAAGTAAAGTAAAGATATATTGAGGAAACATTCACTGCTTCATGAATATTATAAACTAACAAATTATAATATGAGGTGATTATAGTGATTTATAGACAAAATCAGCAATTATGCCCCAATATATATACAATGCCATACGAAGTGCGACCGGGAGATACATTAAACTCTATTGCAACAAGATTTGGAACAAATTTGGTGGGGCTGATTGAATTAAATCCTACATTAAGATTAAGGTCTTTAACAGAGGGCATGAATATTTGTGTGCCAAGAGTTCCCGAAAGACCGCCATGTATTAACGGTGCTTACTATACCATAAGGGAAGGAGATAGTTTTTATAATATTGCCCAAAGATACAGTATTCCTTTGAATTTGCTGCTTGAATCCAATCCGGACGCAAATCCCTATGATTTGAAGGTAGGCCAGGAAATATGCATACCGAATGTTCCTGCCGGGTGTCCATTTGGTACGGTAGTGACAATACAGGAGGGAACCAGGTTAAGTGACATATTGATATCTTACAATGTAAGCTTAAATGAATTAAGAGAAGCAAATCAAGAATTCAATCCAAATATTATTGTGCCCGGAACAGAATTATGCATACCGCCCGAAGAATACGCCCGATGTCCCGAAGGAACAACCACCGAATACGTAATTCAGGCGGGAGACAGTCTTTCAACCGTGGCTATAGCAAATAATATTACACCATCTGAATTACTTATTGCAAATCCTCATTTAAGACCGGCTAACTTTTTAATTATCGGAACCACAGTGTGTATTCCTACAGCGAGATAATGAACTACAGATATAAAAAGCATTCATTTAAATAATTGAGTGCTTTTTTTCACTTTAATAAAAACTCAGCATAATCTGATACAGGAGGTAACGAATATGCCCGTTAAAGTTATATTAATGGTATTGGAAAACAGATTATATTATAATCAAAGACCGATACTTGACTATAAAATACAATATCCGCAGTTTTTTTCCTATAGCCACCAAAGAAATTTAACTAAGATTAACAATTATTACAGCAGTAAAGCGCTAAAAGTACAAAGGGAATGCACAGATGATTTTTTTAGGACAGCTATAGAAAGCTATTACAATTCAATAGAAAGCAAAGTTCCATTTAGAATATTTAAAATATTTTATATCCCGTCAATAACCTACAACGAAAATTGTGCTATAAGTCTATATTATGACAACTATATCAGTTTGGGAGGTAATCGCGGTATAATCGTAAGAACATCCGACACATGGAATATACAGGACGGGGAGATGATACGGCTATGCCAACTATTTGAACATGATGTGGAGGAGGTTAATTTAATAAGAAAATTTATAGAAAATGAGATAAGTAAGGACCTAATTTTTATGGACCCTGTATATTATGAAAGTTACAAGAATAATATTACAGAAAACTTTAGACTCCGCAATTTTTTTTTGTTGCCTGAAGGAATTGTAATATATTTTCAGCAATATGATATAGCTCCTTTTCAGTCAAGTATTGCCGAATTTCTCATACCATATGAAGAAGGAGTAATGACAAAACCTGAATGCATATAGGACACGGCACGCAATCATTTTGCATACGAGCCTTTATTAAAAATATTAAAACATTATTAAAATATTCACTTCTTTTGTTGTAATTCATAAACTATATGGAGGTGATTGCAGTGTATGATGAAAAAATTGTCACAACGGGAATAAGCCGTGGAAGGTTATTAATGCTTATTATGGAGCTTTGCGAAGATAATTACGCACTTAAAAAGGTTGTAAATTTAGGATTAAGTGACAGCTTAGCCATTCATAGCATAGCTTTTTTTGAAAATTCAGTGTATATGGCTGATTCATTTAATAACAAAATATACAAGTATGACGGAAAATCCAACGAATTATCAGAAACAAACGTAGGAAGGGACCCGCGGCATATGTGCTTGGACAATGAAAATATATATGTTGCAAATTTTGAATCAGACAATATATCAATTATAGATTTAAATTCATTTGCACTGACCGGGTCCATACCTGCGGGCATAAAAGCCCACGATGTAGTATATTCGCAAAAAAACAACTCACTTTACACATCTTGCTATGAAGAAAATGAAGTGGTGGAATATGCGATTGACAATGGATTGAGAAGAAGCTTTAAAACAGACGGAAAGCCTATGCACTTATTCCTGTTGAATGATACGATTATAGCCATGACTTACCATGTGAACGGAAATATACACACTAAAATTAATTTTATAAATTTGAAAGACGGAAATATTGAAGACATAATAATTATAGAAGGGCTTGCTTCTGATTTTTTGTTAGATTATGAAAATAATATGCTGTATATTTTAAATATTGTTGACAAAAGTCTCTATATTGTAAATGAATCACTAAGAGAAATTGTTAAAAAGGTATACTTGGGAGGATATCCGGAATCCGTTTCATGCGGCGGCAATAATATTTATGTTACAAACTCAAAGAAGCAGCAAATTACCGTTATAGAAAAAAAAGGATACAATATTGCAAGGTCAATAGATTTGCAGTTTGTCCCCGATTTAATCAAGGTTATTCGTTAATATCTGATGTTAATGTTCTCATAATTTGCCCGAATATATTCTCCGGACTTATTTCCCATTTTTTTATTATGTTTTTTGCTATGTCTTCGGAAGGAACATTAATGCTTAAATTAAAAATTGTTGTGTTGTTTTCCGTAACCTGAAGAGACACAATATATTCATCGTCTTTTCTTTTGTAATAATGACCGAATAATTCTCTCTGTTTTTTTATATGTTTTTTTATGTGTGTAAAATTATTTTCGATTTCCTTTATAAAATATTCGGGAAGTTTATCACTGAACATTTCCAAGGCTGCCTTGCCGGCTTCTGAAACTGAGTAATATTCATTTCCGTTATTGGACTTAAGCACTGCAAATTTAACATCGCAAAGGTCGCTTAACAAAAGCTGCAATGTGAAATAATCCATCATGTTATATTCTAATATATAATTTGTAATCTCAACATTTGTCAACGGCAAATCTATAAAATTCAATATATACAAAAGCTTAAGCTTATCCTGAGCATTTTTATTATCGTTTTTCAAATCCTGCCTCCAAAATTATTCAAAACCTGTTAATCATTATATCAAATATACGGTTAATAATAAACATGAATTTTAAAATTCTTCTTATGGACATTCATATTAGAATAATATAAAATAGTGTTACAGAAAGAGGAGAGTAAAATGAAAAAAATAATTATTTTAATTGCACTATTATTGCTGACAGGCTGTGCGGGCACCCCTGCCCCTGTGATTGAAGCCCCTGTTGAAGAAACAGATTCACCTTCTGTAACTGAGGGAGCGGAAGATACGGAAATAAAGGAACCCGAAAATGAAGAAAATATCGAAGAGCCTGATGATGAGGATGCTATTTCCGCAATCGACATGTCATTAAATCCTAATGAGCTTGGAGAGATTATGATATTGATGTATCACGGAATCGGTGAAGAAGAATCCGTATGGCAGCGAACTCCCGATAATTTTCGCAAGGATTTGGAATACATGTACCAAAACGGATATCGAATGATCAGCTTAAATGATTATGCCAAGGGAGAGATTAAAACTCAGGCAGGATTTACCCCGATAATTATTACATTTGACGACGGAAGGCAAAACAATTTTAATTATATTGAAGTAAACGGCGAAGTTATTATAGACCCGGACTGTGCTGTGGGAGTTTTGGAAGAGTTTAAAAACAAATATCCCGATTTTGACGTAACCGCAAGCTTTTTTTTAGGAACCAACATATTCGGTCAAAAAGAATATGCAGATAAAAAGCTTAACTGGCTTGTTGAGAATGGGTATGATATAGGAAATCACACATACAGCCACAATGAAATGGCAACATTGGATTCCGAGCAAATAATAATGGAAATAGGATCGGTAAACAATATAATAAAACAGTATGTGCCTGATTATGTCGTTGAAACTCTTGCCCTTCCTCACGGAAGCAATCCAAAGGACGAATTTATCGAATCGATGCTTAAGGGTGAATATGAAGGAAACGAATATGAAACCATAGCTGTATTGGACGTAGGTTGGAGACCGGCATATTCACCATTTGATGTATTGACAAACTTCAACAGTCTTTACCGAGTGACAGCAAGCGAAATGAATGTGGATAATTGCGGAATCTATGATTACTTTTATTCATATGAGAAAAACTCGCGGGAAAGGTTTATAAGTGACGGAAATTCTTATGTGGTGACCATTCCCCAAAGACACAGCGAATACCTGAACATGGATATGGTGGGAGACAAATTGGTTAATGTTTATGAATAGAGGAGATTGCTCCTCTTTTTTATATTTGAGAAAATCAGGAAGTGTGATATAATATACATGGAGGTGGGTTTTTTGAATTCCGAATTAAAAGAAATAATTTCAAAAAGCAGCAACATAGTATTCTTTGGAGGAGCAGGCGTTTCAACCGAAAGCGGAATACCTGACTTCAGGAGCGTCGACGGATTGTACAGCACAAAATATAAATATCCGCCCGAGACGATGGTTTCTCACAGCTTCTTCAGAAACAATACCGAAGACTTCTTTGACTTTTACATAAATAAAATGATTTTTTTAGACGCAAAACCCAACAATGCACATATAAAATTGGCACAGCTCGAAAGAGAAGGGAAGCTGAAGGCGGTTATTACACAGAATATTGACGGTCTGCACCAACAGGCGGGAAGCAAAAACGTATTGGAGCTTCACGGCTCAATACACAGGAATTATTGTATGAAATGCGGTAAATTTTATGATGTTAATTTCATTGTTAACTCAAGAGGAATACCCAAATGCTCCTGCGGCGGAATTGTAAAGCCCGATGTCGTATTGTATGAGGAGAGTCTCGACAGTGATACTATTGAAAAATCCGTTGAATTCATAGAAAAAGCAGATGTATTAATAGTGGGGGGAACATCTCTTGTGGTATATCCCGCCGCCGGACTCATAAATTATTTTAACGGAAGCAAGCTGATACTGATTAACAAAACATCAACTCAAATGGACAGAAAAGCAGACTTAGTTATCAATGACAGCATAGGCAAAGTATTTGAAGATTTATAAATATTATGCATTGTATAAGAATAGTTGTTTAATATTCGGTTCAAAATGGTATATAACATATAACTATATCTTGAGGAGGAAAATATGTACAAAGAAGAATTATCAATTATAGCGCAAGCCATTTTAAATGAAATGGAAGGTTATGAATTTTATAAGATGGCAGGTGAGCAGGCAAACACACAGGGAACGAAGGATGCATTTATGTCTCTTGCAAACGAGGAATTAAAGCATTCGGAATATTTAAGGAAATTGTGGACTGTATTAAGCGACGGAAACGAATTGAAAATTGAAGAAATATTACAATCAGGCTTGGTAATACCTTCTCCCGAAATTTACAAATGGGATAAGGTAGATAAGCTCTATTCCACTAAGGAAATGTCCATATTCGGAATAGGAATGCAAATGGAGAAGAGTTCCATAGAATTTTATGAAAATGCCAGGGACAAAGTGAAATCGCAATCAAGCAAGGACTTGTTCGACGTGTTGATTAAATGGGAAAAAGTTCATTTAGAGCAATTTACCAATCAATACAACATGCTGAAGGAAGATTGGTGGGCTGAACAGAGGTTTGCTCCGTTTTAATTGATGTTCGGGGAGAGGATATCGGAGGTAATATGCTTTCAAAAATTAAGACATGCGTCCTTTACGGATTAGAAGGTCATGAGGTAAATGTGGAAACGGATTTATCGGGAGGTCTTCCTAATTTTAATATTGTGGGATTGCCGGATATTTCAATAAAGGAATCAAAGGAAAGAGTGCGCTCTGCAATTAAAAATTGCGGCTTCAATTTTCCCGTAAGCCGAATTACGGTTAATCTTGCTCCGGCAAATTTAAAAAAAGAAGGAAGCCAGATAGACCTTCCCATAGCAGTGGGAATACTTTCCGCTTCCAAAGCAATTCACAGACATGTGGATGAAAAAACATTTATTATCGGTGAATTATCCTTGGACGGAAAAATAAATGCAATTGACGGTGCATTGCCCATGGTTATTTCTATGCGCAACAATAATTTTAAAAAGGCAATAATTCCGGAGGATAATAAAGAGGAATGCGGTGCTATTGAAGGAATAGAGATTATACCTGTTGAAAGCATAAGCCGGTTGACAGATTATTTAAACGAAGATTCATCCATTGAACCCTTCAAGCTGCAATATGATTTTTCATGCAAATATGATTGCTTAAATGAAGACTTTTCTGAAATAAAGGGACAGCCCGCAATGAAACGTGCCGTTGAAATTGCGGCAGCGGGGATGCATAATGTTCTCCTCCTCGGAAGCCCAGGCTCAGGCAAAACAATGATTGCACGGCGCATTCCCACTATACTGCCGGATTTAAGCTTTGAAGAATCCCTCGAGGTTACAAAGATATACAGTATATCAGGCTTGTTATATAATAAAGGTTTAATAACCAAAAGACCCTTTCGCTCACCTCATCATACATCTTCGCGCACATCCATAGCGGGAGGCGGCTCAAAACCACGACCGGGAGAAGTATCCTTAGCACACTTCGGTGTTTTGTTCTTGGACGAAATTCCCGAATTTCCCAAAAGCGTCATTGAAGTTCTGCGTCAGCCTATGGAGGACGGGAAAATTTCCATTTCAAGGGCAAACGGTTCCTTTACATTTCCTGCAAAATTTATGCTTGCAGCGGCAATGAACCCCTGTCCATGCGGTTATTTAGGCGACCCGACACACGATTGCACCTGCAGCCAGGCGCAAATTGACAAATATTTAGGGAAAATATCAGGTCCCTTGTTAAATCGCATCGATGTCCAGGTAGAAGTATTGCCTGTGAAATATGATGATTTAAAGAATGATGGGGCTGAAGAAACCTCTGCCGAGATAAAAAAACGAATAGTCAGAGCGAGAAATATTCAGCTTCAGAGATATAAGGACTTTGGAATAATGACTAATTCCGAGCTTTCGACGAAGGGCATATCGAAGTTTTGCAAGGTAAATAAGGAATCGGAAAAATTGCTTAAAAATGCCTTTGAGGTTTTGGGACTCAGTGCGAGAGCATACAATAAAATACTGAAGGTGGCAAGAACAATAGCGGATTTGGAAAGTTCAGAAAATATCGAAACGAAGCATATAGCAGAGGCGATTCAGTACAGAAGTTTGGATAAAAAATACTGGAGGTAGGAATGGAAAGTTTAAATATTAACCAAAAAACCTTGCTATGGCTTTCGGCAGCCGGTATTTCAAGCAATAGAATAACAAGGCTTTTAGATTATTTCGGCTCACCTCAGAATTTATGGGACAATTTTGAAAGCGAAAAATATAATTTGTCCTTTATTGCAAGCGACAAAATAAATAAGCTTTCCGAAAGTAAAAATAACCTTGAGGAAAAGATATTGGAAAGACTGAACCGGGAAAAAGCTGAAGCGGTAACTTTTTTCGACGAAGATTATCCTGAAAAGCTGAGGCAAATTAACGGCTCCCCATATGTTTTATACTATAAGGGAAGCCTCGACTGCATAAATGATATATCCATTGCTGTGGTAGGCTCAAGAAAATCCACCGACTATGGAAAATGGGCTGCGGAAAAATTTACGAAAGAATTATCGGAAATGGATGTAAATATTGTAAGCGGACTTGCTGTGGGCATCGATGCCATAGCTCATAAAACAGCCTTGAAGTATGAGGCGAAAACCTTCGGCATAATAGGATGCGGAATAAATGTTGTATATCCAAAGAAAAATTTGGAGCTTTTTGAACAAATAGCCGACAACAACGGAGCCGTGATAACCGAGTATTATTTCGATATTCAGCCCATCGCATTTAATTTTCATGACAGGAACAGAATTATAAGCGGACTTTCCGACGGCGTATTGGTTATTGAGGCACAGGAAAAAAGCGGCACTTTAATAACCGTGGGTCACGCTGCCAATCAAGGAAGAGAAATATTTGCGGTTCCGGGAAATATTAACAGTCTGTACAGCAAGGGGACGAATGCTCTTATCAGAGACGGCGCTAAAATAACTGCATCTGTCAACGATATTGTTGAAGAAATTTCCGAATTAAAAAAAAGGATAAAACGCCAAAATATATACGACACTGCTGAATTGACGGACGATGACGGACGAAATGATGTTTTCCGCAGACATTTCTGCTTCCCTTCTTTTTTCTACGACAGGAAACAGCGCAACGCAAAGGCGAATAGCGGTTTCCTACGCCGGAATTACCCGGATCAGGTTCAATGGGTATGATCTCAGCCCCGGCCCGAATGGCCGGAGCACCCCGTGCTACTGGTAATATACCGGTCTTTGTCCGGTCTTTCAAGGGCGGATTACGGGAAATACACGAAAGTGCATGGCTGGGGGAAAATTCCGGATTTTTCCGATGTTCTCTTGCTGGTACGGCACGCCAACGGAATTGAAGATGAATTCAAAGCATATTTTCAGGGCAGCGGCGGGAACCGCTGACGCACTCTTTTTTGATAAAAAAGCAATGCAGGGTATTGACAGGACGGCGGATCGGAATTATAATAGATAGAAATTGGACAGTGTCCATTTTAATTCAGGAGGCAGTTATGAATCGATTGAGCGCGATGTTTTTTACTCTGCTGTGGTGCTGCGGTCTGGCGGCGCTTGATTTCTCCGATTATGACGCCGGACGCGATTTGCC
>ENA-UOOK01005194-UOOK01005194.1-fermentation-metagenome-genome-assembly--contig:-NODE-5194-length-13236-cov-3.718383_pt1 | contig 13236 bp, 9 predicted proteins | sample MGYA00245777_ERZ724023 | MGnify/ENA primary metagenome ERZ724023 (study PRJEB28704, sample SAMN03018312) | fermentation metagenome | biome: anthropogenic terrestrial biome; feature: soil; material... | reverse complement strand
CTCATGGCAGAACTTCCGGATCTGATCAAAGACCTTGCCCTCATTCTTATCATAGCAGGTGTAGTCACCCTGCTGTTCAAGAAACTCAAGCAACCACTGGTGCTAGGATATTTAGTCGCCGGTTTCCTGGTCTCTCCCCACATGCCTTACACCATATCCATTATGGATAAATCATCCATTCAGACATGGGCAGACATTGGAGTAATTTTCTTGCTTTTTTCCTTAGGCCTGGACTTTTCTTTCAAGAAGATCATCAAGATGGGAATTGCACCCGTCATCGCCACCTGTACGATCATTTTTTGCATGATGACACTGGGAGTTCTCGTTGGGCATGCCTTCGGATGGAGAAAGATGGACTGCATCTTCCTTGGGGGAATGCTAGCCATCGCCTCCACGACGATCATCTACAAAGCCTTCAATGACCTGGATCTAATACAACAGAATTTTGCCGGACTCGTCATGAGTGTCCTCATCCTGGAAGATATTCTGGCAATTGTCATGATGGTCATGCTGTCAACCATTGCCAGAGGGAACAACCCGGATGGAGGCCAACTGATAGAAAGTATTCTGCGGATTGCATTCTTTCTCATTCTATGGTTTATCGTAGGACTGTCTGTCATTCCCCTCTTCCTGCGCTATACACGCCAACTCATGAATGACGAAACGCTTGTTATCGTATCCCTGGGGTTGTGTTTTCTTATGGCTGTCATTTCGTCAAAAGTGGGATTCAGTCCTGCTTTCGGAGCATTTGTCATGGGAAGCATCCTTGCTGAAACCATCGAAGCGGAAAAAATCACCCGACTGGTGGCACCGGTAAAAAATCTCTTTGGAGCAGTATTCTTCGTCTCTGTAGGGATGCTCGTTGACCCTAAAATCATTGCCGGATATGCCATCCCTATTCTGATTCTGGTCATTACCGTGATCGGTGGTGAGGCAATTTTCGGAACAGCAGGTTTTTTGCTGAGTGGACAACCGTTGAAAACAGCTATGAAATGCAGTTTCTCAATGACTCAGATCGGTGAGTTTGCTTTCATCATCGCATCCTTAGGGCTATCTCTGCATGTCATCAGTAATTTTCTCTACCCTGTTGTCGTTGCAGTAAGTATCATTACCACTTTTCTCACACCTTACATGATCCGATTCTCCAGTCCATGCTATCAATACCTGGAGCACCATCTTCCCAAGCGATGGATCAGAAGGCTGAACCACATCACTCTCAGCATCCATTCTACTTCCAAAGCAGAAAGAAATAACTGGGGACGCCTTCTCCGGGCTTTGCTAAAAATCACAATAATATGCAGTATCCTCTGTGTAGCAGGCATATTCCTGATGTTTACCTTTATCCTGCCCATATTCAGGCATATCTTTGGATTTCAGACGGGAAATATAGTTGGCGGCGTACTTACGGTACTACTGATTTCTCCTGCACTTCGAGCTATGGTTACCAAGAAAAACCACAGTGAGGAGGTAAAGGCACTATGGACGGAAAAGCGTATCAACCGCCTCTCTATTCTCTTCACCGTCCTGGTCAGGTACATTATTGCCTCCGGATTTGTTTTTTATATCTGTAATTATCTGACACGTTTCAATAACGCCTTGTTGATCACTTTCGCCCTCACGATCATCACCTTGATGATTGCCTCTAAAAAACTTAAAAAGGGAAGCATCAGACTGGAAAGGTTGTTCGTCCAGAATCTCCATAGCCGAGAGATCAGGGCACAGGTACAAGGAAAAAGAAGACCCCTCTATGAAGGCCATCTTCTGGACAGAGATATTCATATCAGCCTATTTGACATATCTGAAGATTCCGTATGGGGCGGCAAGTCTTTAAGGGAACTGCAACTACGAAAACGCTTTGGTATACAGGTGAGCAGTATTCTCAGAGGACATCAACGTATCAATATCCCTAATGGGCATAATTCCATCTACCCGGGCGATCGTCTGGAAGTGATCGGAAATGACAAACAACTGACACAATTGAATCAGGCTCTAAAAAATGAAAGAGTACCGGAAGATCCGGACATCGAAAACAGAGAGATGAAACTCCGGCAGTTTGTCGTAACGGATCAATGCCCTTTAATAGGGCAAAATCTGAAGGAAAGTGGCATCCGCGACCATTTCAACTGTATGGTCGTAGGCCTGGATGAAGGGCAAGAGAACCTGGAGATCATCAATCCGGAAAGAAAATTTCTGAAGGGGGATATTCTGTGGGTGGTCGGCGAAGAAGCCTCTCTGAATAAACTTATCGGTGACAACTGACACCCGGTCAAGACCGTTGGATAAACAAACACGAAGGTACAGGGCTCTTTCTTCAATGCTCCCTATCTATTCTCCTTGTCCACCCTTTCCGAATATGGAAGATCAACTACTGCCTGAGATAACTGGTTCAGTGCTTTTTTGATAATACTCCTCGGGCATCCCACATTCAGACGCATGAACCCTTCTCCTCCAGGGCCGAACATCTCACCATCGTTCAATGCCAGATGAGCCTTATCAACAAAGAGATCCAGCAATTGTTCATGGCTGAGTCCCAATCCACGACAGTTAAGCCATATCAGGAAACTTGCCTGAGGCCGTAAAGGACGTATACCAGGGATATGTGCATCACAATACTCTTCGACAAACCGGATATTGTCCTCTACATAAGCCAGCATCTGCTTCCTCCACTCTTCACCATGGCGGAAGGCAGCTATGGTAGCTATAGGTGCAAAGATATGAGGCTCTGCCAGTTCATTGACATTCACCCAGTGACAGAACTTTCTGCGGATTTCCGGATTCGGAATAATAGCATGCGAGGTGATGATGCCGGCAATATTAAAAGTTTTCGTAGGAGCCTGAAAGGTGATGCTGTTAGCCGCAGCTTTCTCACTTACACTGGCAAAGGGGATATGCTTGTTTCCGAAAAGGGCCATGTCACAATGAATTTCATCACTCACCACCAGAAGATGGTGATCATAGCAGAAATCTGCCAGATGAATCAAGGTGTCCCGGTCCCAGCAGATCCCGGCAGGATTATGGGGATTACAAAGAACAAACAGTTTGCAACGCTTGTTATATACTTTCTGCAGATGGCTGAAATCCATACTGTAGGAACCATCCGGATTTCTCTTCAAGCCATTAAATACGACCTTACGACCGTTACCCTGTGGAACAAGTCGGAAAGGATGATACACAGGGGGCTGTATGATTACCTCATCACCCGGACGGGTAAACACATTCAAGACCATCCCCAGTCCTTTCACTATGCCAGGAATAAAACTGATCCAGTCCTTTTCCACCTTCCACTGATGGTGTGAAAAGATCCAATCCTGTATGGCAGGTTTATAGTCATCCGGTAACACGGTATAGCCGAATATCGGGTGAGCCAGACGCTTGCGCATGGCATCAATAATAGCAGGACAGACGGCAAAATTCATATCTGCTACCCACATCGGCAACAAATCTTTGCGCCCCCAGCGGGACTGCAAGGCTTCATGCATCACATCCCCACTTCCAAGACGGTCTATAACCTGGTCAAAATCATATCTCATCCTCATTCCCCTTCATAAACACCTAAGCACAAATCTTCACTTTTGAAAATCAATACCACTGAACAGCATTCGAATATCCACTACGCTTTTCATATTTCAAGGCATCTGTCAGTGTGGAAGCATTGCAGCGGAAAACAAAATTATAACTCGTATACGGAGCAAGCACCACATCACAACTCATATTAAAGCAGTGCAAATCACGCTGTAAAGATGCTGTGGTCATACTAATCTTATGATACTCAAAATCATATCCTGAAGAGAAATTAATATTCCATCCGTCACTGATCCGTATATTTCCGCTCACATTGAGAGTCTGGGTATACTTATATGGATAGCGCATGTGCTTGTAGTTGAATTTTCCGCTTGTGTTCTCCCGCATCGAGATACCATAGCCAAAGGTAAGAGACCAGGGCATGGAGAACTTCATATACCCGTTTTCATCCGTTTCGGCTTTTCCGCTCTTTTGAGCTCCATTCTTCCCCTTCTCCATATCCGGATCAATATTACTCTCTATATTAGTATCCGTTCCTTCGTCATCTCCCTGTGGGTTATTTTTCTTGTTTTTATTTTTACTCTCCTGGTCTTCATCACCATGATGAAAGAATTTCTTGATCTTATCAGGTGTCAGCGTATAGGAAATATTCTGGGACATCCCCTGGAAACGAGGGAAACGTCCTTTTCCAAACTCTGTATGATTACTGACATAGGGGTCTCCGTTCTGGTCCAGCTCATAGGCGTATGTAGAAAACATACCATTAAAATTAAAGGTATAATTTTTCCACCACTTCAATCGCATACGCACCGACAAGTCACTCCACCGGTGGTAGCTGGCTGCCGCATTGTAGGACATCGTCGCTCCCAGTTCATCAATCAGACTGATCTTCTTGAATCCGGTAGAATCCTTGTCACTTTTCACTTTCATCTCAAGGTTATTATCTATATCCCAGGTAACGTTTTCCGACCGGCCTTTTCCGGGCACGCTATAGAGACCATCACTATAGGGAGAATAAGACACCAGCGAGACATTACCGTCAGCATCAGTCTTCTGATACGAATCCCAATAGCCATAACGCCGGGCGCCGAAATCAGGGGAATAGCTGAAGGTTACCGTTGGAGTGAACACATGGCGGATAGCCTGGATCTTGTCACCGAAGATCTTCTTGTTGGGTACCCAGAAACCATACACCTTTGTACTCGCTCCTACACTGAAATTCCAGTTGTATATGTTATGCAGCCCATACGTCGTGTCGCAGACCTCCGTCTGACGGGCTTCATCCCAGGACCGCATGATTTTATTCGTATACATCCGGTCGGTAAAATTAAAACTCGGATTAATATTGATTGCATTGAACAGCGTAAAGCTTGCACTGATTGGAATCGTATGCTCCCACCCGTTTTTCCAGTCCTTTATCAGGTTCGAATGCAAGAACCTGTCTTCAGTGGTATTGATCGAATTACTGATCTGACCAGTATAGCTCATGGCAATCTTCTCATACCAACGTTCCTTTCCCACCAGATGTTTACGGCGGAAAGGATAGAAACGGGCCAGACTGATGCTCAGATCGGGCAGGGTCATCGCCAGGGAAGAGTCTCGCATATTCTGAGACAGATTGGCGGTGGCACTCAGAGACAATCCGATGCTGGAGAAACCTGTGCTCCAACTCACGGAAGAGGTTCGAGTGCTCTGCGTATAACTTTGCGGATTATACAAACTGGTCAAGTTATTCTTCTCATAACTGGACGTAGCAAAGTTGACACTCGCAGAAAGAGAACTGAAAGGATTTGCTTTCGCATCCTGCCGGTGGCTCCACTGGATCTTGAAACTTTCCTGCTTTGCATAGTCCGGCATCCCCTTATCTCCCGTCTTGGTGTTCTGATAACTGAGATAAAAACTGCCGCTATAGCGGTAACGCTTACGGTAATTGGTAGCAGCACTCAATCCCCATGACCCTTCTGTATAGATTTCTCCCAGAAGTTTTAAATCCCAGTCATCATTAACTGCAAAATAGTATCCCCCATTACGCAGATAGAATCCACGGGCATTCTCATCACCATAACTAGGCATGATGAATCCGGAGGAATAATGCTTGGTAAAAGGAAAGAAACCATAAGGAATAGCAAAAGGTAAAGGTACATCTGCTACAACCAGATAAGCCGGGCCGAAAATCACATCCTTGCCCGGACGTACCTTCGCACGGGAAAGGGCTATATAAAAATCAGGATCCTGTTTATCACAAGTAGTATAACGGCCATGCTGAAGATAGATGATACCCGTAGAATCACGCTTGGAGAGTTTACCGGACAGATAGCCTTCATCCTGGTGAGTATAGACCTGGTCCACCAAAGCTTTCTTAGACTTATAGTTAAAAGCAATAGTATCCGTCTGGTATTCGTCCTGTCCTACCTTGAAAACAGGCTTTCCCTTCACTCCACCCTCAGCCGTGGAATCTTTTGTACCATGAGCTTGCATCAAATCATGATCCATATTCATTCTGATCCTATCGGAAGTCAGGTTATAATTCTCGTACTTCACATTGGAATTACCATATAAATAGGCCATTTTCCGGTTTGCATCATAAACGATGGAATCATCCGCCTGATAATTAATAGGGGCATCTATACCACCAGCCTTTTTCCGATTGATAGAATCCAGCCGGATCGAATCATCAATGATCTTATTGTGATGGTAAATAGCTAATTGCAGTGAATCCATTTTAGTCGTATCCGCAACGATATGGCCGGAAGAATCCCGCTTCACGGAATCCCGTAAAGCGACAGAATCAGCAGTTACTGATTTTTTCTTCCTTTTTAAAAAAGGCATATTGGGCACTGCCATCATATACATGAAGGCGCACAACAATAGAAATATAACTGACTTTCTTCTCATTGACAGAGTGCAAAGTTACTAAAAAGTTGCCAGTCATGAAATCGCATCCTGTTTTTTTTCCTCTCTGAACCAGATTTAACTTTTACCTTGTATATTTAACTTACTTCCCAAACAGGAAGATCCACGGGCACCTACTCAAACTGCTTTTCCCACGAGCGAAAACGCTCCAGCCCTTTTTCACCAAATTTCACCAGACTATGCTCCGCCTGTTCCCTGGTCTTTTCCCGTTCCGGATGTGTTTTCGAGTAGAACTTATCTGCATAGCAGATCACTTGCTCTTCAAGCGTCTCAGGAAGGAAATCCCGATGGGGTAATGGCAGATTCTGCCGGATAATCTCTTCTTTGGTCAATCCGGTACCGGTATGCCGCTCACAGACCCGTGCATGACGGGGGAAACCATCCTTACGTAACATCTGTGCACCAATATAACCATGGCAGATATACGGTTCCGTACCGAAGCAACAGATGGCAGGTGCATGACATCTGCAGATGCCTATATCATGAAGCATACCGGCCTCGATCAGGAACTGGCGGTCGAGCCCCAGTTCGGGGTGACTATCACAAATGCGCACAGCACGCTTCATGACCAGCGTGCTGTGCGTGATGAGAATATAACGGAGTTCATTATCCTCCGGATAATATTTATCGATAATCCTCTGATAATTCAAAATAATTCCTGTCAAAACAAGATTCAGGCTTCTGGACGCTGGATATAGCCCAACACCTCACCCTTACGGACCTTAGATCCCTGATGGGCACTAATTTCCACGAGCTGGCCCCCTAAATCTGCAGGGATCATCTGAAATTCCCCCCACGGGGTCTGGAGATAACAGAACACATCTCCCTTCTCATATTCCTTGCCGATATAAGGTTCAACTGCCGGGGCAGCTTCACTATCTCCTTGGAACTCCCAGAACACCTGACCGCGGACAGGAGCAACAACGGGATCAGCTTTAGCATGCTTGAAAGCCACGGCCTCCTCTACACTCACCTTGGCACCCATGCGGGCATCCTTTGCCTTCTGCAAGTCGGCCAGGAAATTTTTCTTGGCCTGGCCACTCTTATAGTTGCGATACTGCTCAGGATGCATGGCAAGTTCAAAGAGCTCCTCATCATCCTGGCCATAGTCCCAGCCGTTTTTATCCATTTCCTTACGGAAGTCCGGAAGGGTATCTTTCAGCAGCGTATGAGGATCAACATCCGTAAACTGGCGGCCCTGCTTTTTGGCTAACTCTACCAGTTCGGGAGCAATCTTACCCGGGACACGACCGCTCTTGCCGAGAATCATACCCCACATATTATCATCCATCATCACAAAACGGCCCTTGCCCTGCTCCATGGTCAGAAGATTCATCAGTGCAATATTCTTGGTATACTGACTGAAAGGAGTTACCAATGGTGGATAGCCGACACGCGGCCATACATAAGCCACCTCATCAAAGAGTTTCACCATCAAGTCATCTACGGTATATTCCGGCTCTCCTTTCTTGACTCTCAAATGGTTGATGGTCTGGCGCATGCCCCCAAGATCAGCCATCATACTTCCCATCATTCCGCCTGGCAGGCCACAACCCAGCAAAAGGGATGACATCAACTTGTTCTGCGGATTGATGAAATATCCCAGCCAGTCATCAATAAATTCCTGTGTAAGGGCACGGGCTTTCATATAGGCTTTCATATTAATATCAGGAACATCAAAGCCGTAATGCTTCAACATGCTCTGCACAGAGATAACGTCTGGATGAACCTTTCCCCAGGAAAGTGGCTCAATGGCCGTATCAATAATATCTGCACCGTTCTTGCACACCTCTACAATGGAAGCCATACTCAGTCCCGGACCTGAATGTCCGTGGTACTCTATGAGAATGTCCGGATGCTTCGTCTTGATAATTTTAGTCAACTGCCCTAGAAAACAAGGCTGTCCGATTCCGGCCATATCTTTCAGACAGATTTCCTGAGCACCTGCAGCGATCTCTTCATCGGCAATCTTGCTGTAATATTCTAATGTATGAACCGGCGAAGTAGTGATACACAGCGTACCCTGGGCCGTCATTCCGGCTTCCTTTGCCCACTTAATGGCGGGAGCAATATTGCGAATATCATTCAGGCCATCGAAAATACGGGTAATATCCACCCCTTGCGCCTTCTTGACCTTGTACATCATCTTGCGCACATCATCTGGCACAGGATACATACGGAGGGCATTAAGGCCACGGTCAAGCATGTGAGTTTTAATCCCCGCCTCATTGAGAGGCTTGCAGAAAGCACGTACAGAAGGATTTGGATCATCTCCCGCAAGAAGATTAACCTGTTCAAAAGCTCCACCGTTAGTTTCTACACGAGCAAAACAACCCATGTCAACGAAGACAGGGGCGATACGCTCCAACTGGTCCTTGCGTGGCTGAAACTTCCCTGAGCTTTGCCACATATCTCGATAGACGAGACTGAATTGAATTTTCTTTGCCATATTTCAACGATTCAAAATACCTGAAATCTTAATAATATTGCGAACTTTCCTCCCGCAAAATCGCAGCAAAATTAGGTAAAAAAATCCAAATATCAGATGAATACCAGCTTTTTTTTAAAAATATCATGTGTTTATGCACAAATGAAGGATGATGTGCATAAAATGGCAACAGAATCATTTCAACGAAGATTCTTTCGTCAGATTATGATTCATGAAACGATATTCTGCCATCTTTTCAAACTTCGTACCTTTGCGCCCATAATTGGCATAAGGATAGATGCTGATACCCCCACGGGGCAGGAAATATCCTGTCACCTCAATATATTTCGGATCCATCAACTGGATGAGATCTTTCATGATAATATTCACACAATCCTCATGAAAAGCCCCATGGTTACGAAAACTGAACAAGTAGAGTTTCAGACTTTTACTCTCCACCATCCGCTGGTCCGGAACATAGGAAATACGAATTTCAGCAAAGTCGGGCTGTCCCGTAATCGGACATAAGGAAGTGAATTCCGGACAATTGAACTGAACCCAATAATCATTATCAGGATGCTTGTTCATAAAGGTTTCCAGTACTTCCGGAGCATAGTCCATTTTATACCTGGTCTTTGAGCCTAGGGCTTTCAGCCCTTCCGACTTTCTGCTGCCATCAGCATTGGCAGTAACCTGATGATTAGTTTTCTCCATGATCTGTCTTTATTTATTTTTAAGGCTTACACTTTTTTCTCTTCAAGAATTTTCACGCCGGCCCTTATTCGGTTTTTCCTCCCCAAAATCTGATCTGTCTTTTATATTATATCAAACCTCTCACACCTGCCAGATTTTCCAGACACTATAATTGATCCCATCATCGTATGTATCCATCCGCTCATGTTTTTTCAAAGCTTTGACCACACGGATCGTGACCGGAAGGCAAACCACTTCATACATCGTCTTCAGAAAAACCTGCAAGATCATTACCTGTGGAAGCACTTTCGCAGGGATCACGCCCCCAAGGGCAAGCGGGAAGAAAATGAGAGAGTCAAGACTTTCTCCCGCAACTGTACTTAAAACCGCACGGGCCGAGAAACGCTTTCCTTGATCATGGATCTTCATTTTGCTCATGACATACGCATTCGCAAAACTCCCTACGATAAAAGCCAGGAAAGAAGCGGCTGTAATACGGGGCGCCAGGCCGAAAATAGCATGGAAACCGGCATCATTCGTCCAATAAGGAGCACCAGGAATAGCATCACAGATTGCTCCGAAGGCCACAAAAAAGAAATCCATGGCAAAACCTATCCAGATCATCAGACGGGCTTTACGGTACCCCCATACTTCGCAAGTACAGTCATTAATAATATAACTGATTGGAAAGACCAGCAACCCACCGGTCAAACTCAGGCTCCACGGACCAATATTCAAGACTATTTGCTTTGTTTCCAGAATGTTTGCTGTAATCAAACAGACACAAAAGACAATGCTGAAAAGCATAAACATCACCGTCACCTTCTCCGGTCCCTGAGGAGAGACCTGGCTTTTATTCTTCATTTTCTTGTTTTTAACGAGGTTTTACAAGCACTCTTAGAATGATGGATCCACTCCTCCAACAGGACAGATGGAAACATCCTGATCACAAATCGGAAGGCAAAGTTACTGATTTTTTCCGACAATTACGTAAGATTCAGAATTATTCCTTATATTTGCAAGGAATAATTACAAAAATCTGTTGGCCTTTGCCTAAAAGGTCTTTTTAACTTACATTATAATGAGAAAGAAAATTTTATCAATGTGCCTGTTTGCTTTGTTCACTGCAAGTGCAGGTGCCCAGAATGTAGACTATGTCATCACTGGTGATGCCCCTCAAGGCAGTGATTCCGTTTACGTTTTATTCAACGGAACAGGTAAACCGGATATTTATCCTGTAAAAGACGGTAAATATCAAGTGAGTGGAAACAAGCCCCTGAACACATTTATCACTGTTGCTTTCAAGAATGGAGAAGCGACCGCCGTGGTGAATGACCGTACACCCGTGAATATCGAAAGTGCTTTCCATCTTTCGGGATCTCCACTTAATTTGCAGTTTGCTGAGATTCAGAAAAAACTCGAAAGCTATAATGCTAAAGAACACGAACTCTTCACGGAATATCAGGATGCCCGTAAGGACAATACGGCCGAAGGACAGACAAAACTGAAAACTATCATCGGACAACTTGACCAGTTGGACCAGGATATTCAGAACATTGTACTCGACTATACCGCGAAGCATAAGGATGATGTGACCCCAGCCTATATTCTGAGAGCCAGTGACATCTATGGGTATTCTTATCCCCAACTCAAGGAATTATGTGCCCCGTCTACCGGATACTACAACTCCCCCATGATGGAAAGGATAAAAGATCAGTTAACTTCTCTCGCCAAACGCCAGCCGGGTGTGAGCTATACCGACCTGACCATGCAGGACCTGCATGGCAAGACGGTAAAACTATCCCAATGGGCCGGGAAGGGCAAATATGTGCTGGTAGACTTCTGGGCATCATGGTGCGGTCCCTGTCGTGCTGAGATGCCAAATGTCGTCAACAACTATAAGAAGTATCATGCCAAAGGCTTTCAGATCGTGGGTGTATCCTTCGACTCCAACGCTGGAGCATGGAAATCTGCAGTAGAAAGATTAGGCATGACCTGGCCACAGATGAGTGATCTGAAAGGCTGGAAGAACGCTGCATCCCTGGCTTATGGGATCAATTCCATTCCTTCAAATATTCTGCTGAATCCAAAAGGAAAAATCATTGCCAGTGATCTGCGCGGTGAAAACCTCGGCAGCAAATTGAAGGAAATTTATAAAGAATAGCAACCGGGCTCACATGATCTGTCCTCTGGGCGCAGGTCTTCAGCACGGTCAAATAAATATCGAACGGGCGGCTCACTTCTGAATGTGTGAGTCGCCCGTTCTTTCCATATCACCGTCCCTCTGCCGACTTTGCCGGAGATCCAAAAGTATCTTTCTTTATTTTTTTTCTACTTGCTCTTCCGTCTCTTTATCACGGTCTGCAACATTGGTACCCTGGGTTGGAGCCAGGACTTTCTTAAAATCGGTAATACCGATCTTTACAAGTATATCATACCATTGAAGGAGTTTTTTGATGTCACTGTCATGTACACGGCTCTGATCCCAGTTAGGCAAGACTTTAGAGAAATATTCACGCCGATCCGCAGCACTTACCTTACGGTAATTGAAAGACAACGCCTGCAGGTTCTCTTGTTTTCCGATATTCTCCAGGACCTGCCATAAAGGCACATCCTCAGCATCCGTATACATTGCTATATCGCCAAGACTAGTCACGCGGTCAGTAGCAAAAGCCGGTAAACGGTGATGTGTGTCGTCAAGCGTTTCAACGATTAAATTACTCTTTCCACGTGATACCAGTTTGTATAATCCTGGTCTTCCGGCAATCGAAAGTATAGTTTCCATTGTTCTTATTTATTAAAAATTATTTTATAATTGATGATTCTCATTCCAACAGGTACTCTTTTTTATCTTATCGGCCATTGTGCTAAGGTCTGAAACAGGCGTTCTACCTCCCCCTTCAGATCCACTTTTCCATCATTGATAATGACCAGATCACTGCGCTTTTCTACCTCTTCCTGTGGCAGTTGACTCCTGATCCATTGCAGGGCTTTTCCCCTGCTGATGCCGTCACGAGACATTACCCGTTGAATACGCACTTCCATAGGAGCAGAAACACAAACGACAACATCCATATTCACGCGGCGGTTAAAGCCACTGTCAAAGAAAATAGCACTTTCCAGCCAGTCTTTACCGCTCCTGACAAAATCGGAGGCCACCACTGGATGAATGACATCGTTCAATGCTTGTCTGTGCCCCTCATTGTTCAAAAGGTACCGGGCAAGCACTTTTTTCTGCAAGACCCCATCCTCGTACACCTTCTGACCCGTCAGCAAACTGATAGCGTCTTGCAAAGCCTTATCGCCAGCCATTAAGCGCTTGGCGGCGGCATCACAATCATACACCTGAATCCCTCTGCCAGCAAGCATCCGGCAGATATAAGACTTGCCACTCCCGATTCCTCCCGTTATCGCAATCTTCATGATGTTGTTCCTTCCCCGATCAGATCTTACTCGTTTTCTTCAATCAGATAATCCACCTGATTCATGTCCAGATGAGGTTTCATGATTCCATGAGGGAACATCTTCAGATGCAATTTGCAGTTCTTTGCTGAGTCAGCAACAATCTCCTTATAATCAGCAACCACAGAAAACTGGTTCGGATGAATTGTACGGAACATGCTCGCCCCGATAATAAACCTTACCTTCACCTTACCCGGAAAAGTGCGAAGCATCTTTCC
>ENA-UOOK01005193-UOOK01005193.1-fermentation-metagenome-genome-assembly--contig:-NODE-5193-length-13238-cov-15.281195_pt1 | contig 13238 bp, 15 predicted proteins | sample MGYA00245777_ERZ724023 | MGnify/ENA primary metagenome ERZ724023 (study PRJEB28704, sample SAMN03018312) | fermentation metagenome | biome: anthropogenic terrestrial biome; feature: soil... | reverse complement strand
TTGCATGTGTTAGGCACGCCGCCAGCGTTCGTCCTGAGCCAGGATCAAACTCTCCCATTAAAGCTTCAAACCCTCATGGGTTTCGTTTGCTTGGCTCTTTCCTTAACGCTTGCTTCCGCTTTGCGTTGTTCCTCCAGAATTGACTTCGATTTCAATTCCTTTCCGTTCCTCTTCTCCCTGCTCTCCGCTGGATCTCTCCCGCTTCTGACTCAGGCTTCCGACTCACGGATTTGTACTGTTCTGTTTTCAAGGACCAGTCTTCCTGCCGCCTCTGCCGTTCGCAGTTGATTCATCACTTGCTTTACCTGCTCCCTCAAGGCGACTTTCTTATTGTATCAAATATCTATAGCCATGTCAACAGTTTTTTATCTTTTTTATTAAAAGATCTATGACCTGGACTGCTATTCACATCTTGATGGATCTCCTCTCTTCTTAATAGCAATCAAAAAACGCCCTCAAAACAGTTTTGTCTCATACTGTCTCATATATGGTATGATGGTTTGAATCAGTTTTTTGATCAGCGCCAGTTCCTTATCCGAACACTTTGAAAGCAGCTGCACCATCTCATCAAACTGAGTGCTCTCCTTTGTATAGGCGGGGTTATCTCCTTTTACAGAGGGATCTTTCTGATACCTGGATGTACCAAGAATTAAATAATCCAGGGATAAATGCAGACACGATGATACCTTGAGCAGTACAGACAGGCTCATCTGTCTTTCTCCCCGTTCCAATTGGCCGACATAGTAATCCGAAAGGTCAATGATCTCAGCAAAGTCTGCCCGTGATAATGCCAGCTTCTCCCTTTCTTCCCTTATTCTTTGCCCTATGGTTTTATGATCAATGATTGCTGCCTTACCCGCCTCATTTTTTTCCAAAAAATCCTCTCCTTAGATAATTACTTTATCGATTTATGAGTTATAATGGAATGTGCTGTTTGCCAATAAAATAAATTTGCAATTAGCATTAATATGTTTTACAATAATGCCTGGAATAAAATTAATTTGGGGGTAATAATAATGAAGAAAAAAATTTTGATTACTTTGGCGGTAGTTGCAGTAAGTGCATTGTTTGGCGGAATTGTCGTACATGCTGCTGTAGGTTCCACTTTTTTTGCAGATGCACAGCAAACAATTCAAAATATTGAAGGACTGTTCCAAAAGGGAAACGAATATAAGGAAAACGCTGAATTGTTGGAAGCGCAATTGACGCAAAAGCAAACGGAATGTAAGAGTCTTCAAGATAATATTGCTCAGCTTCAAAAAGATCTGCAGAACAAAGATGTGGATCTTCAGGCAAGAAACGAGGAAATTCAGAAATTACAGGAGAAGTATCAGAGAAAATCACAGGAAGTTGCCGATTTATCAGAACAATTGGACCTTATAAATCAAACGGATGAACAAAAAGATTCCAAGATAGCTGAAATTAAAAAGTTATCCGGAGACAGGCTAAGCCAACTAAGTCATTAAATGGTCAGATAAAAAGGCAGGATAGATAACAATAGATGGCTGTTGTTTCCGAAAATAGTTCGAAAACAGGCATGAGTCCATGGTTTCAGCACAACTTGGAGAGGTGAATAATTTGGAATGCGAAGAAGACATGGAAAATCTGCGTTACATGCTGAATAAAGCAATAGAAATGAACGACAGCAAAGATGAAATACTGAAAATCAGTCAGCTGCTGGACACTCATATTGTGAAATTTCTGGAGAAAAAGCCAGACACAGAAACGGAATATTGAGTGCTCCGGTGACTCCCTGCCACGCTTCTTTGACAGTAGAAAACAGAACAACGATTCCTGAACCCCTTGCAGCCGATAGGCTACAGGGCTTTTTTTAAACCAAAATTATGATAAATAATAGTAGACAATCGTAGAGATATATGGTATAATAGATATATATTACACCGTTTGGAGAGGTTTTGTCATGTATCTAAAAACTGTAACAAACAAAAAAACTGGACGTACATACTTAAGCATGGCGCAAAGCTATCGGAAAAAAGGAAAGAAATATCCAGGCAGTACTACTGTCGAGTCCTTCGGGTATCTGGATGATCTTCAAAAAGTTTACGATGATCCCATTGCCCACTTTAAGGCCTATGTAGAGGAGAAGAACAAAGAAAAGGCTTTAAACGATGCGGAATATATCGTAAAAGAACGTAAGGACACTGTTCTCCCTGAAAATACAGCCGGCCGTAAAAATTTTGGATATATTGCCATTCTAAAGATCTACTATGAGCTGGGATTGGACCGGCTCCTTCTCAACAGGCAGAGAGGCAGGAATTTCGACTACAACACAAGCACCATATTGAAACTGCTTGTCATATCGCGGATTCTTGAACCTGCATCAAAGAAACGCACCTTTGAGCATCGGAGCACCTATTTTGATTTCGAGAAGAAAGATGATTTCTCCCTTATTGACATATACCGGTCACTGAGCTTTTATGCAGGGATCGATTCTGCCATACAGCTTCAAATCCATAAGCGGATTACAGAGCAATACAGCCGGGACACCAGCCTGGTATATTATGATGCGACGAATTACTACTTTGAGATTGATATGGAAGACGAACTGAGGGCAAAAGGTCCTTCCAAGGAACACCGGCCCGATCCCATTGTACAGCTGGGCCTTGCCATGGATGCGGATGGCATTCCGATTTCTTACGAATTGTTCCCTGGTAACAATTCGGAAAAGCTGCACCTGAGGCCTATGATTGGAGAGCTTGTACGAGCCTATGAATCCGGCAGAGTTGTCGCAGTGGCTGATGCGGCCCAAAATACCGGGAACAACATCTATTACCTGGAAAGCGGCAAATGCTCCTACGTATTCAGCCAGACGATCCGGGGAGGAAGCAAAGAATTCAAGGATTATGTTAATAATCAATCCGGTTACAAGCAGTTCAGTGATCAGTACAAGCGCAAGTCCCGGGTAATCAGGCGGGAGATAGAAGTCGATATGTTAAAGGAAGGCGGAAGAACATATAAAAAGAAGGTACTTGTGGATCAGCGGCAAATCGTTTTCTATAACAAGAAGTATGCGGACCGCTCCAAAGCGAAACGGGAAGCTGTGCTCAAAAAGGCCCAGTGTATCGCCTCAACACCGTCTGCATACACAAGGGCCACGTCCTATGGGGCTCTCAGATATGTTAAGAATATCAAGGTGGATAAGAAAACAGGTGAAATCAAAAAAGCTCCCAAAGGCCGGCCATGTATCGACATGGAGAAATTCAGGGAAGATGAAAAGTATGACGGTTATTACTGCATCGTGACAAACCTGTTCGATGAAGATGGATCCGACACATTCTCTGATGACAGGATCATCGATATGTACCGCGGGCTCTGGCGAATTGAGGATAATTTCCGTGTTACAAAAAGTGATCTTGAAACGCGGCCTGTGTACGTTTCCCGTAAAGACAGGATTCATGCGCACTTCCTCATTTGTTATATATCGCTGGTAATCCTCAGACTGATCCAAAAACGTCTTGGTGGCGCGTACTCCCCCGAAGCTATCATCAATGCCCTGAAGAACATTACCTGCTCACCTGAATCCCAAAATATCTATCTTTTTGATTACAGGTCAGATGTAACGGATGCAATCGGTAAGGCAATGGGCTTCGATTTTACAAAGAAGAGACTTACCCGATCCGAAATTAAAAAAAGTTTAGGACAAGCAAAAAAAGATAATTTTCACTACAACTTCTTCTCATATGATAAAAGCCGCAACCTTGCTCATACCTAAGGCTTACGGCTCCTTTTTCTCTTTTTTACTGTCAAACTTGAGATGTTCCATACGCTGCCCGTCGAAAGCAATCCCCTTCTCCTCCATAGGAGGGACTGCCTCCTTTAAAAGCTGGGCTTTCAGCTCTTCCCGTTGGTCTTGGTCCGCAGGATCTGCTCATTCATGGAGAGGGTTTCAAGTTCCGCCCGGTAGGCGGCCAGCCTGCGCTCCAAACGGCTGAAGGGGGGATATCGGAGTAGTCCGGTATCTCCGTCGCCTCTGATTCCCTGAAGCGGGAGAGAAGGTCCTCCCGCTTTTGGCAATCGTTATCCGCCTGGTACAAAAAAGCTTCTCCAATATATTCATCCCGGTACCAAACGTGGACACGGGATATCATTGCAATCGGACCGGACCTCCACCCACTTCCCGAAAAGCTGTGGGTGGGTCACCAGATTCTCCAGCTTGTTCGTACGGATGATGCCGGTTTTGGAGACTTTGGATTTGGTGCAGGGAAAGAAGGTCATCATCAGGGTGTTTTGAGAGACAAACCTCCGATACCTGTCCGGATAGGCAAAGAACTGCTCTTCCGGAGATTCCCCGGTGGCCCTGTGGATACGTACATGGTATTCCTGCCGAATCAGTGCACCCATATGTTCATTGAGCTGCTCCACCGTCGGCGGCCCCTCTTTTGCCATCAGTTCTCTCTCCAGTTTCTGGTAGAATAGTTTCATGACCGACTCACTCTTGCCTTTGGCTTCCGGACCATTTGGCAATGTGTGGAAAATTCGGCAGCCCAGCAAGGCTGTGGCCCGAAGAAGGCTTTTCCCTTTGTACGGTCCGCCCCGGTCTACATAGCTCTGCCACCAGTTTCATCTTAAACTGCTTCTTCGCCAGGCGCTCTTCCTCCAGCCGCCACATCACAGGGTACCTCCGTCGCCCTGGAGACGGCCAAATTCCCCTACGGCCATCATCAGGGTTCGGTATCCTGTATGGCTGGTTTGGTTCAGGGCCCCCGGGTGTTCTTTCATGTGCCGGATCAATTCCCTCAGCAGGGCGGCGCAGCGTTTCATAAGGATTATGGTTTTGCCGTCAGGCGTATCCTCCCTATGCCCCATGACGGAAGAGCGTCTTTGCGTGGGAAGCGGCCCTCCCTCCGTTTCTACCCGGGCAGCGGGATCTGCCCGCAGCCACCAGTCCACAGGGCCGCGGTTTCCTCCTTGTTCAGATGATGCCGCCGCATCAATTTCAGAACCCGCTCCTGTTCGTTGCCCTGGGGCAACCGGCTTAATTCCTGGGCCAACCGCGGAAACAGCCGGCCTTGCTCCAATTCTGTTTTGATTCGGGGATCCAGGTCCGTCAGCAGCTTGATCCTTCTGCTTACCCAGGATGTGCTTCGGCCCCATAGCCTTGCCGCTTCCTCCTGGGTATATCCTTCCTGTGCAATCAGACCCGTGATGATATGGGCTTCCTCCAGGGCGCTCAGCCCTCTTGTCATTAGATTGGAAGTGCAGTAAATGACATGAGTCCTATGCCGGTCACACACGGCTATCCGGCATAGGATCCTTTCCTGTTTCAGATGCCTTACGGCACGCCCCCGATAGTGGCCGCTGAGTATGGTGTAGTTCCCGTCTTCCCCATCCCATAACAGAATGGGCTCCAGCACAGTCCCGTGGATCCGATGGAGCTTACCAGACCCTCCTGTCCCTGACTGTAAAAGGACAGCCGCAACGGGTGATCCTTCAGCTTCCGGCATGGCAATGCCAGCATGCCTTCTCTCTCCCAGAGCTCTTCCGCTCTTCTTGCTTCTCCTTCCGTTGATTTTCCCCTTTTTCTTTGGAAAATCCGGATTTTCGTCTTTCTATGGCCATGCTCTTATTCTATTACACTTTGGATCCATGTGGGTGTTTCGTTTTTTGGGAACCTTGGTTTAAATATATTGTATTAACTGGTATCGTTTGGCTTTTCTTTGCCTTTGACATAAAGCGGAGGCAGTATCGGGTCGACCCGGGAAAAAAAGAGGTGTACTTGCTTGAGATAACGGAAAAAGGCAGCTGCAAATTCAGACGCCAGCATCAGGATGCAGACCAGTTGCAGAAAGTCCCGCAGACTGTCTTCCCGCGTACGGGTATGCTCATACTTGAATTTCATGGGAGGCCAGCTATCCCCCATTGGAACATCAAAACCCATTAAATATTCTTTCGCCACGCCATATGCCGATTCATTGCTGATCAACAACTGCCCAAGGCTGTGACCCGCACGATACAGAGCACTGTGTCCAATCCTTTCCCGCTCATGGCAGAATTGGTCCACCATCCCTCTCCAGGATAGGCCAGACTTCTCATAGATCAGCCCTATGAGCATCACTGCCTGTAGTGTCAGCTTCGTCCCCTTTATGTGAAAAGATGGGTATACATGATAGCTTGCGCCGCAGTCCGGGCACTTTGCGTATCGGATCGGTATTTTTACCGGGTACAGACTTATCTGTTCCCAATCTCCCCATACCCAGTCCTTAGATATGCCAACCTCCCAGCAGTATATGCTATGACTGTATTCTATCTTAAAACTGCGATTGGATGAGCAAGCGGTACATGCAGGGAGTTCTTCTCCTATATTTTTGTTTGGACATAAAATCCAGCTCTTGCTATTTTCTGATGGATGGTGTATCTTTATTATGTTGTTGGAGAGACCTTCCTGTTAAGTCCCGTGAAGTCTTAACGCTTATTGGAAGGTCTTTCTTCACCTCATTTCTGTTTGAATCTCCATCTTTTTCGCCAAAAATTAAAAAATCCCTGCTCTTGCCGGAATCTTTTTGCTCTTCCTTTCCAGTTTAAAGTGTGGCCTCTGTCCTATTGAAAATGACGCCTAACACTGATCGAACCCCACCCATATGCTTTTTTCAGGAGTAAACGGATTGTAATCCATGAAGGCAATTCGCAGGTCGATCATGGGTATGTACTTAAAAATGAGAAAGAACAGGATACCCGGCAGCAAAAGAAGATACAGCCATTTGTCCCGGATAATGTCCTTGACGAATTTTCCCCGCGGCTTTCCTGTCCGGAGAGCTTTGCCCTGTTTTTTCACAATCGCAGCCATGGAATGAACCTCCTGAAATCATATTCGCGAAAATGCCTTGCAGTCACAGTTAGAACTTTTTAAGTCCACTTTTTGTAATTATATTCATGAGTTCCTGCAGTAGAATCATAAATCAATAGGAAAATCCAATCCGGGTATTTCCTTGCAGTAAAATTTCAACTCGATTCCGGAACCAAATTTTCCCCAATAACGCATCTTATTTTCTTTTTTTGTCCTATTTATTAAGCACTATTCTATTATAACGCTCAATTTTTGAGAAGTCAATATAATTATCTATCTTATTGAGAATTATATTCTCAGATAATGTGAAATTGTTATCATTAGTTATATTATAAGTATTGGAGGGATCGGAATGCTCACTTTTGGAGAACGTCTCCGCATGGCGCGCGAGCGGGCAGGTCTAACCCAACTTGAAGTTTACAAAGCAATCAACTTGAATAATAAATCCTTATCGCGTTATGAAAATAATGCAACATCCCCCGATCCCGATACAATGAGGGCGCTTATTGAATTGTATGATGTATCTGCCGATTTCATACTGGGATTCTCTGACAAAATGGAACATGCCCGACCGAATATATCAAAAGGAAAACCGAAAACAGACAATTCCGCTCTTCCTGACGATACATTGGACAAACTGAAACATCTTTCTCCTGAAGCAAAGAAAAAAGCTGCCGAATATATCGGCATGCTTAGAATCATCGACGAGCTCAAAGCATCCGATTCCATTATTATTCTTGATAAAAATCCCAAGACATGAGAAGCTTATAAAGAAACAAGCAAGGCACATGTCTTGGGATGATATTACTTTCTCCTTACCCAGACTGTCATTTCACCGGACTCACGATTCGCCCACAGGTAATAAGGGATCCATTTCAACCTGACATCTTCAAACTTCGGTTCCGATACCTTCCGGTACAGCGAATCCGCTCCCCATTCTTCCTGTGATAACCTTTTCCCGTCCGATTCCAGTATAACCGCTCCGCCAAAGAAAGTTCTGTCATACTCATGACGGAAAGCGGTATTCCTTTCAATATAAATACGGTGCAGATCCTTTCCGTTATCTGCTTCTTCAAGGCAATAAACCAGAGGGCCCCTCATGACGGCAAGCTTCCCAATGTCTTCCCGCACACGGGGGTTTGCTTCTACGATGGTAACCGGCATATCCAGAATCAACTCAATTTCATCCTCTTTCCGGAAGACCTGTTCCATCATGGCATATCCGTTTTCCACCGGAGTTTGGACTGTCTTGCCGTTTATGCGCAGTTTATAGTCTTCACACCATCCCGGTATTCGGATGGCAATCTGCGCAGATGATGAGGGAGCTGTTTTCACCTTCATGAGTATTGTATTTTCCCATGGATAATTTGTCTGGATATCGAGCGCAAATGTGCCTGATTTCAACTCAGTCGCCGTCTTGCTTTCAACAAACAGGTGCACATAAAATGTATCACCCGATTTGGAGAAAATATAGTTACCGAAAGAAGCCAAAAAACGTGCAATATTGGGTGGGCAACAGGCACAGCCAAACCATTTTTGTCTTGTCACTTTCACATGGTGCCGCAGATAGTCCTTTTCGGAAGCCTCTGGCACAACTTCCAGGGGATTGACATAGAAAAAGGAAGTTCCGTCATATGACATGGCAGCGATTACCCCGTTGTAGAGACTCCTTTCCAGGACATCGGCATATTGTGCACTGCATTCCATATCCATCATCCGCTTTGCGAAGAAACAAAGGCCGATGGAAGCGCAGGTTTCGGCATAGATGGTGTCATTGGGAAGATCATAATCAAAAGTAAAGGCTTCTCCGTGTGCAGATGAACCAATGGCACCCGTAATGTACATCTGACGGTTGGTCACATCGTCCCAAAGCCTTTTGCAGGCATCAATAAGGGATTGGTCGCCGGTTTCCACCGCTACATCCGCCATGCCACTGTATAGATACACAGCGCGTACCGCATGACCGACAGCATGTTGTTGTTCTCTCACCGGCTTTCCCGCTTGGTAATAATGATACGATAACGGGCTTTTCTCCCAGTGGAATTTATTATCGTTCTTTTCCGTCTCTTCCCTGAAAAAAAGAGGCTCCTTCCCACGCTCGTCAATAAAGTATTTAGCAAGCTTCAAATGCTTTTCATCTTTCGTGATGGAATAAAGCTTCATAAGCGCCAGTTCCATTTCCTCGTGACCGGGATAGCCGTGGATCTTTCCTTCTTCCGATCCTATCAAGCGATCAACCAAATCCACGTAGCGAATCAGAGCATTCAAAAGCTTATCCTTACCGGTCGCCTGATAGTAGGCAACAGCGCCCTCTAAAAAATGCCCGAGACAATAAAGCTCATGATTGTCTTTCAGATTTGTAAAGCGTTTCTCAAGGCCATTGATAATATAGTAAGTGTCGAGATATCCGTCGGGCTGCTGAGCAGCTACAATATCATCAATGGCACTGTCAGCCAGCTTTTCAAGCTCTGCATCGGGATGCTGCATTAAAATGTATCCTACTGCCTCCAGCCATTTGGCCACATCACTGTCCTGAAATACACATCCACCAAATTTTCCTTCTTCTTTACCGGCCGCTACCCGAAAATTGTGCATGCAATAGCTGGGAGTTACTCCGGGAATGGCGTCGTTAAGAACTTTCCATTGATAAGGGATTACATGCGTTCTAACTTTCTCTATAAAATCTCCCCAGAATCTCCCGGTAATACTTACTTCTTTCAGCGACAGACTTGATATTTTATTCATGAATACCATCCTTCCTCCATAGCAATTTATATGGTCCAAGCAATCTTCATCACTTTTCTCAATAAGGCAACATTAATCTTTCATCCCTGCGAGCATGATTCCCTTAACAAATGCATCCTGTGCAAACAAGAACGCAATCAGGACCGGTAAAATCGATATCGTCGTCGCCGCCATTAAAACAGGCCAGTCTGTGGAATACATGCCTTTCATGCTGGCAAGTCCCAGAGGCAATGTGTAATTCGTCTCCTGATTGATGTAGATAAGGGGCGTAAAGTAATCATTCCATGTACCCATAAAGCAGAAAATTGTAAGAGTTGCAATGGTTGACTTTGCCATTGGCAGAAAAATCCTGAGAAAAATCCCCATTGGAGTACAGCCGTCAATCTTTGCCGCTTCGTATAGCTCTTTTGGAACCGTTATGAAAAATTGTCTCAGTAAAAAAGTCCCAAACGCGGATACCATAGGCGGTATCATAAGAGACCAAAGCGTATTAACCAGACCGTAATTTCTCATCTGTAAAAAGTTTGGAATAATGGTTACATGATAGGGCACCATCATTGTGGATAAATAGAGCAAAAACAGTTTATCCCTTCCCGGAAATTTAAGTCTGGCAAAAGCAAATCCCGCCATACAGCTGGTAAATAGCTGGAACGCAACAACCCAAGCCGATACCATGAGACTGTTTGTAAAATAACGAAAATAATTGAATCTTTCCGAAATATGAGCATAGTTCTGCCACACAAATTTCTTGCCGAAAAGTGTGGGAGGCATCAAAAAGACTTCCTCAAGGGATTTGAAAGAAGTAGTGATCATCCAAATAAACGGAATAAGCATTGTTAATGCACCCAACATTAACAAAAAATGAGTAATGATACGGAACACAATCTGTTTTGACGTCTTTCTTGGCTTATTCCGTTGATGGACTCGTAAAATATCTGCCTTTGCTGCTTTCATCTTTACCCTCCTCAATAAATTTCCCTGAGTTTTTTGTCATTCATCATATTGATGATGGTAATCAACAGCACAATCCCGAAGAGCAGGTAGGCTATTGCACAGGCATATCCCATGTTAAAATACTGGAAGGCATTTTGATAAAGATAATGCACCAGCACGGAAGAAGATCTTCCCGGTCCACCTTGGGTCATCAGGTTAACGGCGTCAAACACCTGGAAAGAGCTGATGATGGACATAATAAACACAAAAGAAATAGTCGGTCGCATCATCGGCAGTGTGACATGAACAAACTGCTCCCATTTGTTAGCGCCATCCAGTTCTGAAGCCTCATAATATGAGGTTGATATCCCCTGCAAACCGGAAAGGAACAGCATCATATTGTACCCTGCATTTTTCCAGATACCAACAATCGAAATAGACACCAGAGATGTGTTGGAACTGGAAAGCCATTTCAAAGGAGGAATTCTGAAAAATGAAAGCAGATAGTTTAAAATGCCGAACTCCGGGTTATAAATCCATTGCCAGACAACTGAAACCGCCACCATGGATGTAATGGAAGGCAGAAAATAAGCTGCCCGATAAAATCGACGCAATGCGATTTTCTGGTCCAACAAAACAGCCAGTCCCAACGAAATACACATACCTATCGGTACCACTATCACTGTATAAACCAGTGTATTAATCAGCGTTTCTCCAATAATTGGATCCTGAAATAATTTCATATAATTATGAAACCCAACAAATTTCATTGGGTCAATCAAGTCATATTCTGTAAGACTGATCACAAAGGTCATAACAACAGGACCCAGCATGAAAAGCAGGAAACCTGTAAGATTCGGTGCCAGCATCAACCAAGCCCATGTTGCATCATGATTTTGGATATGGTTCTTTTTTGCATCCTTTTTCTTTCCAATGATTTTTCCTCTTGTAACAAGCTTTGAATTCATCCTGCACACTCCATTAAATATAATCCATTTTATTAATGATTAAGATAGCTGGATTGCAGAGATTGCACCCAGCCTTTAGGATGCTAAGTTATTTCATTTCCGAAAGTACTTCATTGATGCGTGTTTCCATGTTTTGAAGCATAACGTTTACATCTCCGCCATCCTTGTAGTATTTGTCGGTTTCCTCTGTGACAATATCGCCGCACTTCGTGGATTTTTGAAGCGCACTGGGATCTACTTCTGCATTGATAAAATAGTCCAGGAAGTCAATATACTCTCCGTGGACATCCTCACTATACCATTCTTTTACGACATCCTCTTCGTACATGGATTTTCGGTTTGGCATCCACAATCCCTGTGATACCAACTCCCCCTGATAGTCCATTCCGGAAAGAAACTTAAGAAATTCCCATGCCTCGTTCTGATGCTTACTCTTGGTGGCAATTGCGTGCAGATGCGCTTGTGCCATATTCACAGGCTTTTTGAAGTAAGGAATCGGTGCCATACCGACATTGAAATCAAGTTTAGCCAATTCCTGCAAAGCCCATGAACCATCGATAACCATCGCCACCTTGCCTGTCTGAAGCATTTGATTGGCGGACATGCCTATATTCTCAAGTGTCGTCGCATCCAACGCCGCTTTATCGTCATATCTCAGGTTCCTGATTTTCTCAAATGCTTCTTTTGCATCGGCTGTGTTTATCGCGGCTGAATTGTAATCCTCATTAAACAATCTTGCACCGTTTGATGCCAGTAAAGCGTTCATGATTTGACCTGTTGATTCGGTACCATATACGCCAAAGATATCATCGCTTGTAAGCTGAATCGCTAACTGTCGGAAGTCTTCCCACTGCATGGATTCTGTTCCGGGATACTTTACTCCGGCTTCATCAAAGATATCCTTATTGTAATAAAGGACAGGGGTTACGATACAGGATTGGATTCCATAGACCTTTCCATCAATGATCATTTCTTCCTGAACCGACGGAATAAAGTCATCCAGCGAATAGTCATCATCAAAGCGGTCGGTGATGTCCGCAATAACACCTTTGGATGCAAAGGTTCGATAATCCGTCGCCTGCATAAACATGACATCCGGCATACTGCCGCCTGCATGAGAAGCAAGAAGCTTTGCAGTATATTCTGCACCTGACAGAGTTGGTGTATAATCGACTTTGATATTCGGATACTGATCTTCAAATTTTGCGATGCCGTCTTTTACCGCCTGTGTTTCCAACGGGCTGGCTTCCCATCCCATGAAGGTAAGGGTTACGGTTTTACCCCCTGTGCTTGCATCAGCATTATCCGGCTTACCGGCTTTTGTATTACTGTTGATTGTGTCACCGGATGAATTGGCATCGGAGGGTGGATTGCTGTTCCCGCAGGAAACCGAAATCCATACCAACAATAAGGCAAGTAATAAAGTTGCAATCTTTTCCTTCTTCATATATTTTTCTCCTTTTGTTTCTTTATTTGATAGCTTTGATATTCGTCAGCACTCCTTTGACTTCTCCGAATAGTGTAATTCCTAACCTCCTCTCTTGTCTTGTCATTTACATATTGAAATGCCACAGGATACCAAATCGCTTTAAGCTAACCTCTAGTCATTATTTCTGAATCGTCACTTACCTTGTAAACAATAATTCCACTAATTCTTATTTATCGAGATTATAACAGTATAATACCGCTTAATTTATAAGAAGTCAATACATTATTCCTAAGGAATTAATTTCCGTGAATAGAAAAAGTAACATCCAGAGTCAAGCGACCTCATTGGACGTAAGTCT
>ENA-UOOK01005192-UOOK01005192.1-fermentation-metagenome-genome-assembly--contig:-NODE-5192-length-13242-cov-35.069917_pt1 | contig 13242 bp, 9 predicted proteins | sample MGYA00245777_ERZ724023 | MGnify/ENA primary metagenome ERZ724023 (study PRJEB28704, sample SAMN03018312) | fermentation metagenome | biome: anthropogenic terrestrial biome; feature: soil; material... | reverse complement strand
CAAAGACCATTAGCCATGGCTTCAAGAAGACTGCTTGGAGCATTGTCATAATTACTGGTATTGATAAAAATATCCGCCATATTGAGCCAATGAGAAACTTTGTCGTGGGGGACATGACCTAATACTTGCAGTTTGGATCTGACACCCAACTCATCGGATAGCATTAAGACCTCTTCGAGACTGCCATCACCTTTGTCAGGACCTAACATATACAGATGGATCTGCGGGAATTCATTTTGGAGTTCATACAAGACCCGTACAGCCATGGACGGATTGTAGATTTGATGAAAAGCACGAACCCAAATCAATCGAGGAGCAGCCTCTTTTCTCTCACGGTAAATGGCCTCGGCAGTGTTAATGGGATTTGGGATCAAAATAATATCTGGACGGATTTGAATAAAATCTGCTTGCAAATAGGCAGAAGGGGTAACAACTGCATCCGCACACATTAATACCTTGTTCACTGAGTCGTGGTGTTTATCTGCAAACTCAGGCAATCCTCCACCATGTAGGGTCAGTATGATTGGTTTTTTAAGCCATTTTAGTAAAATTGTCGAAAGTTGAGCAAAAATAAAGGCTTTGCCGCTGAATACATCAATGTGAGCTACCTGGTAAGAACGACGCTCACGCCAGATAGTGAGGAGCATGTCTACAAGGCGCAGAAGCTGGTGTTCCTCATTGGAGGTGGTGATTACCGACCAGCCCGTCTCAGCGAGCTTTTCTGCCAAAAAGTGCCACACATTTTTATTGTGGCGGGGTGCGGGAAGAAAGTTACCGATGAATAGCAGCCCTCCATTATTAAGCATCGGTCCTCTTTTGGTAGCGGTGAAATCTGTATAAAAGGGTAGAAGATCTGTCTTGTTGTGGAGGACCAAAATCTTTGAGATCGAATGCAACAAAGGCAAATCCAAGCATAAACGGTATGGCTACAATACGCATAGCCGCATGTCCCATCTCAACAGCAGCCCAAGCGGCTGAAGCGACCAGCCATGCTTGAGCCATAGCTGAGGGTGTTTTGAACAGCGATCGCATTAGCATCACTACTATGATTAAGAGTCCTAGCGCCCCTAATATTCCATGTTCAGCAAGAATGCGGCTGTACTCCGTATGAGCAGCCACACCTCCCATCACGGATCTTAACATCGAGGACATCCCGGGTCCAACGCCCACAAAGGGATTAGCAAGAAAAAGATCGATATCTGATTGCGCCATTTTAATTCGACCGGTGGGATCTAGATCCGTAAATCTGGCAGAAAGAGCACCGCTGGTGAAGGCTTCCAATCGTGGGAAAATCACATATCCTACGGTAATGAGAATAATAAAAAGAACAAATAATGGTCGTACGATCTTACCGGGTCGGCGTAACAGAAAGATGAAAGCTGCCCCAAGAGCAACCACGAGGTTGATCAGACCCCCACGGGAGAAGGTCAGAAAGCTCTGGACTATCAGGAGCAAAGCAAGAATTAGAGCTATAGTGCGACCTTTAAACTTATTATCTTGGATGGTATAGAGGATAAGTAGCAATGCACCTAATCCCAACATTGCAGATACCTGGTTGGGGCCGAAACCGCCACTTGTAGCAAACACTGACTCACTACCAAATTCAATAGAGGTAGCCGTCAGCGTACTCCTCACTGCGAGAGTCAAAATACCGGTTATGGGATATACAGCTGTCCAGATCGTTTTCTTCAGCGCTTTCTGGTTTAATGTGACCTGAGAAAAGAACAGCACACAAATAAAAACTGCTAGTGGACCGGACATATTGAAACTGAGAGAATCGCGGAAATTGTTAGTAAAGCCAAGTGCATCGAAAGTCAGATAGACAGAAGGTAGAAACAAAAGAAAAGAAAGCGCAGGCCAGAAAAAATTATTAAGAGGCTTCTTTTGCCTGATTAAAGCAACCATGAATATGAAGATTATTGCATACTTGCCAAATTCCCAAAAGATGCCCGCTTTTGTCATTCGCCAAAAAACTTCAGCTCCCATTATATAAGCAGCATAGGGCACGACCTCAGCAAGATCTTCAGTAGTTAAGGCTTTATAGAGCCCCAAGGCAAGTATCAGGATTGCATGCATGGTCGAAAAAAAACGAACTTCACGAAAAAGAAGCGCCAAACCAACATGGAGCAAGAGCATCACCACCACATTACCAAGGCCATTCTGTTCCACCGGTTCAGTTGAGTTTTGTGACCTACTTTTATACAAGGCTAACCGCATCTAATTATTTTCCCAATTCTATCTTCCATGCATTGTTAAAGAATTTGCACACAGCATTCAAATAATATTCATAAGTAAAAGATTCTGCAGCGATTACGCCATTTTGACTTTCTCTTTTCCACTTTAAAGGGTCTTCAACATAACTGATAATGGTTCTGGCAAAAGAATTTATGTCATTAGAAGGTATAGCTAAACCAGATTTTGCATTTGAGAGTATCGAAGGAATACTGGAAATATCAGATGCCAAGGGAACCACGCCATAAGCCATAGCCTCGCTGAGCACCTTAGGCCACCCCTCTGAAGTTGAGGGAAGGAGAATGAAATGGGCATCTTTGTAGTATTTATTGATTTCCAGACGGTTTTTCCAACCTAGAAATGATACCTGATCAGACAAACCTCGTTCTACTGCTGCTTGTTCAAAAATTTCTCTATTCGGCCCATCACCAATCACGTCCAAATGGAAAGCAATCCCTTTCCCTAATAGTTGAGCAGCAATTTCCAATATCCTCCCAACACCTTTTGCCTCGTCGGCCCTGCCAACAAAAACGAACTTGAGAGGAAAAGAAAGGTCTTTCTCCGCAGCTTCTTGTTTAGCATGAAACCATTCTATTTGTGAAAAGGAGGGATTGTTGAATGTAATTATATGAGCGGGTTGGTGTAGCCAAGTACCATTGACTGTAACAATACCTCGGTGGAAATTATGCCCTAACCAGAAACGTTGCATTCTGTATGACCAAAATTCTTTATTACTTGGCTTCCAGTTGCCTGCATATTTTACCCAGCTCGGCTTTCCCCGTCCCCAAAGTTTCTGGGCAAAAAGAGCAATTAAGCTTATCCCAGCGGGGCAACGGATGTGTATTGCATCAGCAGAATTGATCTCATGTCGCATTGCCTTCAACCAGACTGGAACCGCTCCAAAAATAGACAACTTATCCTTAAAACCATCTCCTCCTGCGGGTTTCACAGGGATGAACTTGATCTTTTTACTGGAATAAGGGAGCGAACTCTCAGGGGGAGGCCCAGTATACAAAGGCGCAAGGTGGACAAGCTCATCGAACAAACCGGCCAGGTGGTCCAGCTCCCGAATAGTAGAGCCCCAACCTGAGATAACTCCTTGATATTCATAATGTGGTGTATGTGAAATCACCAATAAACGCATCTCAGTCTTCACCAAGAATTTCTTCGAAGTATCTCAGATAGGATGCTCCAACTTGATCCCACGTTTGGTGTGTAATGGCATTCTTATAGGCAGCCCCAGAGAGTACGCTCAATAATTCTGGGGATTCAATCAGGTTGGTAACTGCGTCTGCGATTTGCTCAAACTGGCCCTGAGGTACCAGAAGCCCAGTCAGACCGCCTTGGACAGCCTCAGCCAGACCTGAATTATCCGTGACAACACTGGTTTTTCCGCATAATGCAGCTTCATTTACCGCAATGCCATATCCTTCAAAGTCGCCATTAGTTAGTTGCTGGCTGGTCATGAGAAACAAGTCACACGCATTATAGATATTGAGTAAAGTAGGTTGATCCACGCGTCCCCAAAAACGGATATTAGCAGATACCCCTAACTCCTCTGCAAGCTGCTCCAACTTCTGTTGCTCGGAAGGCAGACCAGCCATCCAGTAAACCAAATCTGTATGTCTTCGAACAATTGCCGGAAGCGCTCGAATGACCCATTCCTGCCCCTTACGAGGTGTAACATTTCCAACGGTCAGCAAAACAAATTTCCCTATCACGTCTTCCTGCTCACGGAAGCTATCAATAGTTTCAGGCGGGAGGGGATGGAAGAATTCCGCATCTGCCCCATTGGAAATTACCCTTATTTCCGGTTTTGAGATACCAAGGGATAATATTCTGGACCGTGTATACTTGCTGACTGCAACAACAGCATTGGCCTGGTTACAGGTCAATCGAGTTAAAAAAGCATTTATCCCTGATTCTGCGCCAAACTCAGTGCCGTGTCCAACCACTACCCAGGGAATATGATTTCTTCTCATAACAACAGCACTCATCCAAATCATACGCCCACCCGACACCAAGACTATGTCAGGTTGAAAATGATCCAGCGCACTTTTCAAAGCTTTGGCACGATCTCGAACCTTAGTAACGGCGCTTCCTTCAGTCGAAAAGGTAACGATTTCAAAATTCTGTTGTTGATTAAATGCTTCCCGTTCAGCATCAGATTCATAAGCTTGCGGTGTTAAAACCAGAGCTGGATGCCTTTGTCCCGAAAAATATTTGGCTAACTGATGTGCATGAGTACCTATCCCTCCAGGACCGGGTGGAAACTCAGAGCTCAGAATCAGTATGCGCATTAAGAATCTTCCTGTTGTAATTGAGGAATCTCGGGGTATATCACCAGCATTCGCTCCGCGGTTTTTGTTCGTTGTCTGAGAAGGTGGATGTTTTTAGGCAGTAGAAGGATTGCAATCAAGACCTTTAGGAAGCGCTTAAGAATGGAACCTTTTACACTGAAGGTTCCTATCAGGTCAATCCAGAGCCGCTCACGCACCTGTCGGTCACTGAAGTATCGTTTACTCAAGTAGAGGTCCGAAACACTGGGCAGCTCCTGCTTGAATAATTGAGTGCGGGATGCGGCATAAGTATTGACCCGTGCTTTATGCTCCCGAAGCCCTCCCATTGGAGCGTGGTGATGCACAACTTTGACATCAGGGTTTAGTACCATGAGTTCGCCCTGGAGATAGAGCCGCATACCCAAGTCATGGTCAGCTCGCTGTCCATGATCATATGCAAGATCAAATAATCCCGATTTATGCAAAACATCTTTGCGGATCAAGGTATTGTTGGTTGGAAAAACGTTACTGATCCGGACAAAACTAAAACCTTTGGGCAGATCGCCGATAGCGGGTTCGATTGCCACTCCATTAGTAATAGTAGTTTGAAAACGAGCAAGAGTTTCCAGATGTTTTTCAATGAGATCTGGTTGAATTTCATCATCATCATCCACAAACAAAATAAAATCTCCCTGAGCTTGTAGCAATCCGAAGTTTCGTGATGAACATTGCCCGGGTGTGTCCAGAAAAAACCACCTTAAAGGCAGGTCGGAGAATTCATTTTGTAGACCCGATTCCCTCTGATCTTCCGGAGTCTGGTCAATAACCAGGACCTCGAAAGGCGGTATGATTTGCCGGCGCAGCTGATCCAGCAATACCCGCAAATAGGGGTAACGCTTCAGTGTTGGGACCAGTACGCTGACCTTGCCAGTTACAGAGTCATTCTCAGGCAAGAAGTGTTGCCGATAGAACGATGGGTATTGATGAACCTTCTGTGCACTCACTTTACACCAGGCTTTATAGAGTTCGCCTAGGCGAGCAAACCGGGTCAACGCAGCGCGGAGAAATGCCCATCGAACCCAACGCCGACCAAAACCATACCTGATAAAGAGCAATTCATCACTTAATGGTATTTTTAGGTCAGGAACTTGTTGCTGTTCCTGGATAAGCGCTGGCACATGCCGAACGAAAGCCCCCTGGCGAATATATCTCAACCCCAGATCAAGCCCAGCTACATCCAGCGAATCATACTCTGCTCTGGGCCCGCCCAGCTGTCGCAATACACCCGAACGAATAAGGCATGCCCGCAATGAAAGCCGCCAGGAAGTTGCCTCGATGCTGCTATCAGGATCACGATTAAGCATCCAGGTCGGGCTGACATAATCGATTATTTCAGGCTTGCCAGATAAACCAAGTTTGAGACCCGCATGCCAAACTTCCGATGTTGAACTGAGCAGCTGTTCTACAAGGTCCTTGGGAGGTAAGGGAAAGCTCGCGTCCCAAAAAAGCAGCGCGTCTGCGTTGGTTTTTAAAAGGTGCTTTTGGATCATGGAACTTAAGGCCGCGGGGTTTGAAGAGCAAAAGACCACCTCGCCCATGGACCATGCCTGGAAGCTCTCAGAATCACCAATCAGGAAAAGATCAATGACACTCACCGCAACGTCCTGTAAAATTCTTCCCATGCGTCCAATTGATTTTCGATGTTGAACAAGCTTCTGACTCGGTCCATTCCGGCCAGACCAAAGGTGTTTCGCATGTCAGGGTTATTCGCTAGCAAAGCCAATTTTTCGGCTAAAGCCTTCGGATTACGTCTTGGAACAACGAAACCAGTGACACCATCAGCCACATTTTCAGCTAATCCATCTGCGTCTGATGTCACCACAGGCAATCCCATTGCCTGTGCTTCAATCACTGCGTTACAAAAGCCCTCTGAAACAGCTGAGTGAAGAAAAACATCCGCCCATTCCAAGTGTTGGACCACTCGGTCGTGAGAGAGCGCACCGAGGATTTGAACATTTTCCTTGATACCCAGTTGGTGGCACGCGAACTCGAGAGCAGTGCGATGTTCACCCTCTCCAATAATGCGATACTCGAAGGTAACGCCTTGATCCTGAAGCATTTTCATAGCACTCAGAGCGAATTCATATCCTTTTTTCCATTCCAATCTGCCAACGCTCAATATTTTGAGAGGTTTTTCCCTGGTTCCAAGAACTTCATACGAAGATCGCTCAATTATTGGAAACTTATCCAAGTCTACAGCGGGAGGAATCAGCATGTGTGGCATATCAGGTGGGCAGCCCCGCGTTTGTGCTCTTCGCCAGAGGTCTTCACCCAAAAAGTGACAGGCATCAAAATTTTTCCAAACCTCGCTGTAATAGTCAGGTTGGTCCAAACCCACAAAATTGAGATCGTATCCGCGAAAGCTGACACTGATTTTGCATTCTAATATTTCTTTAATGTGTGTCCTGCCTACCGCTAAAGAGCCAAATTCAAAATGAACGATATCTGGTTTCAGGCAAACCAGTTCCAGATCAAGGTAATAATGGCGGAATATATCGAAGCCAAAACGTTTAAAGCCCTTGTGCAAATAATTCCAAGCTCCATGAGTTGCCCGAGCGAAACCACGAACCACAGCGGGGATTATCAGTAAACCTGCCAGCCACCGCGGCGATTGCAGCCAGGTCTGATGCACACGCGATTTGATATCAGGATATGTATTCAGCTGTGGGAACGACTTCCACTCTTTTGGATTGCTTTGGTTACAAACTATGTGCACATCCCAACCACGTTCTAACAAACCCAGAAATTTGGTGACAATGAAGGTTTCTGAGAGTTTTGGAAAAGTAGGAACAACCAGCACAATTCGCAAGCTATTAACTCCTACCACCGATTTCAGAGATTTCCATCAGAGTCATAGATACAATAATGAAATTGCTGTGTGTCAACACCTAACTTACCTTGTGGAAAGTAAATCACTTTTACAGGCATGCGCATGGAAACAAAACCAAGTCTCTTAAGATGATAGACCTCTGCAGATGAGTTTGCATAAGCCATAACTGATTGACAACCTGCTGTCACAGCATCTAAAAGCATTTGCTGAAATAAAAATTGAAAGTCAGATTTGTTCTCAGCAAACCAGTCATAGACATAGTAAGTGCGCGGGGTAGGCTCAGAGACAGCGTAACCAGTAGTGGAAGAAACCCAAGCGTGAATATTTGTTGGTAGCACGCTTGAAAACCTCCAGTTAAGAAAATCTGAATCATGAACAATATGTGGCTGCTTCAAGCCGTGTTGGTGCTCAATAATTCTGTCAACCAAATCAGCCGTTGGAATCAGTGGGATTTGCTCAGTACACTCCTTTCTAAATGCCTGATTTCGGAGGTCCAAGAATGTCTGCAATAATTTCTTGAATAATTTGTTTTTAGCACTTTTGAAACCCATCATATCCAAGACATAATCAACATCTACAGGAAAAATCATTGCTCTAGGACCTGTCAGAGGAAGGAAACCCAATTTTGACATGGAAATATCTGCCAGAGTGCTCGGATTACTTCCCAGAGTAATGATATCCCGTTCCATCCCGGCAGCCAGTAAAAGGGATCCGATGCCCTGTACTCGTAAGTCATTATCTACCATGAGGTCACAAGCCCACTGGGCATCCAGTGTTTTTCCATCAACCCACAACTTTGCTGGGATCAAACCTAGTTGACCGACCACCTTTCCATCGAGGACGGCAAGCAAAAAACCCGGCACCTCACCTTTTTGTGGTCCTCGAAATTTCCAGCGAATGTAAGCTTCATTCCTCCTGCGCAATTTATTAGGCCACATTTTTGTGGCAAATTCTGCATGACTCTTAGACCACTTTTCGGAATAAGGAAAAATTATGCCTTGGCCTCGATCGACAAGCTGCTTTCTCTTTAAATCTAAGTCATCATTCATTGAGGTTAAATAGCCCCTCCGACACAGTCTTCACCAGCAACTTCCCCTGATCTCTTTCACTGGCAGTCAATTCTAAAAATGTGACGAGATTCTCAAGACTTTCTTCCCGACCAAAACTCAAGGCGGCTGGATGGCCACTAATCACCAAATCACCTCCGTGATTAATGGCTGACAAAAGGTAATCCTTAGCTATTTGGTCAAAGCCAAAATAGTGGCTGGGGATCAATGTAACAACATGATAATTTTCCCAAGACTTTGAGTAATTGCGATTTTGGGTCCGGTCAGAAAGGAGCTCTTGCCAAATGGGTCTGTAAAATACTCTTGTCCATTTATAACCCGCCTCACCGATAAGTTTGATCAAAGAACCAAGTGAAGCCCCTTTTCTCCAGGGTCCAAAAGCGCGGTCGCCAAGGCTCAAAGCTCCTCTGGCATACCAACTCATCGGCCTACTAAAAGGAATAACAAATCCTTTCACCGCTCCTTGAACACCCACACAAGTCTCAAGCGCGAATTTACTGCGAGATAATGAAAGTCGGATCTGTTCATTGGTCAGGAAAGGGAACCATTCATGCCTCCAGGAGTGAGAGGCGATCTCGTGTCCTTGGCTATTAATCTTTTTCAATTGATCCCCGATGTGATAGGGATAATCCCCTGGCTCTGCGCTAAATCCTGTACAAGCAAAGGTCATAGGAATGGAGAATTTTTTGGCTAAGTCAAGTATGGTATCAACATTCTCGATCTCGCGTAAAAGTTTTCGCTCGTCAAAGTTGTAAGGAAAACTGGAGTTTACCTGGCCAATGGGTCCATCATAATCCCAAATAATTCGTAAAGTACCACTCATCTTTGATCCTTATTTGTGTAAATTTGCTGGTTTTTTTTGGTCTCCGAAAACAGCCGGTAGAATTCTTGAGCTTGATGGTCAAGCGAGAAGTCTGCCAGGACGCGTTTTCGAGCATTTGCCCCCAATTGGTCTCGAAGTTCTCTTCTTGTAGTTAATAATTCCAACTTTTCTGCCATATCGCCAGGTTCACGTAAAGGTACTACATAGCCTTCCACTCCGTCTTGGATTGCCTCACGCATACCCCCGCAATCTGTGGCGACCACAGGCAAACCACAACTCATAGCTTCTAAAACGGCGTTCGAAATACCTTCACTTAGACTGGAAAGTACAAAAATATCTGCTTGCTGCAATTGACCAACGACATCGGTTGTTGACAATTTTCCGTGCAAAACCACCTGAGAAGAGATATCGAGATCCTGGGCAGTGAACAGAATGCGATTACGTTCTGGTCCATCACCGATGATGTGCAACACTGCGGTTATTCCACGATCCTTCAATTTTCGAAGCGCAAGTAGTAAATATTCATACCCCTTTCTCCAAATCAAGGTTCCTGTAGTGATAAGCCTGACAGGATGGTCTTCGTCAGGAACTGAATCTGGGAAGAAGATAGATGGGTCGACTGCAGGGTGGATGACAACAACTTTCTTCGGATCAAGACCCAAAGTTACGGCTGTAGAAAGTATATCCTGGGAGACACAGTGAACCGCGGCAGCTTTCTCAAATGTCGTCCTTAGCAGCTCAACGTACTTTTGTTGTCCAGATAAAAACGGATTGATGTTAACCTGGCTGCCACGACAGGAAAGTACGACCGGGATGCCAAGGTCAAAAAGCCCAAGGTAATCAACCGCAGTTGAATTCCAAGGGAAATAGAAAACATCCCACTGACCTCGAATAAACGGGAGATATCGATAGAGTGTCAAAAATCTTCCAAGAGGAGTTTTATCTACTCTCAACAAACCCCGCAACCAAGGCAACCTTTTGAATGGATAGCCTTTGAAGAACAACCACAAAACTCTAAATACACGTAATAAAGGAGCGTCTTGCCAGGCAGGTGCCCATAACCAGTCAATATTTTCAGATTGTGTTGTCTGAAACATTGGCCGTTGCGCAGAAGCAATCGTGATATAGACGCCCTGCGCAGCAAGCCCAGTAATAAGTCGATTGATAAAGGTAACTTCTGATTTACCAAAACCGACAATCAATAATCGAATCGGTTTATCTTCAGCCATACCGCTCCAACCAAGCCGAGAAGGTCAACAGCATTGAGACTGCATAGCCATTGCGAGCGGTTGGGTTTTGAAAAAAATCTACCAATAATTGCTCCAAACCGCCAGCAGGAAAAAAGTTCTGCACCTTTAACCCCGGTTCCAGGAGAAAGCAATTCAGTCCAGCCCGCCCCTTGGGATTCAAAAAATGCACTTCCCAATTGCGCTGAACCACCGGGTGCGGAAAAAGCAATCGTCCCAGTTTCTTTATCGCCCTGCGAGGTAATCCCCAGGTGTCATAATACTTGTAGTAATATAGGTTGGTATCATAGGGTTGCCATTTAATTTTCGCCAGATCCGGTGCGTAGCGTTTCAAATAATCGATCTGAAGTTTGCGTCCTGCCACAAATTCGCTTGGAACCCGCAGGAAGAAATCCACCAAGCGGTTATCATAAAACGGCAGCAGCGGGAACAGCCCAACCTGGTACATTCGCAGCGAGCTCAGCGTCCAGCGATGTGACCACTGCGAAGTTTTCCATGCTTTAATCTTAAAGTCGAGTTCAGTGACTTCATCCAAGCTTGATAAGTTCGTTTCTACTTTCCCGATTAGCACATCTTTCCAATTCTTCGGCAAATTGGGTGCCAAAAGTGCCTGCAGAATCTCGCTGCCGTTCTTGGAATATTTTTTGGTTATCAAAGCTGCCAGCCTTTCATCTGGTAGCATCTCTTGTGCTCTGAAACCCATCTCGTCCAGCCAGACATCTCCCCAGTGGGCAGCGACAACATAGTCGGCTTGTTCAGCCAATTCATCTACCACGTAAGCCTGCCGGCACTGGGTTATATCCTGAAATCCTTCCAAGCTTGCGCAAACACGTTCGATCTGGTCAAACAAATAGGGCTGGATAGTCCAGGCTCTGACCCCGATTCCGCGCTTTTTCCCGAGTTGGAGGGCAATTCTTGTTTCGACAGAATCATCAGAATATCCATAACTAAACGGAAAAATGCGCTTAGCTCCCCCCAAGTCTGGTTTGCCCAATTCTGCCAAAGTGCTGCGAGAGTCCAGCCCGCCCGAAAGCGGCAGGGCGATTCGCTTTTGCGAAACCTGCCCCGTTAGCACGGTTCTGAAAAGCTCGTGAAATTCATCGATCGCCTCATCGTAGGTAAGTGAGGAAGAAGGATCATAATGCCATTGCCAATACCGAAATTGGGAAATAACCTTCCCGATTCCATCCAGAATGGTGTGGGTCGCCGCCGGCAATAATTCAACACCCTCCCAGTAGGTCGAGTTGCCAATAAAAAACCCGAAATGAAAGAATTCTGCAATGCCTTGCAGGTTCAAGGTTGAGCAGCCAGCAGCTTTGGCGACAGCCGGAGAGAATGTCCCCAGGGCTGCTCTTGCTGCACCAGCTGCATAATAAGCATGTTCAGTACCCAATCGATTGGTAATTACATGCACGCGCTTGCTTTCTTTCTCAAAGCCGATCAACAGAAAATGTCCGTTCACCCTTTCAGGCTGCTCAAACGCCTTCGTTAAGGATGGAAAGTCTTCATAAAGCTCTCCTAGAAGCCAGATCTGCCACCGCTCGTCTTCCTCTTCAGCCAGGGGGAAGCCGTGCCACTGGTCGTCGGGCAGGGTTGTGTAAATGTGCGTTTCGCCCAGGCTGGCTGCCAGAGTCCAGGGTTGTCCTGTTCGGCTCGGGCAGTCTTCAGTGTTTCTGCTGAAGGTGATCAGCACATCACCGATCATTTTTTCTTCCTTTTCCTGACATGATCTCTTCATACAATCTCTCGTGTGCAGCCACCTCTTGTTCAATGGAAAAATGCTCTTCGATTCGAAAATGGGCTGCTTTCCCCATGCTTTCGCGTAATTCAGGGTCATCAATCAAGCGTTGAATTGCTGCTGCCAGGGCAACCGCGTTTTCCGGTTCCACCAACAAGCCGGAGACTCCATCTTCGATGATATCCCTTGAGCCAGGCACGTCCGTCGCCACACAAGCTTTCCCGCAGGCCATTGCCTCCAAAAGTGCCACCGGGCAGCCTTCCTTGCGCCATTTATTCCAGGTAGGCAGCACCGCGATTTCCATTTCCGCGAGAAAAGCCGGAACATCCTCCACACCATTCATAAAATGCACCCGCTCACTCACACCCAATACCTCAGACTGTTCATGGAGTGCCCGGGTATATTCCTCATCCATCGGCTTACCCGCCAGGAACAAATGCGCCCCCTCCAGCCTGGAAACAGCCTCAATCAAAGTCGGGTGCCCCTTGACCGGTACCAGGTGAGCCACACAGCCAATCAGGGTTTTAGTTTCGCTCAGGTCCAATTTGTACGAAAACTTTTTGTCCTTTACTTGAGTTGGATGAAACTCGTCAAGATTCACGCCATGATGTATCACGGAAACCTTATTACGAAACAAAGGTGAATTGAAAAATAATTGAGGCATGTCCTGATTATCGGCAACAATTCTGTCAGCCAGGAAGCTTCTAATCTTCCATGCACGGGAGCCCCATCCCATTGCTTTTTTGGTATAGACCCATCCGTGAGCGCCAGCTAACTTGGCAATAATCGGTTCGGAGTAATCATCTGCGTAATGAAACGAATGCCATAAATCAGCCTTCAAAGGTTTGAATCTGTCTGCAGCTAATTTTGCTCTCTTTAGCAGGGAGTTGTAAGGCTTCACAGGAATCGTGAATGGCGCAACCAACACCTGGTATTCCTTGCTGATCAATTCTTCATATATTTTTC
>ENA-UOOK01005191-UOOK01005191.1-fermentation-metagenome-genome-assembly--contig:-NODE-5191-length-13243-cov-3.818396_pt1 | contig 13243 bp, 12 predicted proteins | sample MGYA00245777_ERZ724023 | MGnify/ENA primary metagenome ERZ724023 (study PRJEB28704, sample SAMN03018312) | fermentation metagenome | biome: anthropogenic terrestrial biome; feature: soil; material... | reverse complement strand
CGCCAAGCAGGAGGGCTACCCCGCCGTGGGCATCGAGCTTTCCAAGCACTATGCCAATGTTGCGGCGAAAAGGATTGCCGACGACGCCGAACCCGCCGCAGCCGCCTGAGTGCGGATTTACCTTTTAAATGGAAGGAGTTGATGCTGTTGGTACAGGAAGATGTCAATCAAAAAACCGTAGCCATCAGTGTAAAGGCCACCAAGCTCACCGGCCGTCTGCTGGCAAAAGCCATCGCCGCCGCCCTGCGCAAGATGCGTCAGGCACGGGATTCACCCCACGGCAAGCAGACGGTGAAGCAGCTCGCCCAGCAGAACGCCGGGATGCAAAGCATTGAGGTCACCGAAGATAACATCGGTAGCTTTGAGAAATACGCCCGGAAATATGGCGTGGACTTCGCCCTTAAAAAAGATGGCGACACGCCCCCTAAGTGGCTGGTGTTTTTCAAAGCAAGGGATGCGGACGCTCTGACAGCCGCCTTTACCGAGTTCTCACGGGATACACTCAAACGGGCGAATCGCCCCTCTGTACTGGAAGCTATGCGCAGCTTCAAGGAACTGATTCAGCACAAGGCGCCCCACCGCTCCAAGGTCAGGGAAAGGAGCGAACCGGAACGATGACAACCGATAAACTGAAAAAGTATGTGCTTCCCAATCTGCCCTATCTCTTGATCTTTTGGTTCGCCAATAAGCTGGGGTGGGCGTACCGGCTTGCCCCCGGTGCCAATTTCGGGAGCAAGCTGACCGGGAGTGTGAGCAATCTCAATTTCGCATTTGGAGATCCACTGCCGTCCTTCATGCCGTTTGACCTCATGGCAGGCATCGCCGGGGCCGCGCTCATCTACGCCATCGTATACTTGAAGGGCAAAAACGCCAAGAAGTACCGCAAGGGTGTGGAATACGGCTCAGCGCGCTGGGGCGGGGCGAAGGATATCCAGCCCTTTATGGACGCAAAGCCGGAAAACAACATCATCCTCACGCAGACCGAGGGGCTGACCATGTCCAGCCGCCCGAAAAACCCCAAGTACGCCCGCAACAAAAATGTGCTGATCGTGGGCGGCTCCGGCTCCGGTAAAACCCGCTTCATCATTAAGCCCAATCTGATGCAGTGCCAGTCCAAGGAGTATCCGGTCAGCTTCGTGGTGACCGACCCCAAGGGCAGCGTGGTCATTGAATGCGGCAAGATGCTCCAGCGGTACGGGTACAAGATCAAGATTCTCAACACCATCAATTTCAAAAAGAGCATGAGATACAATCCCTTCGCCTACATCCACAGTGAAAAGGATATCTTGAAGCTAGTGACCACCCTCATTGCCAACACCAAGGGCGATCAGAAAGGCGGCGACCCGTTTTGGGAAAAGTCAGAGACCCTCCTGTACACAGCCCTCATTGCCTATTTGCACTATGAAGCACCGGAGCATGAGCGCAATTTCTCCACCCTTGCCGAGATGATCGGTGCGATGGAGGTTCGTGAGGATGATGAGGCATTCAAAAATGTCATCGACCTCATGTTTGATGCGCTGGCTGAAAAAGACCCCGAGCATTTCGCCGTGCGCCAGTACAAAAAGTACAAGCTGGCGGCGGGCAAAACAGCAAAATCCATCCTGATTTCCTGCGGCGCAAGACTTGCAGCCTTTGATATCGCGGAGATTCGGGAGCTGACCCGGTACGATGAGCTGGGGCTGGATATGTTGGGGGACGAGAAAACCGCCCTATTCTTCATCATTTCCGATACGGACGACAGCTTCAACTTCCTCGTTTCGATGGCCTACACCCAGCTTTTTAACCTTTTGTGTGAGCGAGCCGACGATATCTATGGCGGCAGGCTGCCTATCCATGTCCGCTGTCTGATTGATGAAGCTGCCAACATAGGACAGATTCCAAGACTGGAGAAGCTGATGGCTACCATCCGAAGCCGCGAGATTTCGGCTTGTCTGGTGCTGCAGGCGCAGAGCCAGCTCAAATCGCTCTATAAGGACAATGCAGACACCATCATCGGCAACTGTGATGCCGCCGTTTTCCTCGGCGGCAAGGAGAAAACCACCCTAGAGGAGCTTTCCAAGATGCTGGGACAGGAGACCATCGACCACTTTAACACCAGCGTTACCAAGGGGAATCAGGAAAGCCACGGCCAGAACTTTCAGAAGCTGGGCAAAAGCCTGATGAGCATGGATGAGCTGGCGGTGATGGACGGAAGCAAGTGCATCCTGCAGCTTCGGGGCGTGCGCCCCTTTCTCAGCCTAAAATACGACATCACCAAGCATCCGAACTACAAATACCTTGCTGATTTCAGCAAAAAGAACACCTTTCACATTGAGCGTTACCTCAGCACCCGGCTGAAAGTCAAGCCGGAGGACGCTTTCGAGGTATACGACATCGATCTGCCGGAGGAAGAGTCCGGCACCGCCCCTGCAGCATGACGGTTTGCCGTTGTCTGCGGGGGCTTTTTTCTTTCTACTGTGTTTCATCCCCTGCCATATCCGCAGGGGTTCATGAAGCAAATATATCAACTAAAATTGAGGAGGGTTTTCATTATGGCATTTTTTGCAGAAGCCGTAAACACGCTTAGTATCTTGGTTATCGCCCTTGGTGCGGGCCTTGCCGTGTGGGGTGTCATTAACCTACTGGAAGGATACGGCAACGACAATCCCGGCGCCAAAAGCCAGGGTATCAAGCAGCTTATGGCCGGGGGTGGGGTCGTGCTGATCGGCCTGAACCTTGTCCCCCTGCTCTCGGGCCTGTTCGGTTAATCGCCTATGGACAGCCTGCTTGAAAAAATATTCGAATGGATCAGGCAGGGGTTAATCGATTCGATCATGGCAAGCTTCACCGGTATGTACGACACGATCAATCAAAAAGTCGGGGAAATTGCCGGTCAGGTTGGACAGACGCCGGAGGCATTCAACTCCGGTGTCTTTTCCATGATCCGAAACCTGTCTGAAACGGCGGTGCTTCCCATCGCCGGGATGATTCTGACCTTCGTGATGTGTTATGAACTCATCAGCATGATCACGGAGAAGAACAACATGCACGAATTCGACACCTTCAACCTGTACAAATGGATTTTCAAGACCTTCGTGGCGGTGTATATTCTGACCCACACCTTTGACATCGTCATGGGCGTGTTCGAGCTTGGGCAAAGCGTGGTCAATCGCAGCGCGGGGATTATCTCCGGCAGCCTGAATGTAGGCGCGGGAACTGCAATGGATGCCCTGCGCGCCGAGATGGAAGCAATGGGCGTGTGGGAGCTGATTGGGCTGTGGTTTGAGATGAACATCATCGGCCTATGCCTGCAAGCCATTTCGATCTGCATCTTCCTCATCATCTTCGGAAGGATGCTGGAAATCTACCTCACGGTGTCCATCGCACCGATTCCGCTGGCTACGATGGTAAATCGGGAATGGGGGCAGATGGGCAACAATTATCTCAAATCCCTGTTCGCGCTTGCTTTTCAGGGATTTCTCATTATGGTCTGTGTGGCCATCTATGCCGTGCTGGTACAGAGCATCCCCACCGCCAGCAGTATCCACGAGGCCATATGGGGTACGGCGGGATATACCATTTTACTCTGTTTCACCCTGTTCAAAACCGGGAGCCTGTCAAAAGCATTGTTTGGCGCCCACTGATTATGCGGTGGGCGCAGTTTCTTCATTTAATATATCATTTTCAGAGGAGGTTTTTCACTATGAGCAACAAAGAAGCCGGCGGCAAGCTGGAGATTCGCGCCTATCCCATTGCGGAGCCCAAAGGTAACATCCTCGGCTCCGCCACTATTGCCCTCGATACCCCCATCGGCAATCTCGCCGTGCGGGATATCCGCATCGTGAACGGACAGAATGGACCTTTTGTCGCCATGCCGCAGGCGAAGGATAAGGACGGCAACTACAAAGACCTTGTTTTCCCCACCACCAAGGAGGGTCGCGCCCAGCTTAACACCGCCATTTTAGACGCCTACTCCGCTGCCCAGGAAAAGGCGCAGGAGAAGCCCTCCGTCAAGCATCAGATCCGTGAGGATACTAAAGAAGAAAAGGAAAAGCCTGTGCAGGATCAGGCAAAGGATAACAAGAAGTCAGGGCCGGAGCGATGATGCTCCGGCTCTATTCATTTCGCTGAAAGGAGGTGCAACAACCATTTGAACACACAATTTTTGACCCTTGGTTCCCTGTTTGACGGAATCGGGGGTTTTCCCTATGCGGGAAAATTCTTCGGAATCAAGCCCCTGTGGGCCAGCGAGGTCATGCCCCAAGCGGTGTCCGTTACCCGGCGCAATCTGCCGGAGATGGCGCATGTGGGCGATATTACGAAGCTCCATGGCGGGACGCTCTCGCATGTAGACATCATCACCTTCGGCTCGCCCTGCCAAGGGCTTTCCTACGCGGGCAAACGCTTGGGCTTAGCCGACGAGCGGAGCGGCCTGTTTTCCGAGGCGATCCGTATCATACGAGAAATGAGGGAGGCCACCAATGAACAATATCCAAGGTATGCATTGTGGGAGAACGTGCCGGGTGCGCTTTCCAGCGGGAAGCCCGCCGGAAGTGATTTTAAAGCCGTCCTCGAGGCGTTCACAGAAACCGAAATTTCTTTTCCTCCATCTGGAAGATGGGCAAACGCCGGAATGGTGCGAGGCCGAGGCGTTGACCTCGCTTGGTGCGTGTACAACGCCCAATATTTCGGAACGGCACAGCGACGCCGGCGAATCTTTCTTGTCGTGGATTTTGGAGGGGGATGCGCCGGAGAAATACTCTTTATCCCCCAAAGCCTGCGCGGGTATTTTGCGGCGGGCGGAACGCCGCGGCAAGGCCCTGCCGCCTATGCTCCGGGAGGCGCTTATGACGAAAATCAACGAAACACCGGAGGCTGCCTGACCCCTTGGGATGTGCAAAGCCGCCGCATACACAGCGCGTACAGCACATGGCCTGCCCTGTATGGCGGGGATGGGGGCGGACGCGTATATTGCCTGAACCCATGGGATACTCAGCAGTCCAGAGTCACTGGCGAGGAGGGTGTGGCGCCTACACTTGCTGGAGCCGATGGCGGGGGCGGGCGGAATCCCGCCGGGCTTGTGTTTACCGCCGCCTTTTCCCACAACGCCGGGGCCAAGTCGCGGGATATCGGCTTTGAGCGGGAGCGTAGTCCCACGCTTACCGGGGTAATTCCCTCGGTTCTCTGCCTGAACGATCAGGGCGGGGATAGCTTGACAGTGGAGCAATCCAGACAATCGCCCACCCTGCGCAGCGAAACCCATGGCAATCTGCCTGTCATCTGCGCAGCTACCGCACAGGCGAATGCCGAAATCTGCGCCGAGCTGTGTCCTACCATCACCGAAGCGGCGGGAAAGAGCGGCAACAACAAACCATACATTATCTGTCGCGCTACTGCCTTGGCAAATGCCGAGACCTTGGAGGACAGATCGGCCACACTGACCTGCTATCATGAACAGCCCATTATCTGCAAAGCGCTCCATCAGAATCAGTCCGGCGACATTACTACCTCCGACAAAGCATATACCCTCACCGCCGCCTACAACCCCAGTGCCCGGAATGCGCCGCTGGTTATGACCGAGGCGTATGGCATTGCCGCCACCGCCATCGGACGCCAGCCGCAAAACGGCGGCAACGGGCTTGGCGTGCAAAAGGAGATCAGCCCCACGCTTACGGCAACCGACCGCCATGCGGTGGGCGGTTCCGTACATCCCGAGGTCAGTGGCACCCTCTGCGCGTCCGGCGCAGGGCTTTCCCGCACAGCCGGGCTTGCCAGTGAATCCGACCTTTGCGTGGCCTACGCCTTGCAAGGAACTATGATCGGACGACAGGATCGGAATGGACCGAACGGGAGCGGCGTTGGTGAGGAAACCTGTTTTACCCTGACCGCTGCCGACCAGCATGGCGTAGCTGCCGTTGATTGCCGCAATCTTCAGGAGAATGACGAGCTCAGCGGCACCCTGCAAACCAAGGAATCAGGCGGCTACTCCCTCAACTATCAGAACCCTGTGCGCCTGGGATACATGGTGCGCCGCCTGACTCCCACGGAATGCGAACGCCTGCAGGGATATCCCGATGGCTGGACCGCGTTGGATGAGCATGGTAACCCCATCAGCGATACCAAACGCTATCAGATGCTGGGCAATTCCGTTGCCGTTCCCTGTGTTGCGTATATTCTTCAAGGGATTGTGCGGCAATTTGGAAGGGAGGCAGCCTGATGCCGCCCCTATCTACAAACAAAACCTGAGGAGGCTAATAGATGCAATGAAACTAAAAAGCGCAGTCATAGCGCTGGCCTTGATCTTCTCGATTGCCCTGCCCGCTTACGCCGCAGGTGCTGAAAACGTTGCATTAACGGTAGGTATATCCGACCTGCATGCGACGGTTCCGCTCTGCACCTATTGGTATACGCAGAGCGAAGGTCAAGGCATCACGCCGAAAATGGTCATTATCAACCATGGTTTTTCGCCCATCACCGTATCTGGCGTGGAGCTGCCCGGAAGTGCGGCCACAATCACCGGCATCCCCTACAAGATCATGCCGTCCATGAGCCGTGATTTTAGACTCACTGAACTCCCGCATGGCTCGATCGTGCACAAACATGCGGTCAAGCAAGCGATCATTTTCACCATATCAAAGATAGGAGGATAGAACCATGCACGATGAAACCAAGCACAGAAAGCACTTTTCCGAGAGCAACAGGTGGCGTGAGATTGTCATTGTGGTGCTGGCGGTGCTTCTGCTCATTTCCCTTTCCCTGCTTGTGATCAACAAGTACATTTTCATAAACGGCGGCATCGTGGAGCCACAGCTTGTCATTCCCGAAGCAAATGGTCAAGTGTTTGACGGGATGCTTCCCACGGATAACCCGGACGAGGTACTCAGACTATTGCAGGAAAAGGTAGACGAGAATCAGTTCGCCTTTCGGATCAACGCCAATCCTGTTTTTACCTCCGACTGCAAAAGCGGTAATCTGCGCATTGAGAACCCCGCCCGGAATATCTACTGCATGCAGGCCGAGCTGATTCTGGACGAGACGGGAGAAATCCTGTATTCCTCGCCGCTCATCAAGCCCAACCAGTACATCGAGCATGTGGGGCTTGTGAGGCAGCTTAACAGCGGCGACCATGCCGCCACCGTGCGCTTTATTGCCATTCACCCTGATACTGACGCTTATATGGGCGAGGTTGCCGCCGCAATCAGCCTGAGCGTTAGCAAATAAAAATAAAAAGGAGTACCGATTCTATGAAAAAGTTGCTTTCCATCATCCTCGCGGCAGTTATGCTGACCGCAATGACCACCACCGCCTTTGCGGCAGAACCTGTCATGCCGGACAGTAACGGCAATGTTTCCATCGGCAAGGACGAGATCACCATCGGCATCGAGGGGCGGGTAGAACCCATTACCCTTGCGGCGACCTGCAACATCAGTACCTATCTTTCCATTGACCCCAACCAGCCGGAGGGTCAGCAATTCATCTCCCCGGTCATTACTGTGTCAAACGACTGTAACGCCCCCATCACCCTTTACGCAGTAGGCATGAAGGCCACCGGCAGCGCCCCGAAGGTAGTTGCCAATGACAAATACAGCGCCGAGGGCTGGAGACAGCTTTCTCGCGCACAGACCCACGCGAATATCGCCCTCGGTCTGAAAGATGCGGACGGCGGCAGCTTGAACATGTGGTTTGCCGAAGAATCCGCACAGCAAACAACCGTGCTGTGCAACATCCCGTTCCAGGGCCAGCAGCGCATGAAGCTGCAGTCGCAGTTTGGTCGCGCCTGGGATGGCGGCGAGAGCTTCAAGTATGGCATGACCGTAAAAATCGGCTTGCAGCAGTAGTTATTCGATGCCCAACAGGGAGCCGCCCACAGCGGCGGCTCCCGGAAAGGGGATGATAATTTCAATGGGACGAAAACTACTCTCATTTTTAATGGCCTCTGTTCTGCTGTTTTCCTGTGCGACAACAGCATTCGCGGCAGAGAGCGAATCGCATACGGAGCCGCATAGCCATAGTGAAACGGTGCACCCGGTGGAACCACATAGCCACGGGGAAACGGAATACCCCATAGAACCGCACGACCATTCCCATGACCATCCGCTTGATCACGAACACGATTGCGATCACGACCATACGAAGACAGACGATGGGTTGGAAAACGGCAAAACGGAAACGCCACTTCCCGGCGAGGAAGAAGCAAAGCCGGAGCTGCCTGAAGCTCCGCTGGAGGACCCGGAAATTCCCTCCGTGCCAGAGAATGGCGAAACGGAAGCACCGCTTCCCGGCGAGGAAGAAACGGAACCGGTGCAGCCCGAAGCGCCACCAGAGGAACCTGAAGCCCCTGAATACTTTCTATTGGAGACAAGAAGCGGTGCGGCGATTGTGGTGTTTGGGGCGCCGGTTGAACCGTCCGAGCCGATCATCACGCCCTTTCTTGTGGGAAGCCGCCCGTGTGCGTTCCATGAATGCTCGAATACGGTCACAGTGCATACCAAGTACGACTTTGTTTGCGATGCGCACAAGTGCTCAGTCAGCGGCTGCTCCAGTCCGCTCTATTACCAAAACCCCAACAAATGTCAGGTTCATGCCGGGCTAACCAATATAATATGCCAGATCTATATGCCGGAGAATCCCGATGGCCTGTGTGGCAAGCCCTCCATTGGCAACGGTTCCATCTGCTGTTGGGAGCATCATTGCCCAGGATGCTTTGGCATCGGGAGTGGCAACGCTACCATCTGCGACATTTGCCGCCAATGCTGGGTTCCCGGCTGCCCGAATTACTCTACCTGTACCAACGAATGCGACCTACATTGTCCGCATACCTGCAAAACGCACCATCAAAACCATTGCCTTGATTGTCATAGCGATCCGTGCGTATGCTTCCCTGCCAATCCCGCCATCAGTGTGCGGGCATGGAACAGCACGGATAACTCTGTTTCGGTGGATATTTCATCAGCACGTGCCACGGAAATAGAACTATATACGACGGGCGGCGTAAAATTCGCCACGCTTGGCGGTGCGAGCGGAACGCACGTTTTCCGCTACAACGCCGCACAGAATAACGGCAGCTATTATATACGGGTGAAGAACGCAAAGGGATATAACAGCGGTAGCTTCCCATTTTCCGTATCCATGTTAGATGTGACCGCACCTGTCATTGCAGGAAAGACGGTGCAGCCGGATAACAGCGTTTGGGCCACTTCCAAAACGCTGACGGTAACGGCAACAGACCAGACCAACGCAACCTTTTCCCTGCGATATGCGGATGGTTCGCCTGTTCCGGGATGCCCGGACAACGCCGGAACCGCCAACGGTTCTTCCTTCACAGCCGCGTGGACAATTACGGAGCAGCTAACAAGCCCCAAGACTTTTAGAATCATTGCATCCGACCGTTGGGGATATTCCTCCGAAACGACCGTGTTGGTTTCGGGTATCGACAGTAGGAAGCCTACCAAGCCCACTGTTTCGCTCTCCGACAGCGGCGGCTGGCATCGGGAGGATGTGATCGTCACCATTTCAGGCAGCAGCGTGGATAGTGGAGTTGCCTATTACCAGTACCGTGTGGATGGCGGTGCATGGCAGACGGGCAACACGGTTCAGATCACGGCAGAAGGCATCCATACGGTAGAGGCAAAGGCGGTCAGCGGCGCGGGATTGGAATCGGATATTGCAAGCACCGTGGTGAAAATCGACAAAACGGCGCCAACCGCAAGCTATACCCTTTCCCCGGAAGACTGGACGACCGAGGGCGTGACCATCACCTTGAACCCTACAGATACGGGCGGTTCGGGGCTTGCCAGCGTGGCCCTGCCAAACGGCGAAACGACGCATGAGCTTGAGAACATCCAATTCCCTGTGGTGCAAAACGGGGATTACAGCTTTACCATTGCGGACAACGCTGGAAACAGCAGCTCCATTGTGGTGCCGGTGACGAACATCGCCATCCTGGATGTTACCGTGACCCTGAACGTGCCGTTTGTCATTTCCCCTGACAATGACAGGCTGTATGCTGGGGAGGTGCTTTTCCAGAACCATTCCAATGTACCTGTCAACCTCACGCTCCAGCGCATGACCGCTTACGGAAACGCACCAGAGATTGTGGGCAAGGACGATAAGGCATGGAAAAGCCTGTCCGCTACCGATACAAAAAGGTACATTGCCCTTGGGTTTATCGGCAACGGCGTAGATTTTTGGGCGGATGGGCAGCCTCGATCCCTCGGCAAAATCGCCAAAGGCGATGTGGCAGGCTATTCCATGCAAGGCCGGTTCGGGTATGCCTGGGAACGAGCAGAGAGTTTTTTATTTGGCATGACGGTCAGGATCGCCGTTGCGCCGCAAGGATAGCGTATGTATAGCACATCAAAAAGAGCGGGAATGGTGATGCCAATAGGCCGCTATTCCGGGCACGTAAACAGGAGGTGGTGAAAACATGCCCTTCGTACCAGTCCCCAAAGACCTCACAAGGGTCAAAACAAAGGTTGCCCTGAACCTTACAAAGCGGCAGCTTATCTGCTTCTCCGTCGCAGGAGCCATCGGTATCCCGACATATCTGCTCACCCGCACCACCATCGGCAACGATGCCGCGGTCATCCTGATGATCGGGCTGATGTTGCCTTTTTTCTTCTTTGCCATGTACGAGAAGGACGGTCAGCCCGCCGAGAAGGTTGCCCGCAACATCCTACGGGCGAAGATCTGGCCGGGTACCCGTCCGTATAAGACCGAAAACCTCTACCACTACATTGAAAAGGAGGGAAAAGCCCTTGTCCACCAAGACAAAACAGCAAGCACAGCAGGAAAAACGGCTGAGTATGGCCGCAAAAAACGCCGGGCGCAATAAGACCGGGCTTTGCACCAAAAAAGGGAACCCCTCGCCGCCCGCATCCAAAGCGGTCGGCATTTTAGATAAGCTGCTGGGCGGCAAGCCCCCGCAGACCGTTCAGCAGAGCATCCCCTATCGGGAAATGTACCGGGACGGTGTCTGCCGGGTCAATGACAGGCTGTACACCAAGACCGTGGAGTTTCAGGACATCAACTACCAGCTCGCCCAAAATGAGGATAAGACGCAGATTTTTGAAAACTACTGCGATTTCCTCAACTATTTTGACAGCTCCATTTCGGTGCAGCTCAGCTTCATCAACCGCCGAGCCAACATCCGGGAGTTCCAGCAGTCCATCGATATCCCCGACCGTGACGATGACTTTAATTCCATTCGCCGGGAGTACGCCGGTATGCTGAAAAATCAGCTTGCCAAAGGCAACAACGGTCTTGTGAAATCCAAGTATGTGACTTTCGGCATCGAGGCTGACAATCTAAAAGCCGCAAGACCTCGGCTGGAGCGCATTGAGATGGACATCCTCGCGGGCTTCAAAACGCTGGGCGTCACCGCCCGCCCTCTGACTGGGCTGGAGCGGCTGGAGGTGCTGCACGGGCAGTTCCATCCGGATGGGCAGGAGAAGTTTCGTTTCGATTGGCGGGACATCGCCAAAACCGGCAACAGTACCAAGGATGCCATCGCCCCTTCTGGTTTCGACTTCCGAGACGGACGCACCTTCCGCATGGACGGTCATATCGGTGCGGTCAGTTTTGTGCAGATTCTCGCCCCGGAGCTGACTGACCGGCTTTTGGCTGATTTCCTCGATTTGGACGATGCCGTGACGGTCAATCTTCATATCCGCTCCATCGACCAAGCGGAGGCCATCAAGACCATCAAGCGCAAGCTGTCCGACCTTGACAAGATGAAAATCGAGGAAAACAAGAAAGCGGTGCGGTCGGGCTACGACATGGATATCCTGCCGCCCGACCTCATCACCTACGGCGAGGAGGCCAAGCACCTTTTGGCCGATCTGCAATCCCGCAACGAGCGAATGTTCCTCGTCACCGTGCTGGTCATGAACACCGCCACCAAACGGCAACGGCTGGAGAACAGCGTCTTTGCCGCCGCTGGCGTAGCGCAGAAATACAACTGCGCCTTAAAACGACTCGACTGGCAGCAGGAGCAGGGGCTTATGTCCTCTCTGCCGCTGGGGAATAACCAGATTGAGATTCAGCGTGGCCTGACCACCAGCTCCACCGCCATCTTTGTGCCGTTCACTACCTGTGAATTGTTCCAGACCGGGGAGGCGCTCTACTACGGTTTGAACGCCCTCTCCAGCAACCTCATCATGGCGGATCGAAAGCTGTTAAAGAACCCCAACGGCCTGTTCTTAGGCACGCCCGGCTCTGGCAAATCCTTCTCGGCAAAGCGGGAAATCGTGAACGTATTCCTGTTGACGGAGGATGACATCATTATATCAGATCCCGAGGCAGAATATTTTCCCATCGTGGAGCGGCTGGGCGGGCAGGTCATCCGGCTCTCGCCCGTATCGCCGCACCACATCAATCCGCTGGATATCAACCCCGATTACAGCGAGGAAGAAGACCCCCTTACCTTGAAGAGTGATTTCATTCTCTCTCTCTGCGAGTTGATTGTCGGCGGTAAAGAGGGGCTTCAGCCGGTGGAACGGACGATCATCGACCGCTGTACCCGCCTTGTCTACCGGGATTACCTCGCCGATCCCGCCCCGGAGCGCATGCCCATTCTGGAGGATTTATACAATCTGCTCCGGGCGCAGTCCGAGGCGGAAGCCCAGCGCATCGCCACCGCACTGGAAATTTACGTTACCGGCTCCCTGAACATCTTCAACCACCGCACTGATGTGGACATCCAGAACCGCCTGGTCTGTTACGACATCAAGGAGCTTGGCAAGGGCTTGAAAAAGATCGCCATGCTCATTTTGCAGGATTCGGTGTGGAACCGTGTCACCGTCAACCGCGCCGCCCACAAGACCACTTGGTTCTACATTGATGAGATGCATCTTCTCTTAAAGGAGGAGCAAACCGCCGCCTACACGGTCGAAATCTGGAAACGATTCAGAAAATGGGGCGGGATTCCGAGCGGTTTGACCCAAAACGTCAAGGATTTTCTGACTTCTAAGGAAGTGGAGAACATCTTTGAAAACAGTGATTTCGTGTATATGCTCAACCAAGCGCAGGGCGATCGGCAGATTCTCGTCAAACAGCTCGGCATATCCAATCACCAGCTTTCCTATGTGACCCACTCAGGGCCGGGCGAGGGACTCCTGTTCTACGGCTCGGTCATCATCCCTTTTGTGGACAGATTCCCCAAGGATACCGAACTGTATTCGTTACTCACGACTCGCCCATCAGAGGTGGGTGCATGAAAACATTTTGAACAGGAGATCGGAAGAGCACACGTCTGAACTCCAGT
>ENA-UOOK01005190-UOOK01005190.1-fermentation-metagenome-genome-assembly--contig:-NODE-5190-length-13248-cov-3.290381_pt1 | contig 13248 bp, 8 predicted proteins | sample MGYA00245777_ERZ724023 | MGnify/ENA primary metagenome ERZ724023 (study PRJEB28704, sample SAMN03018312) | fermentation metagenome | biome: anthropogenic terrestrial biome; feature: soil; material... | reverse complement strand
TTATGGCAGGACTCATGCTGACGGAGCTGATATGCTGGCTGATGCCCTTGCTCCTTATGGCGGAATAGTGATATGGAGGAGTTTTGTCTATGGAGCTCATCACAAAGGTGAGGACCGGGTGATGCAAGCTGTAAGTGAATTTAAGGATCTGGATGGAAAGTTCCGTCCTAATGTCTTCCTGCAAAGTAAAAATGGACCGCTTGATTTCCAGCCTCGTGAACCGTATGCTCCGATTTTTGATCAGATGAAGCATACTCCTCAGATGGCAGAACTGCAGATTACTCAGGAGTATACTGGACAGAGCAAGCATCTGGTTTATCTGGGGACGATGTGGAAGGAATTTTTTTCCTTCGTTAACCCGGATAGTCTCGAGGGTCTTGCAGGAGTGTCTAATGTTGGGAATGATGCTAACTGGTGTGGACATCCTTTTTCACAAGCTAACTGGTATGCGTTTGGCCGGATGGCCTGGGAGGGTGAAAAAGCTGACCCGAAAAAGATTGCGCAAGAATGGCTGGCTCAGACGTTTTGTGACAGTCCTAAGTTTGTTAAGTCAATGACAGAGGTGATGATGACAAGTCGTGAGGCTTGTGTCAATTATATGATGCCACTCGGCCTGCATCATATCTTTAAATTTGATAATCATTATGGGCCGGAACCTGATGGCTTCCGTGCTGATTATCCGATAGAATGGTGCCCTGTCTATTATGATAGGGTTGACCGTCTGGGGATAGGTTTTGACCGTTCCTCTACAGGCACGGGAGCTGTAAGGCAGTATCGTGAACCTTATCGTTCGATGTATGATCATCTCAAGACTTGCCCGGAAAGGTATCTTCTCTGGTTTCACCACGTACCCTGGACTCATCGGATGAAAGATGGACTGACCTTGTGGAAAGAACTTAAGGCAAAGTATCGTGAGGGAGTAATGCAGGTGATCCGATACCGGCATACCTGGCAATCGATGAGATGCTATGTGGATCCACAACGCTGGAAACATGTAAATGAACTTTTATCTGTACAGGTGAAGAATGCAGAAGAATGGTATGATACTTGTATCCGCTATTTTGGATCCTTCGCTCGTCAGGAATCTTTTGAACCTATTGAAAAACAACTTAATACCGGTTTGCGATGAAAAGAACCTTGATGTTATTTAGTGCACTTTTCTGCACGCTTATCCTCTCTGCCGAAGTGCATTTACAGAGACAGGGTACTGCAACCCGATTGTTCGTCAACGGACAGTCCATGCTGGTGCTGGGTGGAGAACTGAGTAACAGTGCTGTTACCAATATCGCTGACATTGACAGTGTTCTGCCACGTATGCATACGTTGGGATTGAATACGGTATTCGTGCCTGTATCCTGGGACTTGACAGAGCCGGAAGAGGGACGTTTCGATTTCTCTCTTGTGGACGAGGACATCAAGGTGGCCCGTGAAAACCATCTCAAGCTTGTCTTGCTCTGGTTTGGCGCATGGAAGAACTCCATGAGCTGTTATGCTCCTTTATGGTTCAAAAAGGATACCAGACGGTTTCCTCGGGCTATCACGGAAAAAGGGAAACCTCTGGAGATCGCATCGGCTTTTTCCGTTCACGTTGAGGAGGCTGACAAGAGGGCTTTCTGCCAACTGATGCAGCATCTTGCTGGCATTGACTGTAAAGAAAGTACTGTGATAATGATCCAGGTAGAAAATGAAATTGGGATGCTGGAATCTGCACGTGACCATTCTCCTCTTGCTGAAAAAGCATTTAAAGAAGGAAAATGGAGACAGGTGACTGGAGATGTGGGAGTTGCTCCTTCTCCAGAACAGGACGAACGCTTCCAGGCATTCTATTATGCCCGGTATGTGGAGCAATTGGTGAGTGCAGGGAAGAAGATCCTGAATATTCCGATGTATGTTAATGCTGCCATGAACAGCAGGGGCAGAAAACCGGGCGAATATCCTTCTGCGGGACCGTTGGCTCACCTTATCCCGATCTGGAAGAAAGTGGCACCTGATATTGATGTTTATGCTCCTGACATCTATGACACAGGATTTAAAGACTGGGTCAAAAAGTATAAGAGACCGGATAATCCGTTTTTTACTCCGGAGACGCGGCTTGGGCTATACAGTGGTGTTCGGGCTTTATATACTTTCGGAGAGGTGGATGCTATGGGATTCAGTGCATTTGCTTTGGATCAAGCACCGGATGGGATTACCCGACAGATCAGCCAGGGCTATGCCTTGCTCCGGCAACTTTCTCCTCTTTTATTAAAGAAACAGGGGAAAGGACTTTCCTGGGGAGTACTTTTTAACCAGAAAGACTGTGAACGCATTATAATGGATAACGGAGTCGTTATTACTGCAAGGCATTATTATACGTTGCCTTGGGATCCTAGAGCTACGGACGGCAGTATCTGGCCGGAGGGGGGAGGACTGATCCTCAAATTGGATAAACAGGATTATCTGATTGCCGGGAGTGGTATTGTCATCACCTTTCAGACTTCTTCGGAGAAGGAGCAGGAAGAGAATCTAAAACGGGGCGAAGATGGGTTTGTAAGTCAGGGACATCATCCGCAAGTTCCTGATTATAAACTAGCAAAAGCTTTTTATGGCAAACGTATTGGCATCGGCTATGTGGATGAGGTAAAATTGGATAAACAGGGGGATATGCAATTTATCCGCCGTGATAACGGCGATCAGGACCATCAGGGAAGGCATGCGAGAATATCCTGTGATGATTATAAAATACTGCATGTAAGGCTTTATACATACTGAATTCAGGGTACTGAAAACATTTTATTGAATTTTCCAGAGACTGTTACCCGCACAATTACGCCACAGGATTATCTCCGGCCTATTCCGCAGGGACAACTGGATGCACTCCAGATGACGGCTGAGGAAAAGACTGCTTTCCAAAATCCTGGATATGATAATTGATTTGTGAAAAACAGACACAGGGTTAACGGATTTGTCTTGAATTGATTTAAATGAATCAATAGAGGGGAATGCTTCAAAGTGTCCCCCTCCGTTTTTGTGTAAAATATTCTGTGCTTTGAAATTTCAAATGTTTTCGGGGAGAAGAGGGAAGGATCTTATGTTAACAGGTATTAAATCCACTCTGACTTGTTTAAGGATGTCTGTTTTGTAACTTTATTTGTCTAAAATAAGCCTCTATGGATGTAAATTTATGTTTAACTTTGGCTTCTCACCTGAAACTGAAGAAATCTTAAATTAAAAATAAAATCTAAATCCTGAATGAAAGTTGCCTTTTTGAAAAAGATGTTTATGATTGCTCTTGTGTCCTCTGCTCTTTTATCTTGTAGCAGTAGTGAGGAGACTATACTACAAACGTCAAAAACGTATGATAGACATGACTTTGCCAAAGGTGCTGATGTGAGTTGGCTGACTCAGATGGAGGCTGCTGGATATAAATTTTATAATGAAAATGGTCGTGAATCGGAATGCCTGAGTTTGCTCCGGGATATGGGCGTGAATGCCATCCGGCTGAGAGTCTGGGTGAATCCGGCTGACGGGTGGTGTAATCCACAGGATGTCCTGGTGAAAGCTATCCGGGCTCAGAACCTTGGGCTCCGGCTGATGATTGATTTCCATTATTCAGACACGTGGGCAGATCCGGGCAGCCAGACGGTGCCTGCAGCCTGGAAAGAGGATGGCCTGGAACAACTCAAACAGGATGTGGCGGATCATACCAAGGCGGTCTTGCAATCATTAAAGAATCACGGTGTTGACTCTGTGAAATGGGTCCAGGTCGGGAATGAGACAAGCTCAGGAATGTTGTGGCCCGTCGGTCAGGCTTCTGCAGGAAATACCGGGAATTTCTCCCAATTGGTTACGGCCGGTTATGATGCGGTCAAGAGTGTTTACCCTGCAACTAAGGTTATCATCCATATTGATGAGGGCAATAACCTGGACCGTTATACGTGGCTTTTGGACAGTATGAAGAAAGATGGTGCGAAATGGGATGTCATCGGGATGTCCCTTTATCCTGATGCTGACCACTGGAAGCAGGAAACTGAGGACTGTCTTTCAAATATCAAGACGCTTCATGAACGCTATGGATCGGAGGTGATGATCTGTGAAACTGGAGTCTCCTGGGATGCGGACTATGCCGATTCTTTCATGACCCAACTGGTGACTGGCGCTGCGGCTGTCAAGGACTGTCTCGGCGTTTTTTATTGGGAACCGGAATGCTATGGAGGATGGCAGGGGTATACGAAGGGGGCTTTTGATAATAGTGGAAAGCCGACACAGGCATTGGATGTTTTTAAAACGAAATGATGAATAAATTTGTCTGCAAGTATGTGTGAAGAGTTTAAGATAAAGTTATGGCAGATTTCTTGAACTACTTAAAACTTTGAAATCAAGTAATTTAGATAGAATGAAGGTTAGAATACTATCAGTTTTATTACTTTTCTCTGTGTCTTGTGTGGCACAGGTGAGGAAGGTGGAAACGCTTACGGACGGCTGGCAGTTCAGTCGTGACGGAAAAGTATGGGAAACAGTAAGCATCCCGCACGACTGGGCAATTGCGGGTCCATTTGACAAGAAATGGGATTTGCAAAATGTGGCTATCGTCCAGAATGGCGAAAAAGAAAAAACGGAGAAATCGGGCCGCTCCGGGGCATTGCCCTGGATAGGCCAGGGCGTTTACAGGAGAACCTTCACGGTTCCGGCCAGGTATCAGCATGTCCTGTTACATTTTGATGGTGCTATGAGTGAACCGGAAATTGAGGTCAATGGGCATCATGCAGGCTCATGGGCTTATGGCTATAATGCCTTTCGGGTAGATGTAACCCCCTTTCTGCACCATGATGGCCGGGCTGATCATCTCGTAGTACGATTAAACAACAGGGCGGAGAGTAGCCGCTGGTATCCGGGGGGAGGACTCTATCGGCCGGTCACTCTGATCATGACGGGAAGGACTTATCTTGACCGCTGGAAAACTTTTATCCGTACTTTGAAAGCTGATTCAGCAGATGCTACCGTAGCTGCATCGGTCTTGGTTTCCGGAATTCGGAAGGGACAGAAGTATAATCTGCTTTTGGTCTTACGGGATCATCAAGGAAAGGTAATCGACAGGATGAGGAAAAGGGTTGGCGACAGGGGAAATGTGGATGCTCGGTTTCAGGTCAGGAAACCGAATCTCTGGTCTCCTGAAACTCCTTATTTGTATACTGTGGAAACGGGTCTTTTTCATAACGGTGTGCTGATAGATCAGCGAAGGGACCATATTGGGATCCGGACTATTTCTTTCTCCCGGGACGGTGGTTTCCGCTTGAATGGGGTGAGCAGAAAATTCAAAGGAGTTTGCCTGCATCATGATCTTGGACCTTTAGGGGCTGCCGTAAACAAGTCGGCGTTGATCAGGCAGGTGAGGATCTTGAAGAATATGGGGTGTGATGCTATCCGGACGGCTCATAATATGCCTTCTACAATGCAGATGGATGTTTATGATTCCCTGGGAATGATGGTGATGGCTGAAAGTTTTGATATGTGGATCTATCCGAAATGTAAGAATGGCTACTCCCGTTTCTTCAAGGATTGGGCAGACAAGGATATTACGAATTTAGTGTTGAATCATCGTAACCACCCTTCGCTCGTCATGTATAGTATAGGGAATGAAATTCCGGAGCAGGGAAGTGCTTTGGGAGTGGAGATCACAAAACGGCTGGAGGGGATCTGCCATCGTCTTGATCCGACACGACCGGTTACTCAGGGACTGGACAGGGCTGAAGATGCCCTGAGATCAGGTTTCGCACAGGCTCTTGATGTTCCAAGCTTCAATTATCGAGTTTTCAAGTATGATAAGAATATCAGTCAGTTGCCACAGGGATTTCTTTTAGGTTCCGAGACCGCTTCTACCGTGAGTAGCCGTGGTGTATATAAGTTTCCTGTTGTCTTCTCTGATCACCTGACTTATCCTGACGGGCAATGTTCCAGCTATGATACGCAGTATTGCTCCTGGGGAAACTTGCCGGATATTGATTTCGCAGCCCAGGAGGACAAACCTTATACGATCGGGCAATTTGTCTGGTCTGGTTTTGATTACTTGGGTGAACCTACTCCCTATGATTCCTATTGGCCCTCTCGAAGCAGTTATTTTGGTATTTGTGATCTCGCAGGTTTGCCTAAAGATCGTTATTATCTTTACCGTAGTGTCTGGAATAAGAAAGAACATACCATTCATTTACTTCCTCACTGGACCTGGCCGGGGCGTGAAGGTCTGGTTACTCCGGTATATTGCTATACGGACTATGATGAGGCTGAACTTTTCGTTAACGGCAGGAGTCAGGGCAGGATCAAAAAAAATCCGAAGTCAGTGCTTGACCGTTATCGGTTGAGATGGAATCATGTCATATATGAACCTGGTGAGTTGAAAGTTGTCGTTTATGATCAAAAAGGCAGGCCTGCCGGTCAGGAAATCATCCATACGGCAGGCGCACCGGACCATCTCGTCCTGTCGCCGGACCGGGATACGCTTTCAACCAGTGGTGAGGATCTGTCTTTTATTACAGTTTCTATGGTTGACCGGGCGGGTAATGAATGCCCGGAGGATGATCGTGAACTCTATTTCCGGGTGACGGGCTCGGGTAAGTTTGAGGCGGTCTGTAATGGGGATGCTACGTCTCTGGAATCTTTTAAACGTCCGCAGATGAAACTCTTCCATGGAAAACTGGTCGTTATCGTGAGAGGCGGGAAGATCAAGGGAGTCATTCACTTGGAGGTTACTGATAGAAAGGGGATGGACGGACGGTTGTCCGTCTATACGGAATGACTGGCTGAGGAGTGGGTAGGTGATACCGGTCTAAAATGCTTTGAGCCGGTACATGAATCCTATCTCTACGCGGCTGGTATTCTGGCCTTTGAGTCCGCACTTTTTGCTGAAAGCGTGGTGGTGTCCGATGAAAGCCAGGAAGAGGCGGAGGTCCTGCTGCCTGACCGGATAATATTCCAGAGAGCCTACGTAGCCGAGGCTTTTTCTGTAGTTCCTGAACTGCTGGATATGGCTTACACTGCTCGTCTCATAGGTGCCTTTGGCGACCAGATGCCATCGTGGGGAAAATTTCCAACTGGCTTTTGTGATAAACGAGTTGTAATGGACATCGCTGAAATAGAGATTCTCGCCAGCTTCCGGATGGGCTGCAGTCAACTCGTTACTTAGATCACTGGATGCAACTTTCAACAGGTCCAGCCCTGAGGAACTGTTCATCCAGTCGAGGTACCATTCAAATTTGGGTAATTTTAATTTCTGGCCTAGTACGAACATTCGTTCATATTTATGCCTTGCTTGTGTCCGGATATTCCAGGACCATTTTGTTTCCAGTTTCCCTCTGAAAAACATGCCGTCCCAGTTGATGATGCAGATTAGTGGATTCCGGGATGCGGTAAGGGGTGTGATATTGTCGATACTGCGGCCTGTCACTTGTGCATGGGTGCCATATTCATCCTGTAATCGGTCATTATAGGCATTACATACTTGAAAGGAGAGGGTCTGGGTGGGTATAGGGCTGTAGTTGACGGCTGTACCGGACATGAATCCAACCAGATTGTTCAGCATGTCAGAAGGCTCATAGATGAAAATAGGATTTTCATCTATTTCAAAACCTCCCAACAGGAGACACATCTTTCCTGCCTCGGCACTGACCTTCTTGTTAAAGTGATAACCGATCATCATATAGTCTGTCGCTTTGGCAAAATTATCCTCTTGGCTGGCATCACTTGATCTGTTCAGGCGTTGGCGGAAGCGATAGAACAGCCGGTCTGTCAGATTACCGGTAATTTCAAATCTGAATTCCTTGTCCGCAAAATGTGAGGTCCATCCCTGGTCTGCCTTCCGATCTGCTGTGAAACTATAAGAAACATTGAAGAAAATATTGCATTTGTCATTTTTCTTCTTCAGATGGAGCAAGTCTTCGGCAAGGGATTCATAGCGGTTGTCTTCAGGGGTATTTGTACTTGCATTATTTTCCTGTGCAAACAAGGGTGCATAGCATGGGATCAGCGCCAATGCCATCAGAATAAGTTTTTTCATTGTAGATTATTTTTCTCTTACATCATTTTAAGCATTATCTGGTCTTTTCTTACCGTCCATTACTTCTGCATCACAATTTGAAAAAATGTATTTCCAGCATGGTGATCTGATAAGATAAAGTGAGCCTTCCCGTATTTTACCTTGTTGTTTAGGTGGTTGCGCCCGGAGGCAGGAGGGAGTTGCTATTGCAAAGGTACAAAGTTATTTCTGAAAAAAAGAAAAATCAGCATCGAAATTCAGAATGGCGGGCATCCCTGCTGGATCTTTCATGGAGTGGATAAGGGGGATAAAGTGTAAGGAGGAACAACTGCCAGAAAGAAAAAAGGTATCATTCATCACGAATGATACCTTCTTATGTAGGCAATAATTGCCTGTTATATGCTGTTTGAAATCAGTTCTTATTGAAGCGATGGGACTTCAACATATTTTCCGGATCAAGTGCTGCATCAAGCTCTTCTTGCTTCATGAGTCCTTTTTCCAGTACGATGTCATAGACGGAGCGGTTGGTCTGTAGAGCCTCTTTGGCAACGGCCGTGCTGTTGTCATAACCGATATAAGGATTGAGAGCTGTGACAATACCGATAGAGTTCTTGACCATATTATAGCAGTGTTCCTTGTTGACGGTAATGCCATTGATACATTTCTCTATCAGGGTGTCGATGGCATTGCGCAGCCACCACAGACTTTCGAAGAGACTCTCTGCAATGACAGGCTCCATGACGTTCAGTTCCAGTTGGCCGGCTTCAGCTGCGAAGTTGACCGTGACATCGTTACCGATGACCTTGAAGCAGGTCTGGTTGGTCACTTCAGGGATGACAGGATTCACTTTACCCGGCATGATGCTGGAGCCCGGTGCCATTGGTGGCAGGTTGATCTCATTGAGTCCGCAGCGGGGACCGGAAGCCATCAGCCGCAGGTCATTGCAGATCTTGGAGAGTTTGATGGCCAGGCGTTTCAAGGCTCCGGACATACTGACGTATGCGCCGGTGTCAGGAGTGGCCTCTACCAGGTCGGATGAAGAGATAAAGGTCTCTCCGGTGAGAGAGGTCAGGTTCTCTGCACAGAGCTTAGCAAATCCTGGTACAGCATTCAAACCGGTGCCGATAGCTGTTCCTCCCATATTGATCTCATGCAGGAGTTGTATGTTACGGCTTAGGTTAAGGATCTCTTCTTCCAGGTTGTCACCGTATGCATTGAACTCTTGTCCGATCGTCATCGGCACGGCATCCTGCAACTGGGTCCGTCCCATCTTTAATACATCGGAGAATTCTTTGCCTTTTGCCTTGAAAGCACTGATGAGGTTAGTCAGACTGCTGATCAGTCCTTTATTCATACGGATCAGGGCGTAACGGATGGTCGTCGGGTAGACATCATTCGTAGACTGCCCGCAGTTTACTTGATCATGCGGATCGCAGAACTGATATTCACCCTTTTTGTGACCCATAATCTCCAGTGCACGATTAGCGATCACCTCGTTTGCATTCATGTTCACGGAGGTACCTGCTCCACCTTGCATCATATCTATTGGGAACTGATCATGCAGTTTCCCGTCAATAATTTCCCGGCAGGCGGCTTCTATGGCGGCACCTACCTTCCCCTTGACAGCATCTAAGGTGATATTGGTCTTTACAGCAGCCAATTTCACATAGGCGATAGCAATGACAAAGTCGGGATAGTCACGCATCTTCTTGCGGGAGATGTGATAGTTGTTGATGGCACGTTGTGTCTGTACGCCATAGTAAGCTTCTGCGGGGATTTGGAGTTCACCCAATAAATCAGATTCAGTTCTGAATTTCTTTTCTTCTGCCATAATTGATTGTATTTAATAATTGATAATTTAGACAATCTCCTCTTGTCTGATTCTGAAATTGCTTTCCTTTTCAGGCAAGAGGATTGAAGCATATTTCCTGAAAACTTTAAAATGCTTTAATTCTATACATGAATCCCAGTTCAATACGACTGGTATTATAATTATGCAGGTCGCATTTGTGACTGAAATCATAGTTGTGGCCTACGTAGGCAAGGAAGATTCGGAGGTCTTGTTTCTTGATCGGATAGTATTCGATGGAACCGATATATCCAAAGCTCTTCCGGTAGTTTTTCAATTCTTCTATATTTTGTACACTCGCGGTCTCGTATGTGCCCTTGGCCATGAAGTTCCATTGAGGAGCAAACTGCCAGTTGACCTTTGAGATGAACGAGTTGTAATGCACATCACTGAAATAGGTATCCGGTGTCGTCATATAGCTTGCAAGGTCTGATGAAGCGATTCTCAGTCGGTCCAGTCCGTCAAAGGCTCCCATATAGTCAAAATACCACTGCAGGGTCCTCAGATTCAGTTTCTGGCCCAGAATGATCATCCGGCTGTATTTATGTTGTGCCTGTGTCTGGATGCCCCAGGACCATTTGGTCTGGAATTTATCCCCGAAAAAGCTTCCGTTCCAGTTGACGATATAAGTCAGTGGATTTTTCGCTTTGGTGAGAGCGGACACGGCTGTGAGAGAGTGCCCGATAGCCTTGGCATCGGTACCATATTCGTCAGAGAACTTGCCGTTGTAGGCATTGCTGACTTCTGCGGAAAAGGTCTGCGTCGGCAGTGGTGAATAGTTGACCACCACTCCGGCCATAAAGTTGTCCATATTATCTACCATGTCAGAATATTGATAGATATACATCGGATTCTCATCGAATTCGAACCCGCCCCATATCTGACACATCTTTCCGGCTTCTACACTTATCTTTGGATTGAAGCGATAGCCGGCCATCATGATGTCCGTAGCTTTGGCAAAGTTGTCTTCACTCTGTGCATTCACTGACTTGTTCAGACGATGGCGGAAACGATAGTACAAATGGTCGGTCAGGTTACCTTTAATCTCCAGGCGTAACTGTTTGTCGGCAAAATGGGAGCTCCATTGCTTGTCGGCATCTCGGCCTTCTTGAAAACCGTAGGAGTAGTTGAAGTAGACATTGAACATCTCATTCTTTTTTTCCAGATTGAGGATTCTGTGAGCCAGTGATTCATAATCACCATTCTCACTGCCGCCATAACCTGTATTGTCTCCTTGTGCATATAGCGGACTGGCGCAGATGAGGAGTCCGAATCCGACTAACAATAATTGTTTTTTCATGGGAATGTGGATTAATATTCTTCAAAATACTTCTGGATCTGTTGCCAGTTGTGGGTCTTCGTGAGGGCAAGCATCAGGAGTATCCTGGCCTTTTGAGGGTTCAGGTTCAGGGAAGCCACAAAATGATACTTGGCATCATCTACTTCGCCGTTCAGGTTTGTAGGCCCTGTAGGCACACGACTGGAACGGACGATCTGAATGCCATCATTCTGTGCTTTTACGGCAATGGGGAAGACATCTTTATAGAAGTTGCCGTCACCGACGCCTGCGAGGACGATGCCGTCAAATTTGGCGTTGACGAATGCCTGCATAGGTAGGGGTGAACAATTGGCATAACCATACACGATTCCGACCTTTGGCAGTTCTTTCATTCCTTCAACATCGAATTCTGAAGCTGTTCCCTGACGAAACGCTGGTTTGTACAAGTAGTAGGCTTTGCCATTATAGACATAACCTTCTTCTCCGGCGATGCCTCCTTTGAAGGTAGCACAGTCTGTCGTGTGGGTCTTGGTGACGAATTTCGCATCAAAGAGCTGGTTGTTCATACAGATCATGACGCCACGATTATGAGACTCTGGAGTGCAGAGGGCTGCGATACCATTGTAGATATTGGCTGGTCCATCAGCACTGATCGCTGTAGATGGTCTCATGGAGCCTACCAGTATGACTGGCTTGTCTGAGTGTACGGTTAAGGCTAGAAAGTATGCGGTCTCTTCCATTGTGTCTGTTCCATGGGTAACCAGAACACCGTCATAGCCTTCATCATTCAATAACTGGTTGATACGATGGGCAAGTTTAAGCCATACTTGATCGTTCATGTCCTGTGAACCGATGTTTACTAACTGTTCACCACTGACATCAGCCAGATCTTTGATTTGAGGAACGGCATTGATCAGGGTCTGGATGCCTACTTGTCCTGCCGTATAGGCTGAAGAGGATGAAGAGGCGGCCACGCCTGCAATGGTGCCACCGGTAGCAATAATGCGGATTTTGGGTTTAGCAAAAAGGGTGATGCTAACCAACAAACTGCAAAGTAAGAATAAACTACGTAATTTTCTCATAATGCTATTTTTTAAGTTTTATAATTGGTTCATTTACTTCTTGGATCAGTAAAAGAGTTTAACGGTCAGATAACTTATCCCTATAGCTACGATAGTCGTGATAAAACCCGGTAACTGGAAGGAATGGTTGATTACCCATTTCCCGATATGAGTGGTTCCTGTGCGGTCAAAACTGATGGCTGCAACTTCTGTAGGATAGTTCGGGAGGAAGAAATAACCATTGGCAGCAGGGAACATGACCACCAGGGCCAAGGGACTGATGCCTAATGCAATGCCTAAGGGGTAGAGCGTACGTACTGCAGCTGCCTGCGAGAACAGCATGATGGACATGATAAACAGGGCGATGGCAAACAGAAAAGGATATTGTGTGACAATGTCAGCAATATGGGTCTTGAAGAAAGCGAGGTTCCCGTTGAAGAAGGTGTCTCCCATCCAGGCTACACCAAAAATGGCTACCATCGCATTCATCCCTGCGGCAAAGATGTTTCCCTGTACGGCTTTTGCCGGTTTGGCTTTTTCCGACGGATTCCGGCCGGCGGCTACCGTGCTGTTTTACTCGGAGGATGACAGCCTGCTGATCTATGCGGCGGCTATCCTCAGCGCTTTTGAGCTTTCCCGCCGGGGGATTCCCGTCTTAGTTTTGGAGTTGCCGGGATCGGGCTCCCGATTGGCTACGGCGCTGGGGCTGCGCCATCCCCGCCGAAATCTGCACCGGTTGCTGAAGGATTTTGCTTCAGGGAAAGAAATCGACTTTGCGGATTATTGTTTCAACGGGCCGGTTTATGCCCAAGACCCTCAAAGCTTTGATCCTCCGCAGCCCGCGGCCGCTTATCCCGGCTCGCTCTGGTTTTTGCCCGATGACCATACGCCGCCGCAGGAGACGGACCGCTGCTGGGAAAGATTTTTTTCCGCATGGCTCCAGTGGGCTTTGTTAGAAAAAGCCTTCCCCTGTATTTTTTGTATTGGTTTTGGTCCCGGGACTTTCAGCCCGGAAGGAATAAAGCCGCCGGGCTGGCGGCTGGTTTTTGCC
>ENA-UOOK01005187-UOOK01005187.1-fermentation-metagenome-genome-assembly--contig:-NODE-5187-length-13255-cov-67.488485_pt1 | contig 13255 bp, 11 predicted proteins | sample MGYA00245777_ERZ724023 | MGnify/ENA primary metagenome ERZ724023 (study PRJEB28704, sample SAMN03018312) | fermentation metagenome | biome: anthropogenic terrestrial biome; feature: soil... | reverse complement strand
TCTAGCTTGTTTATTTCAATATCGGGGTACTTGGTCTCAAAGTCTTTTAGGTCTTTATCAAACCATTCCTTTTTTGTTTGCTCTGCTGTTTGCTTTTCGGCTGTTTTCTTTGATTGCTCAAGTTGCCATGATATGACTGCTTTTGGATCTGTCGGATTTTTTCCTGCCTTTTTCATGGCAATCATTGTCTGATAAATTCTTGCGTCTTCTTCGCTTGTTATCTCTTCGCCTGTAAAATGGTTTTCTGCGCCTATTAAATCCTCTCGCTGTCTTTTTTCTCGTTCTGTTAGGGCTTCTTTCTTGCCTTTTTCATAGGCTTCCTGAATCGCTTTTTGGCGTTCTGCTTCTCTGCGCTTTCTTGCAAACTCGGCATTTTCTTCTGGACTTTGTTTTGGCTTCCCGTCATCAAACTCTACATCTGTTTCCTCTTCGGATTGCACCTGGCCATTACCGCTTTCTTCTACCTCTCCGGTTTCTGATTGCTCTGTATCAACTTCGGGTTCAGCGACTTCCCCGTCAAGTTCGTCTATGACTTCCTCGACTTTTTCCGCTTGATTTTCTTTCATAATTGCTCCTTTTTAATTTGGATTTTTGCACTTTCCTGCGTATTAAAAAAGACAGCCTATTTGACTGTCTTAATTCTCACTTCTCTATTAAAGTTAGGACACCGCTCACGCCCTCGTGGTGCGTTACGGCATACATAAATCTTATCGTTATTTTCTGTTCGTTTGTATGTCATTTCTAACTGGCATTTGGGACATTTCATTTTGACCTCCTAACATCTGCGCCATTGTCTGTGCGTCTCCTATGGCTTCCTGTAATGCTTTATTGGTTGCGTTGTTTTGATTAACTGCTTCTAAGTATGCCCCTGATAGTACTGCAAGCTTTTCTTTTAGTTGTTGCCTCTCGTCAAGTAGTGCCTTAACTCCGGCAATCGCTTCTTTCTGCTGTTCTAACTGTTGTAACCTTTATTTTTGTTTTGGTTGTACTTGGTGTTACTGCAAAAAACGGACTGAACAAGTTTGCCGGCCTGGCGATAGGCCTTGCATTGGTGCTGGTACACATCGTTTGTATTCCCATCACGGGGACTTCCGTTAATCCAGCGCGAAGCATCGGACCGGCTATCTTCCAAGGAGGTGCTGCACTTGCTCAACTTTGGGTGTTCATCGTAGCGCCTTTTCTGGGTGCAGTTATCGCAGCCTTCGTCTGGAAAGGAATTACCGTTGAAAACGAAATGGAAACAACCTGAATCGCATGATTCACCTTGCAGAAACCTTATTTTTGAGTAAAAAGCACAAAATAAGGCGAGGGAAAGAACATATTTGATCTTTATTTGTTTAGATGTTTATAAGTTTGCACATTATTTGTACTTTTGTGCAGTTTTTTATTTCATAAACAAAAAGTCAAAATGAATCACAATTTATTAAAAGGCAAAAGAGGCATTATTTTTGGGGCGTTGAACGATCAGTCCATCGCCTGGAAAGTGGCCGAACGAGCCGTTGAAGAAGGGGCAACCATCACATTGTCGAATACTCCTGTTGCCGTGCGGATGGGAGACACAAACAAACTGGGCGAAAAGCTCAATGCCGAAATTCTTCCTGCCGATGCTACCAACGTAGAAGACCTGGAAATGGTTTTTGCTAAATCGGTAGAGATACTGGGCGGAAAAATTGATTTTGTACTTCACTCCATAGGCATGTCGCCCAATGTGCGTAAAAAGCGCACGTATGACGACCTCGATTACGATTTACTGAACAAGACACTGGATATTTCAGCCATCTCCTTCCATAAGATGTTGCAGGTAGCCCGCAAGCTGGATGCTATTCAGCGGGGAGGTTCCATCCTTGCTCTCACTTACGTTGCCGCACAGCGCGTATTTTACGGCTACAACGATATGGCGGATGCCAAAGCGTTGCTGGAATCGATAACGCGGAGTTTTGGCTATATTTACGGCCGCGACAAAGGGGTTCGGGTGAACACCATTTCACAATCGCCGACCATGACCACTGCCGGAAGTGGAGTAAAAGGGATGACCGACCTGATGGATTTCTCCGAAAGAATGGCTCCCATCGGAAATGCCGACGCGGACGATTGTGCCGATTACTGTGTAGTGATGTTTTCCGACCTCACCCGCAAGGTAACCATGCAAAACCTGTACAACGACGGAGGATTCTCCAGCATGGGGATGAGCCTCAGGGCAATGAAACAGTACAGCAATGGCCTTGATGAAAACACGACGCTTTCAGACAGTGAAAGTTGAGGCAGGCTCCCATAAATGACAATTTAATAGCTTCGGACAGTGTATCGAAGCTATTTTTTTATATTTTTGTGTTCGTTATGCTACTGAAGATATACAATGAGAATCCCAATCCGAGAGAGATTGAGAAGGTAGTTTCGGCCCTGAGGGACGGCGGCATCGTGGTCTACCCTACCGATACGCTTTACGGGATGGGTTGCGATGCGCTGAACGTGCGTGCCGTAGAAAAAATCTGTGACCTGAAAGGGATCAATCCGCAGAAAAGCAACCTCTCCATCATCTGTAACGACCTGAGCGCCATCAGTGAATACGCCCGGGTAGATACGCCTACTTTCAAGCTGATGAAGCGAAACCTGCCGGGACCTTTCACCTTTATCCTACCCACCACATCGTCACTGCCTAAGATCTACAAAAACAAGAAAACAGTAGGGATCCGTATACCCGATAATCCGGTAATCCGCGAAATTGCCCGGATGCTCGGAAACCCTGTCCTCAGCACCTCGGTAAAGGACGAAGGAGAGGAGATCGAATACACTACCGATCCCGACCTTATCCACGAGAAATGGAGCGACATTGTCGATATCGTTATTGATGGCGGATTTGGTGGGATTGAACCCTCTACCGTAGTGGACTGCACTTCCGATGAGCCGGTGATCGTGCGTCAGGGAAAAGGAGTGTTAAATCTTTAAAATATCGACTTCCCGATTAAAATCTTCGTTACTTTCGCAGTCAAATGTTCGTTACAATAAAAAAGCCAACCCTATGAAAAAACTAGTTGCACTCTTTTCGATCCTCGCCACCCTGATGATTGTGGTTTCCTCTTGCGAGACCAAAGATCCGATCGTTGAGAAAGGAACGCTGCAATCGGCAACATATAACCCCGCCACCAAGTCATTCACCCTCACTTACAGCAGCGGACAGACCGAAACGGTAAATGCGGTGGTTGATGACAAGACCGATCCTCCAACAGCCACTGCGACACTGAAGGACGGAACCGTAATTTATGCCGGGGATGCCACCGTAGCCGGAGCGGCAACCATAGCCAAAGAGATCAATATAGTAAGCCAGTTTGTTTACGACGGTATGTCGCTCTATTACTTCTGGGCGGATGAAGTGAAAAACAAAAAGCCCACCGTTGCAGATGTCAATCCTGAAAATTATTTTTACAAGATACTCAACAGTACCGATACGCAACACGGCTGGTCATGGATCACCGACGATGTAAATGCCCTATTAGCGGATTTTTCAGGCAAATCATTATCGTTTGGATACAATATTGGTTTTATAATTATTAATAATGTTGTTTACGCATACGTTAAATATGTATATGACAATACTCCGGCTGCTAAAGCAGGTTTAAAAAGGTTGGATTTAATAGGAAAACTAAATGGTCAGTTCATTTCAACTGAACAACGAGGTGCATATACTTATGTTAGCGACAAAGACATGAACTTGCTTTATGGTAACAGTACGGTTAATTTTTCAATTTATAAATTTTTGGATAATAATATTATTCTGGACAAAGAAGTGTCCATTACTCCTGATGAGAGCGATAAAGATCCTGTTCTTTACGAGAATATCTATACCGTAGGCGATAAGAAAGTAGGCTACCTGTTTTACACAAATTTCTATGACAATTTCAACTATCGCTTATTTGAGGCTTTCAACAAATTTAAACAAGCGGGTATAACTGATTTGATATTAGATTTACGTTATAACACAGGAGGATCCGTATCATCGGCCATTTATTTAAGTTCTCTGATAGCTCCAAGAACAGCTGTGGAAAATAAATCTCCGTTTATTGTAATGGATTATAATAATTTATTAAATACCTCTTTCGATAAGTGGTATGATGAAGCTGCACCGGCAGATAAGTATAAATACGATAGAAAAGATTATTTGGGAACTTATAGTTCAAACGATAAAAATCCGTTAGACGCCAATCTAAATTTAGATAAAGTTTACATTATTGCAACAGGAAACTCCTATTCTGCATCGGAACTTGTTACACATTGTCTAAAGTCGTATATGAATGTTGTTCATATTGGGAGTAATACCGGTGGAAAATATACTGCTTCGTGGACAATCCACGCATACGACAAAGAGTTAGGAGCAACAGTATATGATACGAACGATTTAAAGACAGATGAAAAAACTAAACTGAAAAAATGGGCAATGCAACCCATCGTAGCGATGTATGCCAATAAAGACAGCAAAAGTTTTAATATTCCTGGATATTTAAGTCCCGATTATAATTTAGAAGAAGGTTTTGGATATATTGATCGCTGGACACAGCTTGGAGACACTAAAGACGTTTTCTTGGGACAAGCCTTATATTTAATTTCAGGAAATGTCAGTTACTTACCTGTTGAACCTAGCTCAACAAGAAGTATTCAAACAATTCGTAAAGAAATTGTCAATAGGCATGATGAAGCTAAACCTGTAATTATTGATAATATAAAATTAACGGCAGACGATTTTCAAAAACTTATCCTGCTAAGGAAGTAAAGCTCTTAGCCTTATTACCGGGACAGCCCTAAAGTCAGCTACCCGAATAATAAAGACAAATACAGACTTGAAAGCAGTAAAAAGTTCTCAATCCATGAAAATAACCGAAATGTATGACGATAAACGCCAAGAAGTAATTCGCAATATTATGAATAAATAAGAGCCCTTTTAACAAAAAGAGGGAACTTGACTAAAACAGCAGTTTATCGGAAATTGGGGAGCAAAAAAAATAATAATATGCAGTTCATCACTTTAAAAGAATGATCGTCATTTATTTGTCACCGTAATGGCCCAATCCGGAAAGAACCAATACTGTTATTTCAGACTCCTTAATTTCATAAATTAATCGATGCTTCGAGGTTATTCGGCGTGACCATTGGCCCAGACGGTCGCCCTGTAAAGGTTCAGGCTTCCCGGTTCCGGTCGTTGGATGCTTACGCGGCTTGAGATAAAAAACCACTATAAGCTAAAGAACTTACCTTGATCTTCTTTGGAGAGTTTTTTTACCTGTCCTTTTTTAGCTTGATCTATTGCATTGTTAATATGATCTATATTTCTTTTATCGGCAAAAAACAAATCACCGGATGGGCTAAGATCAAACGGATTGACTCTATATTGAGCAGGAATGGCCATAAATTCCTTTATCCAATCTTCATCTACGTATTTTTTTGCCGGGTTGTCCGAAACCAGGAGATTTATATACTTTTTACCTCTTTTAATGGAAACCCTTTCTTTTTCGGCTAGTTCAAAAAAAGCTTTCGTATCTTTTCTGATTTCTCTTGTTGTAATAATATTCATATTCATACCTGTTATCTTTTAATGAGTACACAAATGTATACACAAAGATAGAGTAAATAAATAAATATTGCAAAAAGTTCAACCGTTTTATTGCCACAATCGGAATTTCCTCATACCCTATCATTCGTTTTTCGGGGGTTTCTGTTATCGGAAAAGGCCCTCAACAGTAAATAGTTACCCATTGAAAAAGGTTGTCCTATTTATTCAGCCCATAAAGGTTGTTTCTTTATCCGCTCGTTCTCCACCGCATCGTATTGGATATACTCGTCGCGTGATAAAATTCGCTGCAATTCCTGGTCGCGTTTTTGCTTCAACCTTTCGATCCGTTTTTTCCTGTTGCACAGGCAGCAGTTCTCCGCTTTCTGCACATCGAGCAGAAACGTAAACTCCAGCTCATTGAGCTGCCTGGCCTTGTTATCGTCAAAACCGATCATCTCCTGCATCCTGGCCACTTTCTCTTCGGCGCTCTTTTTCAGCACGTCGGCAATAATTCCCGTTTTTTGTGCCGGGGCGATGGCAGCAATTGCAATCAAAGCGGTCAGCAACAATCCCAATTTTTTCATCTCGTCCTTTTTTAGTGTTAGTAATCTGACTATCCCGAAGGCTGTTTGTTTAACGTATCCCGAACTTTTCAGGAATTTCATCCATCACGGCAAACAACTCCTCCACGGTATTCGCCCGGAGCAGCGCTATGCGGGTGGGTTTAAAATCGGGGATACCCTTAAAGATGGGGGTTCCTGCCAGATGGCGGCGGATATGGAGAATACCACGCCGCTCATCCAGTCGCTGCACACTCTGCATTACCTGTTGCTTCAACACATCGAGGTACCAGGAAAAAGATTGTTTAGGAGCCAGCTCCCCCGTTTCGAGAAAATGCTTTACATCACTGAAGATCCACGGCTGCCCGTAACTCGCCCGCCCGATCATCACCGCATCCACGCCGGTTTCGTCGAAACGGCGTTTACAGTCCTGCGGCGTTACCAGATCACCGTTTCCTATGATGGGAATGTGCATACGGGGATTGTTTTTAACCTCGCCGATAAGGGTCCAGTCGGCCTCTCCGGTATATTTTTGAGAGCGTGTCCTTCCGTGAATGGTGAGTGCGGCAATTCCGCAATCCTGCAGCTGCTCTGCCAGCGTAACAATGATTCTGGAGTTCTCGTCCCACCCTAACCGGGTCTTCACAGTCACGGGCAGGCCGACAGCCTTCACCACCTTTTCTGTGATCTCAAGCATCAAACCCGGTGTTTTCATCATTCCCGAACCGGCGCCTCTCCCGGCCACCTTCTTGGCCGGACATCCGAAGTTGATATCGATGGCATCGGGGTTTGCCTCCTCGCAGATCTTCGCAGCCTCAACCATCGAATCGGGATCGTTTCCGTAAATCTGTATAGCTACGGGACGCTCTTCCTCACAGATCGTAAGCTTTTCCTTGGTTTTCCTCACGTGGCGGATAAGTGCGTCGCTCGACACAAACTCGGTATATACCATATCTGCTCCGAACTGCTTACACAGCAACCGAAAACCAATATCGGTAACATCCTCCATCGGTGCCAGAAAAACGGGATACCGCGATGTAAATGCTATGTTTCCTATTTTCATTTTATAATCCTTAAATTGTTCATCCTCAACGGTGCCACTTTCGACTCCGCATCCGCAGCACGTATGGAAACCGATTGATTTATCCGTGTTACCGGAAGTTGTTGGGAGTAGATCGACCATTCTTCGAGAGGTTGCAAACTGTAACTCAGGTCACTCTCGTATCCGTTATAGTGTTTTATAATCAATTGATTCAGGCCTTTCTGGAGGGGAAGAAGGACAATCTCCTTCCCGAATTTTACGCGCCAGGGAGATAAATGGGCAGTGAGGTATGCTCCGTTGAGCAACATATATACCCCGTTTCCACTGCCTACCTCCACCGCTATGGACTGATCTTTTTCTGATTCAATCTCTTGCAGGAACAACATGCTTTGACGCGGCGGAATTTTTTCGGAGTAGGGCTCACCGTACCGGAAATGACTGACGGGTTCCCATCCCGAATCCTCCGCACGGACATTCACGACAGCCATACCCTCCTCTTCCACATATCCAAACACGCCGCGTCCGGGTTTTCTGTATAAACTGCCCCACTTCACCGTGTTCTTTTTCAGCTTTTCGATCCTGGGGCTGCCGCCGTTAAGCACAACGGCTTGTGTCTTTCCGTCGATCTCGATATGGAGACGACGCCCCCGTTCATTGTCCGTATACACAAGCTCCGGGCTCCCCGCTCTTTTGCCTGAGGACACCCTCCAGCCGTACCCGATCAGGCTCTTATATCCACCGTAATAGTTTAAGCTGGAATGGCCGAATACGGGTGTGGCGTTTTGTGGCGAAAGCACATTACCGGTTACAACGGTTGAAGGGACAACTTTAAATCCGTTTTCAAACCGGATCTTTAAAACAGGGATAAATTCCCCGGAGATCCTTTGTGGCAAATTGATCACAACCGAGTTTCCTTTTTGGGAAAACCGGCAGGATTCGTCCGACGCCAGCAGGCGTACCTCGCTCACCTTTCCGGAAAAGCCCGACAAACGTATGCTGGACGACACAGGAATATTTTCCACAAAAGCAAACAGGTCGTTGCCCTTCGTGGTTATGCTGCCCCAGGCGAATGGCTGGTCGAACGGGTTGGCGTTCGTACCGTAAATGGCTTCGGCATTCACTTTTATCCATTTACCGATACCGAGCAGCACATCGCGCTCAAACTCCACTACCGATCCGTCACCTCTGGGGCCGATATTGAGCAGGTAATTCCCGCCACGACTGATCACCTTTACCAGGCTGGCGATCTTCTCTTCCACTTTCGGCTGAACCTCTCCTCGCTCCTGCCACGAGCGGTAGCCCCACGTTTCGGGGAAGATGGAGGCGGCGGTCTGCCACGGCACGCCGAGCTTATAATCGGGATATTCGTTATCGGCCATCACGGCAAAATCCACCCAATCGTTGCCCAACCGTCCGCTGATCATACACTGCGGCTGCAGGCGGCTGACCAGCTCGTACAATCCTTGGCTTTGCGAAAGCGTGAGTGAGCCCATATCGAACCAGATTTCCGAAATATCGCCGTAGTTTGTCATGATCTCCTCCACCTGGTTCAGGTTGAACCGGTAGTGTTCTTCCGTGAGCGGGTCCGCATTGTGGCTCGAGATAGGATAAGCTTGCGGAAAGTTCCAGTCGATAAGGGAATAATAAACCGAAAAATCGATTCCTCCGCGGCGGCAGGCTTCTGCCAGCTCTTTCATCAAATCGCGCTTGTAAGGCGTGGCATCCACAATATTAAAATCGGTATGCCGGGAGTGGTACATGCAAAACCCGTCGTGATGCTTGGATGTAAAAACAATGGAGCGCATTCCGGCATCCTTGGCGAGCTTCACTATTTCATCGGGATCCCATTTTACCGGGTTAAATTCCTGAGCGGTACTCGCGTACCAGTCGCTGAAAATCCCGGCAAACGACTGGATCTGTTCGCTGTAGCCGCGCCGAACAGGCTCTCCGTTGTAAACTCCACCGTAAACGGAATACAATCCGAAGTGAATAAACATCGAAAATTTCTGGTCGATCCACCGTTGCGACGGTTTTTGTTGCGCATTCACCAGGCTTGCGGCAAACAAAAGGAAAAAAATGAGTTTCTGCTTCATGCCTCAGGATTTTCAATCACTTGTACTTCACCCACTTTATCATCTCTTTCACCGATGGTTTCTTGCCGTACATCAGGATCCCCACTCGGTAGATCTTAGCGGCAAAGAAGGAGATAAGGATAAACGTTCCGTAAAGCAGCACCAGCGAAAGCAGTTTCTCCCACAGCGGAATCCCGAACGGCAGTCGCACCATCATCACAATGGGTGATGTAAACGGAATCAAGGAACCCCAGAATGCCAACGGCCCGTCGGGATTGCCCACACTGTAAAATCCGGCAAAAAAGGCAAACATGATGATCAGGGTTACGGGCATCATGAACTGCGATGTATCTTCTTCGCTGTCGACTGCCGAAGCAAACATTGCGAAAATGGAAGCATACAGGATGTATCCCCCTACGAAGAAAAGCAAAAAGTAAACAATAATCTCAAACCAGTTGACACTCAATACGGCTTTCATGATTCCCTCCGTGTCGAAGCTGCTCATCTCGGCCGGCACAGCCCCCGGGGCTTGTTGTGGTGAAGCAATAAACAGGGAGAGCGAGGTAAACAACACCCCGGTCAGCACTCCCCAGATAATGAGCTGGGTAATCCCCACCAAACCGATCCCGGTAATTTTTCCGACCAACAGGTTGACAGGCTTCACCGACGAAACCATCACCTCCACCACACGACTTTTCTTCTCTTCCAGAACAGCCTGCATCACCATGTTTCCGTACATCAGGATAAACATGTAGATAAGAATGGTAAATACCATTCCGATAATGGTGGCAATCTCGGTGGATGATTCCGACACTGTCCCGTCGTCTCCCCATTTCATCGTTTTCACGGAAATGTCTGAACCGGCTTCAATGATGGAACGGACCTCCGAGATGGCTTCCGCGTTTACGTTGCCCTGCCGAGACAAATCGTCCAGCCGCTGTTCCATAACCTTTTCGTTCAGTGCACTTTCAACCATCGTACGCAGTTCCTGCGGCGTCTGCTTTTCAGATAATATGGTCACCGCCTGGCTATTCCTGCTCAAGTCTTCGGTAATCTGCAGGATGGCAAACAGGTCTTTTCCTATTTTAGATTGGTACTCGCCTTGCTGCGCATCGTTGATGATTTGAAACCGGTAGAGGTCGGTGGATTTCAATAACGGTGCATAGATGCCGGTATTGTCGATGACGGCAATGTTTTTCACCGCACCGTCGTTCAGGGTGGAGAGCCACAGGGGCACAAATGACAGCGCCACCATCAGCAACGGCATCAGCAGCGTCATGAGGATAAACGATCTTTTCCTTACCCGGGTAAGGTATTCGCGTTGTATAACTAATGATAAGGTATTCATAATTTTAGCTTGATACGGTTTCAATGAAAACATCATTCATCGTAGGTATTTCCTCGTCGTATGCCACAACATCGAATTTATCGAAAATAAGTTTCGCCAGTTCATTAGTGGCGACTTCGGGTTGTTTCCTGACCCGGATATCGGTAAATTCGTGGTAGGGCTCTTTTGAGACCAGCGTGAAGGAGGGATGTTCAAACGAGAAGTCGCTGTCACGAAGGCGAAAACGAAAAATGTTGGTCCGGTGTTCCCGCCGGATATCGAAGACCTTTCCCTGCAAGACGACCTGCGACCGGTGAATAAGCGCGATATTGTCGCACAACGCTTCCACCGACTCCATGTTGTGCGTGGAGAGAATAATGGTCTTCCCTTCGGCCTTCAGGCGAAGCATTTCGTTTTTTATCATCTCGGCGTTTACCGGGTCGAAGCCGCTGAACGGTTCATCGAAGATCAGCAGGTCGGGGTTGTGGATGACGGTGGAAATAAACTGCACTTTCTGCTGCATTCCTTTCGATAATTCTTCCACCTTGCGGTTGTACCAATTCGCGATATCGAACCGCCTGAACCAAACCATCAGCTCGCGATGTGCGTCGGCTTTCGATAATCCGCGCAGTTGAGCCAGGTACATGGCCTGCTCGCCTACTTTCATTTTTTTGTATAATCCACGCTCTTCGGGCAGGTATCCGATATTGAAGACATCATCGCTCTTCGACGGGCGTCCGTTGATAAGCACCTCACCGCTGTCGGGTGCAGTGATACGCGTGATGATGCGGATAAGGGTGGTTTTCCCCGCTCCGTTCGGTCCTAGCAGCCCGAAAACTGTCCCCTTGGGAACCCGGATGCTGACTTTGTTCAGCGCCAAATGGTTGGCATACTGTTTTACAACGTTGGTGGTTTCTAAATACATTATATTCTGTAGTTATTCAGTAGATACCTAATACCTCAGTATTATCCTTTCTCCCAGATTCTTGGCCAATACTTTCTTCAAATCCTGCAATTGCCTAAGTTCGTTCATCAACTCCATTTGTTGCTGGGCATCTGCAGTTTCTATGTTTTTTTTCACTTCGTTTATCCGCTGCATCACGTGAGCATTCTTAAGCTCTGTGGTGGCACGGATAACCAACTTGTCCAGTGAATTTCGTTCGCGAAGGCGTGAGCTTTTCTCATCTTCGCTTTCTCCGATTGATTTTGCGTGGATCTTGCTCAACTGGTATTTGTCGCTGATAAGATCGGTAGCCAGTTTGCTGATTCCGGGATCGTGATGGGTAAGAAAATACCTGTCACAAACGAACGACTCGTCACTTACCTTTCCGCAGGCTTCGTCAAAAATTGCCCGGTATAGTGTGTTGGAAAAAAAGGCTTCGCTTGAAAAAATAAATTTATCCCTCATGAGATCGAACCGGATAACTTCGATAACGGACGGTCCGTCCTCGATGGTTACCTCCACTTCAATCTCTTCGTCTTCCACTTTTTGTTTTTCTTTTTCATACCTCACAAAAATGGGTAGCGTCCCGTACCGGATGATGTACCGGATCAGTTCGCGTTCCGGTTTCTCGTAAGGGTTTCTTGCCGTTAAGATCTTACGGCTTCCGTTATCTGCAGTATCGCCGGGTAAGGATGCCGTTCCAACGGCCGTTTCCCGGGATTCCTCCTTCTCGTGCTGTTCTTTCTTCTTTTCGTAGTTCCTGATCCTGATTTTATTGACGGCAGCAATAACAACATCTTCGCGCGTGCTGAGTAATGTTGCCGTATCCTGTATGTAAACGGAGCGCTTGATGTTGTCGGGAATAAGCGCGATACTCTGGACGATGTTCGTGATAAGCCCGGCCTTTTTGATAGGATCATCCCCAACCTCATCCAACAGCAAGTGGGTTTTAAAGCGGATAAAGTCCTGCTCATGCTCTTCGATAAACCGGTTGAACTCTTCAGCACTCTGCTTGCGGGCGAACGAATCGGGATCTTCACCTTCGGGCAGCAGCACTACCCTTACGTTCATTCCGTCTTCCAACAGTAGGTCGATACCGCGCAGGGCAGCTTTAATACCGGCTGCATCGCCGTCGTACAGGACCGTGATGTTTTCGGAAAAGCGGTGAATCATCCGTATCTGTCCGTGCGTAAGCGCTGTTCCCGACGATGCAACCACGTTCTCGATACCTGCCTGGTGCATCGACAACACATCGGTATAACCTTCAACCAAAAAACACTTATCGGCTTTAACAATGGCACTTTTAGAGAAAAAGATCCCATAAAGCTCCCTACTTTTGGAGTAGATCTCACTTTCCGGCGAATTTACGTACTTTCCTGTGTTCTCCGCCTTTTTGAGAATACGGCCGCCAAAGGCCACTACTTTCCCCGATAACGTATGCACGGGAAAAATGACCCTTCCCCGGAATCGGTCGATCAGCGGGCTGTTATTTTCACCTCCGGCGGAAAGTCCGGTTTTTAGCAAATAGTCGCTTCTGTAACCGGCCCTTTGCGCTTCCGAGGAAAACGCATCGCGCTGCTCGAGGCTGTAACCTAGCTGAAATTTTTTGATTATGTCGTCCCGAAATCCGCGCTCTTTGAAATAACTCAACCCTATGGCTTTCCCCTCCGGGTCGTCGTGAAGCTTTTTCACAAAATAATCACGCGCGAACTCATTCAGGATGAACATGCTGTCGCGATCGCTCTGGGCTTGCTTTTCCTCGCTGGTCA
>ENA-UOOK01005184-UOOK01005184.1-fermentation-metagenome-genome-assembly--contig:-NODE-5184-length-13257-cov-10.374261_pt1 | contig 13257 bp, 11 predicted proteins | sample MGYA00245777_ERZ724023 | MGnify/ENA primary metagenome ERZ724023 (study PRJEB28704, sample SAMN03018312) | fermentation metagenome | biome: anthropogenic terrestrial biome; feature: soil... | reverse complement strand
TCGGATATCATTTGTCGAAATCATAGGATAGACTTTGCCCAGGTGTGAACAGTAAATGTTTATGCCCCCGTTTTAGTCACTTTGCCAAAAAGCATTCCGAATTTTATTTATTCTCACTATTAAAGTATGCTTCAAATATCTCTCTTGCGATAGGAACTGCATATTCACTTCCGGTTCCCACACTTTCTACTATGATGCTGACTGCAATTTCCGGGTTATCATAAGGTGCATATCCAACAAACCAGGAATGTGCCTTCTCCTTACCATGGTCGGCAGAACCGGTCTTGCCGGCAGCCTCTGCCTTCATATTCATTAATTTTGTTGCGGTACCCTCGGTAACCACCTTTCGCATCATACCTCCGATATATTCCGCCTCCTGTGGAGTCATTGGATTGGAATACAGCTGCGGGGAATATGTCTTTACAACGCCGCCGTATGCATTTTCAACATAATCAACCACATAGGGCTTCATCATTGCCCCTCCGTTCGCTATGGTGCTGACAATCATCGCATTATGGAGCGGCGTAATTAATGTTTTCCCCTGTCCGATCGCTGTCTGCATTGCTTCCTTCGCACTTGAATTTGCCTTCCGCAGTGTAAAACTGCTCTTGCTGCTTGCCATGGTTATCGGCAGGTTTTTGTTAAATAAGAACTCCTCCGCCAGAGCATAGAACTGATCCGGATCCAGGCTTCTGCCGATATTGGAATAGGAGGTATTACAGGATTTTGCCAGAGAGCGCGTCAAATCCACTTCCCCGTGCCCTCTGCTGCTATGATCGTGAATTACCATTCCATCCTCTTCAATGGCCCCGTTACAATTGTATACATAGCTGTCATAGGAGGGATTCTGCCGCATATAGGCAAGGGTGGTAAGCAGCTTAAAGGTAGATCCGGGAGGGTAAAGCCCCTGCGTGGCACGATTTAATAGGGGGGATTTATTATCCTTATCCTCGACCAGGGTTTCCCATTGCTCCTCAATTTTATTGGGGTCATAGGACGGCAGGGAAACCATCGCAAGGATTTTGCCGGTTTTGGGTTCCATAACAACCACCGCCCCGCGATAACCCTTTAAGGCATTATAAGCCACCTGCTGGAGTCTGGTATCCAGCGTGGTGATTACATTATCTCCCGGGCTCTTTTCCCCGATCAGATCATTATACATTTTCTCAATGGGATTAATGTTCGAGGTCAGCAAACGGATATTTTCCGAATCCTCCAAACCGGAACGTCCTCTGGCGAATCTCCCCACCACAGGGGCAAATATTTCACCGTAAGGATATTCTCTCGTCTCCGCACCATCCTTGTCTACTATGGTTCTCGCCAAGGTTTCCCCATCTGCTGACTGTATCCTGCCACGGGTAACTCTCTCCGCAAGCACGCTCTGCCGCTTATTATAAGTGCTGTTGATCACATCATTACTCCGAAATACGATAAAATAAGCGAAGTACCCCATTGCCAGGACAAATAGTCCGAGGAAAATATAAACGACATTATAGATTGATTTCTTCGGATCCTTTTGTCTTTTTTTTGCGTTTTTATTCTTTCTCATTCGGTTACCTGCCTTCCTGCTGTTTTAAGCCTGCCGCAGTTTCACTTGTATCCGTCTTCCTTCTTCCCGCTCTGCCCCGCATATAGATTCCCTGCATAATCATAAACAGCAGTACGGTTGCAAATGCAGAGCTGCCGCCATAGCTGATGAGCGGCAGGGTAACGCCGGTGGATGGAATAAATTTTATAACTCCGCCAATGGATAGAAAGACCTGAAAGGTAAACATTACGGAGAAGCCCATTGCAAGAAGCCGGTAAAAGGTATCCTCCTGCCTCAAGGATATATTGGTGAATACAATAAATATATTGATATAGATCAGAACGACGCAGATTGCAAACAACCCGCCCAGTTCCTCAGAAATTGCCGAAAAGATAAAGTCACTGTCTACTACCGGAATATCCGTAGGAAGCCCGCGGTTTAACCCCATGCCGATCCACCCTCCCGTACCAATGGCAAACAGGGACTGTGACATCTGATATCCCTCATGGTCAATATACCCCAGAGGATTCTGCCATGCCATAACACGGACCCGGACATGGCCAAAAAGTTTATATGCAATATAAGCCGCTCCGCTTCCGGAAAGCAGGCCGGCAAAAAGGTAAATTGAATTTTGCGTTGCTATATACAGCATAAAAACATAAGTTACAAAGAAAATAAGTGCCCCGCCCAGGTCCTTCTGAAAAACCAGTATGATAACCGTAGCTCCGGCCATAACCGTAACCGCACAGATTCTTCTAAAATCCGTTCCCTCGTGAAACATTGCCGCAATGCTAAAAACATAGAGCAGCTTCACAAACTCTGACGGTTGAAACGTAAATTTCCATATACTTAACCAGTTGGTAGCACCATAATTGGTCGTACCGGCAAATAAAACGATAAGAAGCAATACGATACCGGCCACCCCGTACACCCAGCCGAATTTATTCAGCCAGGAGATCTTATTCACCACCTCCGGAACGATCAGGCATATGGCAAAAGCAATTGTAACAACACCGGCCTGTTTCACTGCTTTATCAAAGGAAAGTCTGGCCAGTACGATAAATCCAACGGCTAACAGCATCAGCATATTGCGGAGCAAGAGTTTCGACAATCTCTTATAAAATCCCCCATATAAGCTCAGTATTAAAATAAATAGGATTACCTCTCCTGCATATAAGAGCAGCAATTTATCATTTTGAACCTGAAGATATAGAGTAAAATGTCCGATAAAATGTAAGATGAAGATGATTCCTGTCATCATCCGATATGCCCTGTCCTGCTGCCCTTTACTCTTATATCGGAGCACCTGAAAGCTGTAATACGTATAGACGCCCACCAAAAGTATCATAAGATATTTTGTTAACTCTATCGCTAGATTCATTGCAATCACCTGCCTATTCTATTCCTCGTTTAAAATGTCCTGTCGTATATTCCGCCATTTCCATCTTAGAATCCGGTTTTTTGCCATATCGATACGTATCCACAAATGCGGTAATTACCTGCTCTGTTTCCCTTGCCGTTTCAAAGGTAAAGTCCAGCCTTATATTTTTCGGGTTCAGCTCCGACACCTCCGCCGCATGCTTCATCAGCGACAGGCGCTGCCCATTATAAATGGTATTGTAGCAGCTGCCGCAATTGGTCTGCACATAAAATTTCTTTCCGATTCGATCCAGCAGAAAACCGGTTTTCCCCTTGCTGTCTTTACACCGGCTGCATCCGGACGTATTTTCATAGAGACACTGTGCAGATACCATAAGCGGCTGATAACCATATACTATCATATCGCATTCGGTTATACCAAGGGTTTTTAATTCCTGAAAATTCAACTCCGCCGGTGCGGTAAAATGGGATATCCCCTTTTCCCTCCAGAATAAAAATGCCTCTTTATTATATACATACATATTATCATTCAGGATAATCTCCTTCGATATCCCTCTATCTTTTAATAACGATTGCAGTAATGCAATTTCTTCAAAATTTTTAACAACGAAGCCGGTGATATCTTTGTTCCCTATGATAGGAACTATTTCCCTTTTTAGTCTTTCATATACGGCAAGCCTGCAGATTCGGGGCAAAACAAGGCAGAAGCCCTTTCCTGCACGCGCTGCCTGCCCGGCAAAAGCAGAAAAATCCGCGGTATCCATCGTATCATAGGTCACATAGAGGGCGGTGACTTCCCTGAATTTCAGAGCCGCTTCCAATTGCTCCTTTGTCTGAACCGTCACACACAAGCCGGTTTTGCTTTCCGGCAGGGTACTTGGATCGGAAAACACCTCCACTTGCTGCTTTCTATCCATGAATCCGGTATCGGTTCTTCGGTAATGCCCGGTCACTTTCTCCTGCAGCAATTGTATCGCATCCCTGCGGATCTCGTTCAGCCATGCCACCGGAACAAAGACCGAATCATCCATCGTAACTTCAATATCTTCAAAATAGTACGGGGTTTCTCCTGTCTTTTCAATCGGTGCAAGGAGTTTTTCCCTGGTCATAGGCTGCTTTAATGCCTCCGGTACAATATCATGGTAGGCCGTTACCGTGAAATCACGATAGGTCAGGGTAAGCGTAAGCTTTTCCCCTGATTTTGCGCGCAAATGCCCTTTGATTCCCTGCCTCTGATTTTTATCGATATAATCTGCGGCAATTCTGTCAAGCAGATTGTTATTCCTCGTCCGATAGACCTTAGAACCAGGCTTTGGCCTGGCTTTGCCGATATTTACAGTAAGGATACCCCCTGCGACAGCCGGATTCTTCGCCGTAAATTCATATTCCTTTCTTTCTCCGTTTCGGATTTCCAGAATATCCTGTGCATGAATCTCTTCCTTTAAGGCAATGCTTGCCTGACTGCCCCGAACACGGATTACCTCTCCAACATATACACCGCTGTGATTCGGTCTGGCAAGAGACATCATCTTCCTGCCATGATAGGAGTTTCCATATCCCTCGGAAAATCCGCCCCGGTTATAGATATCCATCAGATCCAGCATATCCTTACGAAATTCTTCCCCTTTTAGTATTTCCCGGTATTTTATTTTTCCTGCTTCAAAATACAAATCCACATATTTTCTATACATACCGGAGACCGCAGCGGCATATTCCGGACGTTTCATCCTTCCTTCGATCTTAAAAGAATCCACACCCGCTTCTATAAGCTCCGGAATCAGTGCCAGGGTATTGATATCCTTCGGGCTAAGCAGATACTTCTCCTGTTCGGAGGAGATCTGTTTTCCATCGGAGAAAAACTGATAGGCCATACGGCAGGGCTGTGCACACCTTCCCCGGTTGCCGCTTCTCCCGCCGATGATGCTGCTCATGAGGCATTGCCCGGAGTAGCAATAGCAGAGCGCACCGTGGACAAAGGTTTCAATCTCCAAATCCGTGTTGTCCCGGATCGCTCTTATTTCCTGAAAGGATAACTCCCTTGAGGTAACTACTCTGGTTACCCCATAGTCCTTAAGTAAGTTCGCTCCCTGTGCCATGGTCAGGGTCATCTGTGTACTGGCATGGATCGGAAGATCGGGAAAATTACGATGGATAAAATGCAGCACACCGACATCCTGAACGATAACCGCATCCAGTCCCTGCAGATAGAATTTATCCAGGAAGCAGAAAAGCTCCTCGGTACGTTCCCTTTCCTTTACTAAGGTATTCACCGTAAGATAGATTCGTTTCCCACGGATATGTGCTTCATCAATCGCATGAAGTAACGTCTCCTCATCCGGATTATTGGCATAAGCTCTCGCTCCAAAGCTGCTGCCTCCAATATATACCGCATCGCAGCCGGCATTCATGGCTGCAGTCATACTTTCATAAGAACCGGCCGGTGCAAGTATCTCAATCTTTTTCTTCATCTTTTCCCCATTTCTGCGCTGCTTTTGCCCGGTGTGAACAGTAACTACGCATCACATAAAAAACTGCCCCAAATCAACTGATGCATCTTACATGCATTACGAATTTGGGACAGCATATGTCATCAATCTACCAATCGAAGCGAAAACCCGTTTATCGATTTCTTCCCGATTCATTCAATTCCGTTTCCAATCGGACAACCTTTTTCTGAGTCTCGTTTAATTCCTTTTTTAACTCTTCGATTTCCTTGTGAGCAGAATCCAATTTCGTCTGAGCAGAAATCAACTCATGCTTCAAATCAAAGATTTCTTTACCTCTTGACTCATTATCTGCCTCAATTTCCTTGATTCTGTCCTTGGCTTTATAATAATCATCTGCAATATTAATCTGAATTAATATGTTTCTTAATTCCGAATCCAAAAATTTATATGCATCTCTGTTACGAAATTCATTATGCTTATTATTAATATAGGAGGCTACCTTCTGAAGATACTCCTCGCTCTCGTATCCACTAAGTGTATATCTTTTATTATTAATAATCACCTCAGTATCGTGATATTTATTCATAACCTTTGCCCCCTATTACTCTCCAATAACAGTAAAATGCAATTGCATATAATATTACTATTATAACTTATGTTAGAAAGTTATACAAGCTGTCTTTCAAAATTCCTACTCCCTGCTCAGCCCCATATGAGCGTATGCCAGATCCGATGCCATCCTTCCCCTTGGCGTTCGCAGAATTAGTCCGTTCTGAACCAGGTACGGCTCGTAGACCTCTTCGATTGTGCCGACATCCTCGCCGATGGTTGTGGCAATCGCTTCAATCCCCACCGGTCCTCCGTTAAATTTCTCGATCATGGTTGTCAGAATCTCCCGGTCGATATGATCCAGCCCAAGCCGGTCTACTTCCAGCAGGTCTAAGGCAAATTGGGCCACTTCCTTGGTTATCCTGCCATCGTATTTTACTTGCGCAAAATCCCTTACCCGTCTTAATAACCGGTTTGCAAGACGCGGCGTTCCTCTGGATCTTCGGGCCATCTCCTCCGCTCCCTCGGTATCAATTTCCACCTGGAACACATCGGCAGACCGGAGGATGATTTTCTTCAGATCTGCAACCGAATAAAACTCCAAATGGCTGACCACTCCAAAACGGTCCCGTAACGGCGGGGTCAGCATACCGGCTCTTGTTGTTGCACCGACCAGGGTAAATTTCGGCAGATCCAGACGAATCGATTTGGCAGTTGCTCCTTTTCCGATAACAATGTCGATTGCATAGTCCTCCATAGCCGGATAGAGCAGCTCCTCCACCTGCCGGTTCAACCGATGGATCTCATCTACGAAAAGGACATCCCCCTCCTGCAGGTTGTTTAAAATAGCTGCCATTTCCCCGGGTTTTTCGATCGCCGGTCCGGACGTGATCTTAATGTTTACCCCCATCTCATTGGCAATGATTCCTGCCAGGGTCGTCTTACCAAGTCCGGGCGGTCCAAAGAAGAGAACATGATCCAAGGATTCCTTACGCTGTTTTGCAGCTTCAATATAAACCTTAAGGTTATTTTTCACCTTGCTCTGACCGATATAGTCATCCAGCATCTGCGGACGCAGGGTGTTTTCTATCCCCTTATCCTCATCTGTTAAATCCGTTGTTATCATTCGCTTTGCCATTCTATTCTCCATTATTCTAAAACCTACTCTTTACTACTCATAACTAGGATCTTATATATATTCATTTGGCTGCCTTTCCTTCCTTGGCATGTTCTCCACCACGCCTCAAAGCCGTCAGCCGGTCTTAGCCAACCTGAATATATATGCGATCCTATTCATGTTTATGGTTTTTATATGACTTAGGACACCTCAATCAACATTACATTACTCTGATAGGAGTGTCATAAGTCTGTTTCTCGCTCTTATAATTTCTTTAGACACATCTTTAATATATCCTCCGAGGTCATATCCTCCGTAATTGGAACCTGGTTGACCATCTTTAAACTCTCAGATGCAGAGTATCCCAAAACCGTAAGGGCCTGAACAGTCTCCTCTTTCTTACCTGCAATCCCGCTTAATTCTGCTGTTTGGGATTGATTCTGCAATCTTTGTTCAAAGGCTGTTTCCAGTGTAAATTTATCTTTTAATTCAAGGATTAATTTAGCAGCTGTTTTTTTACCAATTCCGGGTGCCTTCGATAGCGTCTTGGTATCCTCCGCCAGGACAGCAAAACGCAGCTCATCTGCTGAGATCCCGGAAAGTATTCCCAAGGCACCCTTTGGCCCGATACCGTTCACTGTAATTAACAGCTTAAATATTTCCAGGTCATCCTTCGTCAAAAAACCAAAGAAACTGATTGCATCCTCTCTTACGTGCAGATAAGTATATAGCTTTATCGAACTGCCTGCGGGGGGAAGTTCATAGATCGCAGAAGTTGGAAGGAATACATCGTATCCGATATTACCAACCTCAACCACCACGTAATTTTCCTTGATCTCCGCCAGCTCTCCCTTTAAATAACTAATCATTTGTAGCCTCATTTCCTATATTATTTGCAGTTAATTGCACCACTCCCAGAATCCGTTGTTACTGTTCACACCCAGGCAAAGTCTATCCTATGATTTCGACAAATGATATCCGATATGGAGTATTTGCATTCGTCGGTACTTTGGCTCCGTATTTTGGAGCCTTATGTACCGCTACGTAATGAAGCTTAAGCGAAAGCGTCTCCGAATCGGATACATTTTTCGAAATCATAGCATGGTATACATGTCGGGTGTGAATAGTAACAATCTACTTAATCATCCATCTGCTCGAAATATCCTTTGGAGATATTCAGCCTGCCTTCGTTTAAATACTTTAATACCTCATAAGCGGTAATTCCCAATGCCTCCGAGATCTGAATCGCATTACTGTTCGGATATTCCCGCAGATAAGATTCAATATCGTCAAAATGATCCTGATCCAGCTGTCTGCAATCCGGACAGGTCAAGGTTCGAAATTTGGATTTAAATACTTTAAAGCAGTGCTTACATACATTGGTGTACATCGGCAGCTCCTTTCCTACATCAGGGTGGAAAATAAATTTAAAACCATCTGATATACCTTCATCGTGAGCGGTCTGTTCTTCCATTCCTCGTACGTTACTTCACGACACTGTTCCATCGTTTTCACAAGATCCTGACGGACGATATCGACAAACTCACGATTGCAGACCCATACCCCGCATTCATAATGCAGATGAAAACTACGATAATCCATATTAATCGTGCCAATGATTCCCGTATCTTCTGTAATAATTGTCTTGGCATGGATAAATCCGGGTGTGTATTCAAATATTCTCACCCCGCCGGCAAGCAGACGGCCGTAATTGTATTCTGTGAGCAGCTTTACGTTCTTCTTATCCGGAATATACGGTGTAATGATCCGTACATCGATTCCGCTGCTGGCTGCGGTAATCAAAGCCTCACGCATATCATCTTCAATTATAAGGTAAGGTGTCGTGATATACAATATCTTCTTAGCATAATAGATCATCTGTTTGTAGATACTCTCAATCGGATTCTTCGGATTGTTCGCCGGTCCGTCGGAAATCACCTGGCAGAACACATCATTTTCTTCGAACTGCCTGGTCGGACGGTATCGGTCATAATCGACCGTATCCCCATCGGAAGAGCTAACCTCCCACATCTGAAGAAAGGTTACCGTCAGCCCCCAGACAGCGTCTCCTTCCACCTTGATCGCATTATCCTTCCATACACCGAATCTTTGAACCCGATTAACGTATTCATCTGCCAGATTCATCCCGCCGGTAAATCCAACATTTCCGTCAATTACAATGATCTTCTGATGGGTACGATAGTTCATATATAGTTTATCGGTATATTTGTGAATCGGATTAAATACCCGAACCTCGATTCCCTCATTTTCCAGATCGCTTTTGAACTTCTTCGGCGTACGAAGAATCGCTCCAAAATCATCGTACAGAAACATCACCTTAACTCCTTGCTTCCTTTTCTTAAGAATGAGGGCATGAAGCTGGTCCCACAGGACTCCTTCCCCAACGATAAAGAAATTAATCAGAACAAAACTCTGCGCCTTTTCAATCTCTTCAAAAATCGCATCAAAAGTGTCCTCTCCCATAGGATAATATGCCACATTATTGTTCTTATAAAGCGGAAATCCATTGTACTCTAAGTATCTGGTCATTCTGCTCTTGGTCGGATATTTCTCCATGAAGCTCTGGATGGTCTCCGGATTATATTCATAATGGCTTAAACCATGCTGTAGTTTTTCCATTACTCTTTTCTCAATCTTTTTCCCCCGCTGGTTCCCCCAGAGCACAAACATAATATGCCCCGTAATCGGAAATGCCGCAATAATGCAGATCCAGCTTATCTTATAGGAAGCATTCCGGTTATCATTAACAAGACCTATGATAATAATGATACTCAGTACCTGTATAAAGGAATAAATATATACCGTAAAGCCTCTTAGCTTATAGGATAAATATAGAATCATGGCAAATTGTAATAAAACCAGGAGTCCAACAATAGCCGCCCGCAGGAATCCGCTTACGTAACTTTGAATTCTACCGGTAACTTCTACCTTAATGTCTTTTATCTCCTTATTCAATGCGCGTACTCCTTTCCCCTTTATCTTTTCCTTAATATCCTTTAGAGCAGCTTCACGATTCCCAACTTTTAAGGAGGGGAAAGCCTTGATCAATCTGATATGTATCTTCTTGGCTTTCAATTCTTGATAGCGATGTAAGAATTCTCCCATTCTCGCATCAAATTCCGGCATATAGGCTTGATATACCTTGGAGTGGTGCATCCTTACATCCAGGGTTTCCTTCACCTCGGTAAACATTCCGGTAAGCCGAAGTCCGCTAAGCTTCTTCTTCCATTCTTCCTTCGTTTCATACAATTTCATTGATACAAGATATTCCTGCATATCCCGACGGAGCTTCTGTGCTTTTGCAAGCAGCTGGTCGAATTTGACGGTGTAAACAGTCGTAACAATAATATCTGTAAGAAAGATAGGAATTATCACATAACCTGCGATTTCCCCCATTTTTCTCGGGATTTTCAGAATGATATAATTGATCCCCGGCTGGATAACATTCAATAAAAGAATTGCCATCGCACCCCATAAAAGAGAGGCTTCCAGGCAGATCCTTCCATTCAGATGAAAACGATAACGCGTATAATCCCACCACCGCATATGAAAGATTTTTTCCATAACCCATGAGGTTATGTATTCCAGCACCGTAGCAAGCAGTGCTCCTCCGAAAAATACCAATAACCACTGCTCACGGTAATCCCAGAAGAAAAGATAGATAAGCAGTGCGCCGCCGCCATAGAGCGGAATCACAGGTCCATTTAAGAACCCCCGGTTTACCCATGATTTTTTTTTGATGGATACAAAGCAGCTTTCATAGATCCATCCGATAAAACCGTAGAGAAAGAAAATATAAAATAATTGATAAAACTCTTTTTTAAATAAAATTATATTCCACATAATATCCAGTCCCCTTTAGCGTTACTCCATAGTGAATATTCTATCATAACAAGTCGGATTTTCAAAGCTTCGATTGCGAATGTAATAGTTTCTTAAAGATTGATTGTTATTGTTCACGTGTCATAAAGATAAAATGTTTTGAGATTATGTTGCGAATATGATAGAATTGCCATAGAAAATGACTGAAACTTATAGGCAGGATAACAGTTAAAAGGAGACGAATACCCACCGATGATAACAAGACAACTTCCAATGGATCTTGATCTGCAGTATCCATTTACATATGACAGGACAAAAATTCTCTTTTTTGATATCGAAACAACCGGCTTTTCACCAGAGACCACTTATCTCTATTTGATCGGCTGTATCTATTATAAAGATTCCTCCTTTCAATTGATCCAATGGTTTTCGGAAGGGATTGACGAGGAGGCTTGTGTTATCCAAGCCTTTTTTGAGTTTTCCAAAAACTATGAAGCACTAATTCATTTTAATGGTTCCGGATTTGATATTCCCTATCTTCTCCGGAAATGCTTCTTATTAAAGCTTCCGTATGCCTTTGATTATCTTCAGGGAATCGACCTTTATAAAAAAATATATCCGTATCGTAAGATACTAAGATTGCCAAACTGCAAGCAAAAAACCATCGAAGCCTTTCTGCATATCAGCCGCAAGGATACTTTGGACGGCGGTGACTTGATCGAGGTGTATCAGGCTTTCTTGGGAAAGAGACGCTATGAGATCTTAAAAAGGAAGCACCGGCACCTAACTTCTGATGAAAGACTTCCGGCCAATCCTTCTTCCTCCAACGCTATGCCTTCCGAATCAGAGACGCTGTTGCAGCAGATTCTGCTCCATAATGAGGATGATATAAAGGGGTTGGTTCAGATATGCCCTATTCTATATTATGCGGATCTGTTTGAGAAGCCGATTCGAATACAGAAGGCTAATATTAAAGGAACGGCTCTTATCATTGAATTTGAGCTGGTTACGGCACTGCCGGTTCCGATTCAATATAGCACCGATATCGTTTGTTTTACTGCGCAGGAAACGCAAGCAGCCCTGTCTATCGAATTGTTTGAAGGGGAGCTAAAATATTTCTATGAGAATTATAAAGACTATTACTATCTGCCGGCGGAGGACCGGGCAATTCATAAAAGTCTCGCCGCTTTTGTTGATAAAGATTATCGCCAGAAGGCCAAGCCAGCTACCTGCTATACGAGAAAGAAGGGGATTTTTGTACCGCAATACGAACCTGTGATTACCCCTTACTTTCAGCAGAAGTATTCCGATAAAATTTCCTTCCTGGAGATTCATACCGATTTTCTGCTGCAGGAGGAGAACCTGGAGCGGTATGTTCATCATATCCTGTCCCATATGATGAAAGGTTAGTTGATTTGTTAGGAAAGCTTTTGACCCTCAAAGCATAGTTCTCGTTGAAAAAGACCTTCCGGAATTCCGGAAGGTCTTAATTTTATTTTTCGCTATCTTGCGTAAGGATCTCTTTCTTGTTATAAGACCCACATGCTTTACACACTCTATGAGGAACCATAAGCTCTCCACACTTACTGCATTTTACTAAGTTTGGAGCTGTCATTTTCCAGTTTGCTCTACGGCTGTCTCTTCTAGCTTTTGATGATTTGTTCTTTGGACAGATAGACATTATCACACCTCCTTAAAATTGTTAAAGATATCTCGGATTCTTGCCATTCGGGGATCGTATTCTGTAGTGTCACAATCACAACTTCCCTCATTCAGGTTTTTTCCGCAATTCTTACAAATTCCTTTACAATCTTCCCTGCACAAAAGCTTCATCGGAAAACCAATTAAAATTTCATCATAAATCAAAGTGTCCACATTAAGATCGTATCCAACAATATAATTGGTTTCATCCAGATCCTGTGCACGCTCTTCTTCTGTTAAATTAAAATCAATCTCCTTAGAAAATTGAATTTCCATAGGATACGCAATTTTCTTCAAGCATCTGCTGCAGTTTAACATTAGAGAAACCTTCGTATCAGCTTCAATCATAACCTTCCTGTTGCCAAGATTTGTTATGGTAAGATTGACCGGATCCTTCCGAATAAATTCGTAGGAATTTCCCTGAAATTCAAAGGTATCCATTTCAATTGGAGCACTGATATTTTCTACTTTATCTGTCGTATTCATTATTTCTGACAAAGATATAAGCATTGTATTTTCTCCGAATATGCAACATATTTATATTTCAATTCCTTTGCGCACTTCTTGTATTATACCCACTGTGCTATTATTTGTCAACGAAAAAATAAAACACAGCCATATTATCGTTACTATTAAATTACTGTTCACACCCGGCATGTATACCATGCTATGATTTCGACAAATGTATCCGA
>ENA-UOOK01005183-UOOK01005183.1-fermentation-metagenome-genome-assembly--contig:-NODE-5183-length-13259-cov-48.357392_pt1 | contig 13259 bp, 13 predicted proteins | sample MGYA00245777_ERZ724023 | MGnify/ENA primary metagenome ERZ724023 (study PRJEB28704, sample SAMN03018312) | fermentation metagenome | biome: anthropogenic terrestrial biome; feature: soil... | reverse complement strand
TTACAAAATAACTTATAAATTTCTATGGGGGGATACTGTGGAAAATTATTTAAAACAATCATATGAAGATTATCAATTGCTTTTACTGACTGAAAAGCATATAAAGACAATATTCAATTGGAATATTCAAGAAAAAAACTTCGAATACTACACCTGTCGTCCATTGAAATTAAGTAAGTCATTTGAAGAGTATGCCAGTAAAACATTATCAACGATTTCTGAAGGAAAAGAAATAATATATGTATTGGTAAATCGAGAAGACTGTAATAAACCATTAGGTAAAATAACGTTATTCGATTTAAATACAAGGAATCATAGTGCTGAATTTGGTTATTATTTGCCAGATAATAATAGAGGTCATGGATTAGGTAGTATTATGTTATCAAAATTTATTCAAAACTCTTTTAAAAATGAGGAATTAAATTTAAATAAGATATATGCAACCACATCTTCAAACAATTATCCTTCAATGAAACTTTTAGAAAAGTATGGTTTTAAGTTGGATGGAAGGTTACGGGAACATTATTGGATTGGTGAAAATAGGTATGACCAACTTATATATTCTATCCTCAAGCAGGAATGGATTAAGTAATAGTGAGTCAGAATGTTCTTATTTTGTGTTACAACAGTAATTTAAAGATGAAATTATTTAAAGTTAGAATGACTTAATTAAATTATGAAATACAAATTTGAGGAGATTACAATATGGAGATACATGAAAAAAATAGGAGAAGATTAGAGCAATTAAAAGCAGATTGTTCAAAATGCAGTGGTTTATGTTGTACAGCATTATTTTTTTCAAAAATAGATGGTTTTCCAGAGAATAAAAAATCAGGTAAACCTTGTACAAAACTACAAAATAATTATCGTTGTGAAATTCATCATGAATTGGAAAAGCAGAACATGAAGGGTTGCATAGGATATGATTGCTTTGGAGCAGGACAGCATGTAACACAATATATTTATAAAGGTGAGGCGTGGCAAACCTCACAAGGGCAATCAAAAGAAATATTCGATGCCTTTGTGATGGTTTTTCAATTATATCAAATACGTTATTTTTTAGAAGAATCAAAAATAATAATTCCAGCAAAAGAATTATGGAGTGATATTCAAAATTTGATTAATAAAAATGAAGCCTTATGTAATTCTACCCCGCAAAGTATTCTTGAGGTTGATATTAGGAGCTATAGAAGTAAAGTTAATATTATATTAAGGCAAGTCTGCAATTGTGTTATAAAGTGCTTTAAGGATAGCGATAATAAAAAGTTAACAGAGTTTTTAGGAAGAAATTTTAAAAAAAGAGATATGAGTGGATTAGACTTGAGTATGAAATTATTAATTGCAACTAATTTTGATAGTTGTATATTTGATGGAACAATCTTTTTAGGAGCAGATACAAGAGATACGAATTTTAGCAATGCTGATTTAAGAGAGGCTGCTTTTTTAACACAAGGACAAATTAATTCTGCTAAAGGAAATAGAAATACAAAACTACCAAAACATTTGGATTACCCAATAACATGGAAGTAATAAATAAAAGTAAATTCCAATTCGCAGAGTTGAGGTAAAATAACTTTAGATTCAGTTATGTTGGCAGTTTTTTTATTATATGACTTATCAATATTATTTTGTGTAGCAAATAATTTTATTAGAGGGGGAATAGAAGGTGAAATATGAATACAAGTTTACAGAAGTTCCCTTAAGAGAAAGCGGTTGGAAGTCAAAGACAGGGGACGGATTTAATAAATGTAAAGAAATCATTATAGAAGAGGCTGCTAATGGTTGGAAGTTGAATCAAATTGTAATTCCTGCAAACGAAAAGACGGGAGTTGCAATGCCTTATTGTTATCAAATTATTTTTGAAAGAGTTATAGAAGAATAATATGAATTAATAAAAATGCCTTAATTTAATGTGAAGCAAAGATATATGTTAGTATGCAAATCTTGTGATTTGCATTTTCTTTTGTGAGAATGTAAAGGAACATTGACAAAATGGTATAGAGCATCTATAATTGATGTAAAGTTACATTGTCATAATTGGGGTGGTTAGATGGAGAATAAAGTTGAAGAGCTGAGAAAAAACATAGGACTTAATCAAGAGGATTTGGCGAAATCTCTTAAAGTTTCAAGACAAACAATTAGTTCTATAGAAACAGGGAAGTATAATCCTTCATTAGAATTAGCCTTCGCAATTTCAGCTTACTTTGGAAAAACAATTGAAGAAATTTTTATTTATGGAAGGAGAGACAAAAATGAAAAAAAGTAATTTGCATGTAGGACTGGCATATCTATGCATAGGAATTGTTTGTTTGCTTATTGCATTGAATTTTGAAACTAAATTAGGAAGTATATTATGCGGGTTTGCAGGGGCAGGGATTTGTAGTGGAGCTGTTATCCTATGGAAATATTATTATTGGTCAAGACCAGAAAATAAAGAAAAATATTCGGAAAAAGTTGAGAATGAAAGCATTGAACTGCATGACGAAAGAAAAACCATATTACGAGATAAATCCGGAAGGTATGCGTATATTATTGGATTGATAGTATTATCTGTATCGATAGTAGTTTTCTCTATAATAGGTAGTTTTAATGAAATAGAAAATTATACATTGATAATATCATATTTAGCTGGATTTGCTATATTCCAATATGCTGTAGGTATTCTGATTTTTAAGTATCTAAATAAGAAATACTAAGTATACATTTAAAATTATCAAGAAAAAACGGAGTAAAACTTGCCACTGATAGGTGGCTGTAACTTAGGGAAGCCTTGAGATTTGGGGCTTCTTTTTATTTTTTGAGTAAAAATAGTTGGGCGCGGAACTACCTTATAGAAGGTGGAGCCTATCAATAGATAAAACTTTTTATATTTATTGATAGATAATGTAATATAGAATACGAAGTATTAAGTGTTCGGGACAAATAAAACAATAAGCTTATTGGAGGAAGTGATGCAGATGAAAATTACGGAAGAAAATTTTATTATTCAGTTAAGAAAACGAAATGAAAAGGCTTTAGAATATATTATAGATAATTACGGATGGGTTATTAAATCTATTGTAAGGAAGGACTTATATAACCTTAAAAGTCATCAAGAGGAGTGTATAAATGATATACTTTTAGGAATTTGGGATAACATATTCAGTTTTGATGAAAATAAAAGCAGTTTTAAAAATTGGGTAGCGGGAATAGCAAAATATAAAACTGTTGATTGTAGGAGAAAGTACTTAAGAGATTTAGAAAATGAAGATATTGACTGTATGCAAATAGCAGCAGAGGATGATGCTTACAAGGAAGTTACAAAAAAAGAAATAGATAAGGATATAGATAAGCTGTTAAATTGTTTAAAAAAAGAAGATAAAGATTTATTTATTAAGCTTTATGTTGAGGAGCAGGGGGTTGAGGATATAAGTAAGGAAACGGGATTGAAAAGAGAGGTAATTTACAACAGGATATCCAGAGGCAAAAGAAAAATTAAAAAGATGACTGATATTACGGAAAATAGGGGGTAATGAAATGGGAAAAAATATATATGATATGTTAAATGAAGTTGAAATAGACCTAAGTGAATATGAAAGAGAAGACTTCACTGACATTGAAAAAAGAAAAATTAAAAACAAATTTAAGAAGTCAATTAAAAAGAATAACTCTATATATAAAAAAGGTATCATAGCTGCTTCAATAGCATTGTTAATCATAGGATTTTCTGTAACTGATTTTGGTAATCATGTTTGGGCAAATGCAGGTACTTATGTTAATACTGTAGCATACGGCATAGGTAATTTTTTGGGAATAGAAAAGAATTTAGATGAATATAAAACAGTTATAGAGCAGCCAATAACTAAGGAGGGCGTAACTATTAAATTAAATGAAGTTATTTTAGATAACAATCAGTTAATAGTTTCAACTACTTTAAAATCTGATGAAAAATTAGAAGATATTTTTACACGATATTTTGGAAGTGTTTATATAAATGGGAAAAGTGCAAGTGATGGAGCTGGTGGCGGTTCAAAGCAAATAGATGATCATACAATAGAAGAAGTGATGACTTATAATTTAAATGGAGATTTTAGCGGCGATTTAAATATAAAGCTTGTATTTTCAGATGTAATGATTAATGGAAATACAAAAAAAGCAAAATATGTATTTAACTTTAAGACCAATGGAGATGAGTTAGCTAAAGATACTAAGGCTATTTTATTAAATAATACTTTTACGCTTGAAAATGGTCAAAACATTACTTTAGAAAAATACACCAGCAATAATATAGGACAAAGAATTTATTTTTCTAAAGGCTCTAAAGGGACTGACTATGATATGGTATTGAGAGGACATGATGATTTGGGGAATAAAGTTGAGTTTTGCATGTCCAGTGCAGATGCCAATAGCGGTATATTTAAATTAAATAATATTGATGGAAATCTTAATGAAAATGCAAAAACATTAACACTTACTCCTTATGCTGTTAAATTTCCTAAAAAAAGCGGAAAAATGAGCAATGATTTTAAACAAGTTGGTGAAGCATTTACAATAGATTTATCAAAATAAATTAGATACAGATATCGGCTAAAAGTACAATACAGGTACTTTTAGCCGATATCTTAATTATTTGCTAATAGAAAGAGAATACACAAAATTATTTACACAGCCAATGAAAAGGTAAGAAGCGTCCTAGACCGCATTTTCTATATTCATCTAGAATTATGGCTATTAATGAAAACTGGCGAACAATGTCCGCCCCTACGCGATTATTTTTGAAGCTTAAAACTTTTATATGTTATTCTCAAAAGAATAACTATACAAATTGTAGAAATTATTGAAACTATAATTCTTCTTTTATTTACAGGGTGTGGGGTAGGCGTACCCTTTTTTACAATTTTCACAGATTGGGCATGGATATCCATGTCGCCGCCATGCTCGCTGCACGCTCTGTTGAACGTTCCAGTTACTTCAATAAGATCCCCAGTATTATGATAGTTTCCATACACACTAATTTGGGCTGCATCATTACTATCCATCCATATACCCATCGGGAGTGTTCCATCACTTATATTTACCCAGGAGTGAGCCCCCCTCTTCATTGATTCGCCTATTGCCTCTCCCTTAACTGTAACTGTCTTCCCGTTATAAAGCTTCGCATTTTCCACAAGCTGATTGAAGGTTACCCCACTTTCAGCATTAGCTGTAATTACCACAAACAAAAACATTGTAATAGATAATGTTATTATCTTGAATATCTTCGACATAACTTTTTAATACCTCCAGCAATAAAGCCAATCAATGCAAATACAGACATAAATTCAAGCCTTCCAAGATACATGGCTATTATATAATATATTTTAAGGGCAGCAGGCACTGAAGGCGAAGTAATTCCTATGGAAAGCCCTACATTTCCTGTTGCTGATGCAGCTTCAAATGCAGCATTTGAAACAGGATACCCATAATATACTCCCATTGCCGTACCTATTGAAAACAATATGATATAGCAGATTATTATAAGTGCTGCACTTTTTACCATTCCATCCTCTAATATATTATCCTTCATATAATGGAACTTAAACACACTTACTTTTCTTTCAGACATTAAGAGTTTTTTAATATCTGCAATCAATCCTTTGAAAACTAGTCCAACCCTTAATCCTTTAAACCCTCCTGCAGTTGAACATGCAGAACCACCAATAAGCATTGCAATTGTCATAATGATTATTGCAAAATCCCCCCATTCAAGAGCAAATTGCCTTGAATAGACATTAGCAAAACCTGTTGTTGTATGAGCTGAAAGCAGGTTGTAAACTCCTTTTCTAAAAATCGCCATGGCATTTGGGTATACATTTAGTTTTGATAACCCTAAAGCTACAAAAAATGATGCAAGTGTAGCAGTTATAAAAAAGCTTTGCGTTTCAATATTCTTATATATTTCCTTCCTATTTCCCTGCCATATTGCATAGTGAAGCCCAAAGTTAAATGAGCCAACTATAAAGAAAATCATTGTAACAATTTCATAGGAAAAGCTGTGGTAGTAAAGCATGTTCTGTGACATTGGAGCAAAGCCCCCTGTACTCCATGCTGACATAAATATAAATAGACCATGAAAAAACGCTGATACAGGCTTTAGTCCAATAAACATACCATTTATCCAAAGTATTAGCGTTCCAACTACAAGATATATCATACTAATTTTCCATATTATTCTTGCAGTTCCCTTAACATTTGGAACTAGCTCAATGTCCTTTCCTTCTCCAACATACATCTTATAAGCCCCTGCTGTATCTCTTACGAGAAAACACAGTGCAAGCACAACCATTCCCTGTCCTCCAACAAAGGTTATAATATGTCTCCACATATTCATTCCAAGAGCTAAATGTTCAAGATCCTGAGTAAGAACAAGACCTGTTGTTGTAAAACCACTCATTACATCAAATATTGCATCAAGATAAGAACCAACATGGCCACTTAGCTTATATGGTATTGCAGATAAAAACATGAGCAAAAACCATGATAGGGATGCTATTATAAGACCATGCTTCCATTCTACCTTTACTTTGCCAACAGTATCCTTTCCAAAAAGGATAAATATCATTCCTATACCTGCTGAAATATCAATACTTATTATAAAGTCCAAAACAGTGTTCCATTCCTTAAATGCTATTGAGGTTATTATGGGCAGCAGCATAAGTGCTGCTGTCCATAATATTACATATCCCGTATAATAGCTGATTATCTTAAGGTTGCAAAACTTATTTTTATTTTCTACCATAAAATCACCTCATAATCAAGCTCATACCGAAAAGCATTACAATAAATATAATGGTAAAGCCAACTTCTGTCATAATACCATTAATAATCTTTTTTCTATTCAACATACTATCACTCTCCTAGGATGCACCTTTCTACCACTTTCTTGCTTTCAACAACAGTCATAATAATAAGCTTATCCCCATTTTTTATTTCAATTCCACCCTTAGGGAATATAACCCTATCGCCTCTTAAAATTGATACAATGACACATTCATAAGGAAGGTCTAATGAGCTTATTGTTTTTCCACAACATGGACTACTAGGGCTAACAATTCCTTCAGCTAAAATCATTTCACCCCTGTTAAGAGTTTGTATAACCTTTAGTTTGTCCTCTGCAAGCTGCCATTCTATTAGATTAGCAATAACCTCTGTACTGCATACAGTTCTATCAACTCCAAGACTTTTAAAAATAGGCCTGTTCTTAGGATTATTTATCCTTGCAATTGTTTTTTTAACATCAAAGCTGCTTTTAGCAATTTGGCATATAACAAGATTTTCTTCGTCCTTGCCTGTTACTGCAGCAACCATTTCGGTCTCTTCTATTCCTGCATCCTTTAGCACATCAAAATCCGTTCCATCTCCGCAAATTATATTTCCCTGAATTTCTGATGCAATTTTTTCACATACTGCACTATTTCTTTCTATTAGCGTTATATCATATTCCCTATCTTTAAGAGTTTTAAAAAGGTAGTAGCCAACCTTTCCGCCGCCTACTATTATTGCTTTCATACAAACACCTCCCCGGAAAGGGCTGAAGATAGCCTCTGTCTATCTTTTTTATCTATAACACATACAATTTTATCCCCAGACTGCAGATTATCATCAGCATCTGCAAGCTTAAACTTTCCATCTCTTAAAATTGATGATATTCTACAGCCATACTCTTTTTCTATACTTTTGATATCCTTTATCTTTTCTTTTTTAATAGGCATTTCTACTATTTCCATATTGTTATCTAAAACACTTATAATTCTTGAACTTTTTTCCGTAATTTTATTTCTTATCATCTCAAAACTGAGATTAACGGGGTTTATTGTTTCAATACCCAGCTTTTTATATATAAATTCCTTGTTTGGCTCACATATTCTGGCCATTACCTTTGGAACGCTGAATATATCCCTTGCAATTTGTGATGCCATTATATTAGTATTATCATCACTGGTAACCCCTATGAATACATCAGCCTTATCGATTCCCGCCTCAAGCAGGATATCATTATCAAACTCTACTCCCGCTATTCTTATCCCATTAAATCCAGTTCCAAGCCTATTAAGATTGTCACTGTCATTATCAATTATTACTACATCATTCCCTTTACTGGATAATTCTCTTGCAATGGTGCTTCCAAGCTTTCCACATCCGATTATTACTATATACATAAATTTCACTCCTACCATATTGTTAAATATTACATAGCTACACGGCTAGGAATATAGCCATTTAAATCCAATTCCTCTTCTTTGTTTTCAACTAACCTTTTCCTAACATTAAAAAGTTTCCTGCCATCATTTGTACAATAACAGGAGAAATCGTAATCCTTATCATTTCCCTTGCACTCTATTCCTGCTGCTCTCATAAATCCGCTGTCAAAGCTTGCGTCTAGTATAATAGCTCTTCCAAAGTAACTAACTTCGACATAATACCACGATATTTCTTTATTGCTCCTGCTTATGAGTCTTTTTGTATTATCAGTTACTAGTGCGCATTTTATATGGCAGTCAAATTCCCCTAACTTTAAAAGGGTATAAAGCAATATATTTTTATCTATATTATTTCCCCTGCCCATAACCAGTGTTTCAGATGCCCTCTGCATTGATGTAAATGTATCATAGTAAATTGAATTTTTAACATCGAAGAATATTCTCTTTAATTTTTCTACACCATATACATCATCATAATGATTCATTTGATTTATTATTGCATCATGATTTAAATCACAATAGCACATATACATAATAATTACCTCCTCGCTTATATATAAGGCTACATTGAAATAAGTTATGAGTTATAAAAACATTCTAATGATTTAGAAATGTTAATATAAACACATAACTTATCTTTTCTTAACCAAATTAATGTTGTTATTTACTTCCTTAATAACTATATAGATTATAGTCTCCTTTACACACTATCTAAAGCTTCGAAAAATTCCTGCTATGAAATTCTCCTGTGTATTAAATGCTGTTAATTCAAATTAGTTCACTTATTCATAGCGAATTTGAAGATATTTTTTAATTCTCTTAGGTATAGATGTTTGATTTTTATAAAATATTTGGCTTATCATATCTGTATCAACAATAATATAAAATGCGCATATATATAGGTAGAAATTCTATTACATTAAACATATTAATTGCACTAAAAATCATAGAATCGGTACTGTGCCATTAGTGAATTAGTGGGTATGATTTTGCATAAATGTTTGGGGCAAAGCAGTATATATAGAATTATTTATGCGAAACATATAGGTAAATGGAGGTTAATTATGTTTAAAACTTTAAAGGGTAAAATAACTGCTGTGTACTTTTGCCTTGTGCTTATGACTGCTGTTATAGGATTTACTGCAGCTATCAATCAGTATAAGCTTAGTAAATCAATAGATGGCTTAATGGTAAATAACTATAAGAGTATAAATGCTTCAAATAATATGCTTACAGCGCTCGAGAAAGAGAACAGTGCCATACTTGATTACATTCATGGGAATAAATCCGGGGGTATTGATTCTTTTTATTCAAACAATGATATATTTTACAAATGGTTTAATACTGAGTACAACAATATAACTGAAGCTGGTGAAGCACAGCATAATGAAAATGTCAAAAAGTATTATATACAATACATTAAGCTTTTTTCCAACCTTCAATTAATAAGCAGTAGTGGAGAAGCAAGTACTGTAAAGTACTACCAATCTGATATTCTTCCGGTATATTTACAAATTGAAAAGGAGCTTAAAGATATTTCTTTAATAAATGAGCAAGCTATGTTTAAGAGCAAGAATGCTGTTACTGAGGATACTTACAAATATCTCTATATAATAATAGCTTTATCAGCTGTAGCAGTATTTGCAGGATTATTTATATCATGGTTTTTCGTAAACAAACTTTTAAAACCTATATCTATGCTTACTGAAACAATGAAATCTGTTAAAGAAGGTAACTTAGACAAGCAAACCCCAATACTTTCAAATGACGAAATAGGAGACCTAACGCGTGAATTTAACAACATGACAAAAAGACTCAAAGGATTTGAAAGCAGCACCATGGGGAAGCTTATGCTTGAAAAAAATAAATCTATAGCAATAGTTAAGAGTATTTCTGATCCATTGATTGTTCTTGATACTAATTTTAAAGTAATTCTATTAAATGATGCTTGTGAAAAGTTTTTCAATATTGATGAAGGCAAAATGTTAAACAGACATTTCCTAGAAGCAATACCTGATGGGGATTTATATGCTTATATTTCGGGGGTTGTTGAGGATGGAAAAGAACATGATGAAAAAATAATATCCCTTCAATCAGGGAATAAAAACTACTACTTTAACATAGTTGTAAATGTTGTACAGGATGAAGATGCTAAGATGAATGGAATCGTATTGCTTTTTCAAAATGTTACTCAGTTAAAGCAGCTTGAAAAAGTTAAAACGGATTTTATATCAACTGTTTCACATGAGTTTAAAACCCCATTAACATCCATTATGATTGCTGCAAGTTTAATGACCAAAGATAATGTTGGTACCTTAAATGAGAAACAATCCAAAATAGTATCTACAATAAAAGAGGATACTGAAAGGTTATCAACCCTTATAACTGATTTACTTGAGCTTTCAAAAATACAATCTGATAAATCCATCTTCAATATGGAGCTTTGCTCTATTGAAGATATAATATTAGCTAGTGTTAAGACCTTCCATGAACAAGCTGAAAGCAAAAAGATAAACCTATATTATAAGGTAGAAGATAATCTCCCTAAGGTTAATGTAGATTTTGAAAAGATAACTTGGGTTATAAATAATCTTGTATCCAACAGTTTAAAGCATACAAGTGCAGGTGATGAAATATCCATATCGGCAGCATTAAGAAATGGAAAGATATATACAATAGTTAAAGATACAGGAATAGGTATTCCTGAAGAATTTCAAGAAAAAATATTTGACAAGTTCGTCCAGATAGGTGAGTCTGATTCGGAATCCACAGGCTCAGGTCTTGGCTTAACAATTGCAAAAGAGATAATTGAAGCTCACGATGGAAACATATGGTGTGAAAGTAAGCTTGGCTTAGGAAGCACGTTTACATTTACATTACCAGTTGCAAACGTATAGACAAATGGTAGGAATAGCAAATATAAGGCATGTTCAAGGAAACAACTATAATATGTAAGGTGGGATCTTGTAATATAATTAAAAGAGGTGGCAATATGAAAAGAGTTCTTGTTGCAGATGATACAAAAAATATTAGAAACTTGATTACGACATGTCTTGAGCTTGATGACTATGAAGTATTAACCGCTAAGGATGGTCAGGAAGCCCTTGATTTGATTCAAAATGGAAATATTGACCTTGCATTTATTGATATTAAGATGCCAGTTATAAGTGGGACAGAGGTGCTGCGAAGAATAAGGGCCGAAGGTATCACGATTCCAATTGTCATTATGACTGCCTTTGCTACTGTAAAAAATGCTATTGACTGTACAAAGTTAGGTGCAGTTGCATATCTTCAAAAACCCTTTACTGCTGATAAAATAAACAGCATTCTTGAAGAAATGTCTAAATACAAAGATTGCTGTACCCAAGAGGAAGCTAATATCCAAGCTGCAGAACAATTGATTGAAGATGGAAAATATAATAATGCTTATGAAGAGCTTAAAAAAGCTCTCTCAATTAACCCTTCTAATGGGCGTATATACTATCTAATAGGCGTTGTTTATAGTAAGAAGGGAGAAGATGACATGGCCAGAAAGTTTTTTGAAGGGGCAAAACATTTCGAATAAAAATTTGGGACAGATAAGTATTCTTCTTTTACAATAGATTTATCAGAATAAATTAAATATAGATATCGGTTAAAAGTGCAATACAGGTATTTTTAGCCGATATTTTTATTTTTTGAATAAAAAGGGAAGGAGCGTCCCATTTTAATAGGAAGGGAAAATACCTTGCGTTAAACTTGCCACTTGTCACTTGCCTGGCACTTGAGGAAAGTAATTACAAGTATGCTTCCATTTGTAAGGTGGTATGATATAATGTAATATATTGGCTTGGAATAAGGAGGAATAATATTATAAAGTGTTCCAATTTATAAGCAAATGTAAGTAATATAAAAGTATTGTAAAAGGCATAAATGATGAGGAGTCTTATTAAACATAACTAAAAATCTATTTTAATAGAATAATGGTGCTTAATTAAGCAACTGAAGGGGTGTGATGTTTATATGTATAAAAAAATACTCATGTCGATTTTTACAGTATTGCTTATATTGACTTTGACATCCTGTAACCAAAATCATTCTGATGATACAAGTTCTGCTGATAATAAAAAGAGTAATGAAACTTCAAGCAGTACACAGGTGGCGCAGCCACAAAACAATGAAATTGAAACAAAAATGAACTATAAGGTAAACAATGAAATTGAAATAGGAAACAATTCCGATATAATTGCTAAGCAAGGTGTATTTAAGGATAAAGTTTATCACAGAAATTGCATAGTGCCGCTTGGTACTGACAAAGAAGGCAATTTTATAACTTTTAACCTTAAAACAAACAATATAGAGAGCATAGATTCGAAAAACAATCTATCTGTACTTTTAAATATAATGGAAGGACGTAATAATCATGTGTATACTATGAGAAAGTTTGGAGATATAGTTGCATGGTCTGAATGTCCTCATGCTGATGTAGATCCGGATGAAACTCGTGGTGCTAATTGGGGATTATATTTTGCTGATTTAAGTACAAAAAAAATAACAAAGATAGATGGCTACAAAGAAATAGATGTTCCTGAAAATGCTCAGTATAGTTACTTTGTACCAAATAATGTTTTTATATCGCCAGACAGAATATCTTATATTTCTTGGGATTATTCTCCTGATGGTAAGGTAACTAGTGTAATTAAATTATACACAATATCTTCGGGAAAATTAGAAATAATTGATTACCTAAATGAAGATATAACCAAATATATATTTGGAAATCCTCATATATCAGGCGATAAGATGGTTTGGTCTAAGTCTTTAATAAATCCAGATGGTACATATACTGGGTATTCAATTCTTTATGATTTAAAAACAAAGGCAAAACTAAAACTTAGTACCAAAGAAAATATTATTAATCCTACAATAAGTGGGAATTATATATTTGCACAAGGTGTTCCTAATAAAACATTTTATGATTCAGAAGTATGTATTTATGATATTAGTAAAAATGAATGGATTTATAAAATAAACAATGGTTATTCTGAATATAGTGCACAG
>ENA-UOOK01005182-UOOK01005182.1-fermentation-metagenome-genome-assembly--contig:-NODE-5182-length-13262-cov-16.198304_pt1 | contig 13262 bp, 19 predicted proteins | sample MGYA00245777_ERZ724023 | MGnify/ENA primary metagenome ERZ724023 (study PRJEB28704, sample SAMN03018312) | fermentation metagenome | biome: anthropogenic terrestrial biome; feature: soil... | reverse complement strand
GCTTCCTCCGCCCAATGGCCTTTGGCATCCTCAAAATATCGGTTTACCGCATAGGCGCTGCCCGCAAGCAGGGCAATCACCATGGAGACCACAAGGAGGATGCTGAGAGGTCTTTTCATTTTCTCCTTCATCGTCTACCTCCTACATCCCGCCCATGACAGGCTGGCTTTGCTCCTGCTGGGGTTCGGGAGATTCCTGTTTCTGTGCGGCGGCCTGCCCCTGGTTGAGTGCCTGCTGGTAGGCGCCGATGACCGCCTTGTCAAATTCCGCTTTGGCTTCTTTGGTGCAAGGGAAGCAGATATCCTTGTACTCACCGTTTCCGGCTTTATAGCTGGGCATAGAAACGAACAGCCCCTTGGAGCCGTCCATAATCTTGATGCCCCGCACGGCAAAATCGCCGTAGATGTTAACCGAGGCGGTGGCCTTGCAGCTTCCCTCCGGGCGGATGGAGTGGATTTTCACATCGTACTTGGGGACAGCCGGTGTTGTATTCTTAGGCATGGTTTTTCCTCCTTCTCAAAATTTCCGGCATCTTTAACCGGCATAATTGAACATATCCTTGATGCGCTGGACCAGGGTCGGCAGCACCGTTTCCCCGAACAGGGCATAGAGCCCTGCAAGGAGTAGGGCGCCGATGACAACGGCCAGCAGGATTTTAATGGCTGTGTCGATGTAGCCCTCCCCGGCACTTTCTGAGAGAGTACGTCTGCCGCGGAATACAAGTCTGGCGGCGGCATCCTTTGCCGCCGCCAGCTTATGAGAAACCGCAGCTTTCATTTTTCTGATAACATGAATCATATGGTTTTCCTCCGTTCTATTGATGGAGGGCATAAGAAAAGACAGCCCAAGGCTGCCTACATACTCATGCCCATCATTTGGGTTTGCTCGGATGCTTCAAAGTCAATCTGCCGGAATACCTTGCGGTCCGCATAGTAGAACTCGCTTCCGGCAGCGTTGTATAGCTCAATGATGTCTGACATGGAGAGTGGATTTCCTGAAAAGCCGGGAGGCTGCCGTATGCTGTACCGCTCGTAGATGGTTTCCGGATCATTGGTATCAAGCTGGCCGTCATAGGCGATACGGTAATCTCCAGGAGACGGTTCTCCGAACTTCCGCACCATTTCCTCATAGGAAATAAATTTCATGTGGATATCCACGTCGGGCTTGAGCTGCCAGATGCGAACATTTTTCAGCGGAGCAGCAGTTTCGATGCCGCCCGGTCGTTCTCCGGCAAGAAGCCGCTCCATCACGCCATCCGTCCACTGCGGCGTTAGGGAACGGCTTTTCAGCCAAGCAGACAGCTCATTGCTCTGAAAGATATTGTCCACAACTGCATTTTCTTTTTCTATATAACCGGCCGGGTTTCCGTAGTAGGAAATGAGGCCGTTTCTCAGGGAAATCCCCGGCATATTTTCACCTCCCAAGCGGTGTCTTGGAGAGCAAAGACGGATTATTTGCCATAAATGATGCTTTCCTGCATAATCAGTTCATCCAGTGCCGCAAGGCAGATGCCGCTTTGAGCCAGCACCGAAAGAATGCAGGGAGGCACATCGCCTAAGTCCTGCTGGATATCCGCCTCCACCACCGTGATTTCACCGCTGTCCCCATCGGTATAGGCTTCCAGCTTGGCGCCTTTGGAAATGCCCGCTTCCTCCAGCAGATAGTCGGGAATATGGATGTTCTGGCTCTCGTCCAGCAGATCATGGCAGAGAGAGCAGTTAGCCACCCACTCGGCGGGGTTGTTGCCGCAGCCGCATTCCCCACCAGCTTCAGGCTTTTCATCGCCGCAGTTATTGCAGAGGCCGCAGGCTTTGGCGAGATGGATCGTCATATCGCTCGCCAGCTCACTGAGTGCGGTGATAACATGGATAAGCTCCAGCGCCGTCAGCTCACCTTTGTGGATGACGCATACACCATCGGCGGCCATCACCGCAAGGGTTTCGGCATCGGTAAACCCGCACCGCTGCTGAATACCAAGAGGGATTTGCAGAGTCTGATCGGTTTTCTTCTGATGATTTTTCATGGTCTGTTCCTCCTTAAAATGTTTGCCCCATGATAAGGGGCGAATTTTGTTTCTGCTTCCGGTCAGAGTTCAATCCCTCCGTCATCAAATAAGTTGAGCTGTGAAGGAGCCTCCCTCGTCCGTTCTCGCATATCGTAGTTGGCAATGAGGATTTCAGGGAACTGCGCCCCATTGTCATACCGTTGCTTGATGTTGTTGATTCGGGTATAGGAGTCGATTTGAATGCCCGGTGCATCATATAGCTCCCGGATAAATTCGCAGTCATTGTAAGACAACAGGAATTTACCCTCGATACGCAGCAGTGCATCCCGCAGGCGGATATGGTCTTTCTCCGTAAAGCCATCCTCGCCTACGTTCTTGTAGTAGTTCTCTGTTTCAAAGTACGGCGGGTCGCAGTAGAAGAAACTAACGGGTCGGTCATACTGCCCAATCAGTTTTTCAAAGTCCTTGTTTTCAACGACCACTTTGGCAAGCCGCCTGTGAGCCTGTTCAATGAGCGGAAAATTGGACCGTATATCATGGGGCTGGCTGCCGTAGCTCGTCAGCCCTGATGCGTAGCTGTAGCGGATGAGTTGATAAAACCAAGCGGCTTTCTGCACATCCGAGGCAGGGCTGTCACGGGCAAGGGTGTTTTTTACGAGGTCAAAATCTGCACGGGCATTGAGAACATAGCGCAGTGCGTCCATGAGTTCCTCTGGCTTATCCCGCACACAGCGGTAAAGATTGACCAATAACCCATTAAAATCGTTGTATACCTCAAAGTCATTGCCGGGAAACTTATGAAAAAGAATCCAGCCGCCTCCGCCGAATACCTCGATGTATCTTTCATAGTAGAGGGGAAACAGAGTGACGATCAGCTCACGCAGGGATTTCTTGCCGCCGATCCAAGACATAAAGCTGTTCAGGAGTCATCACCTCCCTCCAGCGGCAGGCGTATCTGCGTATCGTCAAACGCCGTGAGGGAACGCTTGAGTCCTGTGATGGCGGCGCTGATTCCGCTGATACGGCTTTTCATATGCCGGATGGTCAGGCGCACTTCAGCCTCAGTCTTTGCGTAGAAATAGCCGCTTTGATCACTGGCAATGGGGATACCCTCACGGCGCAGGGCATTGACAAGGTCACGCAGTTCCTTACCTGAAACGTGGAATGTGTATTCCATCATTTTACTTGTGACGGCATTTTCAGCACCGTGATGATAACGGTGCAGATACTCCGCAAGCTGCTCCTTGAGCATCGCTGCCTCCTTTCCGGCTGTTTCCCCGGAAAGGAAGTCAAGGTAAAAAGGGCATAAAAAAACAGGGCCGCCTCCTGTCGGGGAAACGGCCTTGTTTTTATATTGGGGTCTAAAAAAGCACAGACATCATTGCCTGTGCTACTTGATTACGCCAAGCTCCCTTAAAACTGTCACACAGTCCTTGGCGCCCTGGATGTACATATGCTGACTGTATTCACCTAATAAAAGCTGCATGGCTTCAAAGTATGAGTCTGCGATCTGTTTCAGCTCATCATCGTATTTGGGATGATCCTTTAACAGTATTGATGCCTCCAGTTGCTGTTTTATAGCATCTCGGACATCGGCGTTGGATTCCGCGAGTTCTGCAAATGCTGCGTCAAGGCGTTCATCCAGCGCAGTTTGCAGGGATTCTTTCCATAGCTCCATCCTGCTCACCTCCTTCAAGCACAACACAATGCCACAGCTTTCATAAAAAAGCTATACAAATGTCGACAAAGATTCTGCTATTTCATTTCCATGCCGTGGTTCTGGCTGGGACGGTTAAGGCATTGCTCCACCGTCCGACCATTTTGTTGTTCAAGCAGTCCATAAGGGGTTTCGGCAATGCTGTATTTCTCCATGAGATACCGCCCGTAGCCTTCCAAGTTGCAGAATTGTTCCAAGCCATCGTCGCTTTCAAACGACATCATCCTCTGAACTTCTTTTTCAGCGTAATCTGCGGGAGAAGCAGTTTCGGACAAAATCTCAAATTCCTCCGTCAGAAAAGTAAGATCAAGCGCATCCTCCAACGAAATATCCGCAGGGGCAGTTTCCAGCATTGCTTTGTAGGTCAGGACACCATTTTCCTCTTTGAGGTGGCGGAGCTGCTGTGCCAATTCATTGACCAAGCCGTAGCTGTCGCCCTCCGATTCATATAGCGCATCTCCGATTTTTTCAGTAAGGGAGGGTATCATGCAGTCCGCAGTGGAGAATACACATTCCTCTGCTGATGCTGCTTTCACCGCTTCAACAGCTTGAGAGAGCATCTCATCGTCCGCAGGGAGCTTCAGGAAAGCAATCAGATCATTATCATATTGCGGGTCGTTAAAATACCCTTTGGTTACTCGGAGAAGCACGGTATAATCCGGTTTTTCCAAGGGGACGGCATCACCGCTATGGTAGGTCTGCGAAATCTCGCCATTTTGTACCACATAGCCATGTGGAGTGAATACGCCACCCTCGCCCTCACGCATCTCTTTGCCAATTTTACCGAAGTCCAGGCATTCGTAAATTTCATCCGGCACATTTTCGAGTTCCGGCACAAAGTCGTTATCCGCATAAAATTTACCGAGGGTGCTGTCGTTATGGGCTTCATAGACGACATGGCAGTCCTTCATGCTGTGGGTCATGTTGATGAGGCGGTCTATTGCGATGGGGGAGTATTGGGTCCGGATGGTATCCATCATGACCATCCCCTCGAAGCAGTCCAGCTCCCATTCGTTTAATGAGGACAAACGCTCGGCCAGATGATTCAGCTCATATAGGTTCGCATTCGTGCCGATAAACTGAGGCAGATAGTCCAGCTCGCAGCCTATGATTTCCGTAGAATAGATGACACGTTTATCGGTGATGCGGGCCTTGTCCAGCGCATCCAATATTTCATATGGTGCAGCAGGGAGCTTGAGAGTGGAGGAAGTCTCCGCACCAAATGAACCGGGGCGGCTAATTTCCACTTCAAAAATACGGCCGCCTTCCATGCCGGAATGCTCTTGTCGGGAAAGCTGGGGAACATTCCAACCAAACAGCGCCCCTTGATGCATGGTATCGACCTGTTCGGCTGTAATGCCGTGCTTCTCATTGTAGCTGTTGACAATTACCTGGTTTGCCTTTCTATTCTCCGTGTTGAGTTCGGAGCGGCTGAATCCTGGCTTCCCATATTCAATGCGCATAATTTCGCCATTCGCATTCATGAACAGGCACTGTTCGGGAAGCCTATTCCTTGATTGTTTATCCAAGCTGCATTCCTCCCATTTGCTGGCTCATAGCCTCTAATTCATCCTTTGTCGTTATGCTCCAGTCCCTTGACGCCGTCCAAAGGCTGACATATAGTTCATCGCTGCCAATCTTAATCGGATGCTGCTCGAAGCCCTCACCGAAACCATCTGATGCCTGACCAGAAGCATAATCTTTGAGCTGCTCCAGCTCCGCATCATTCAAATCCCCTTGTACCCGGCATTCAGCCACACCCATCAGCTTGTTCCCAACTTGCTCCACTGTGAAAAAGAGGGACTTCACTTTCTGACTTACGCTGTCATCCCCGTGATAATATTCCATGAGTCCTCGTTCCGTTTCCTCCGGCATCCGCTCCTTGAGGATGGCGGCAAGGATTCGGTCGTGATAGGAAAGTATCGTTCCCTGGTCGAGTTCCGAGGGGTATTCCTCCAAAGAGCCCCATTCATCGCGTTCATACTGCATCACAGCGAGAGGCATATACAGCTTTAGCGTTTGGAGGGGCTGTGGGATAACCGAAAATTTATCTACGCCTGGGATGAGAGCGAGGGATCGGCCGTTATCCCATTTCATGTGGAACTGGCCTGCATCGTCAATAAAGTTAATTGTTCCCTCCATACCTGACGGCACAGGCGCATAGGGGTCTTGCATTTCTGTTAACCGAATGCGGGTGCCGGGCGGATACTGTTCTTTTATAAATTTCGGGAATTCTTGCTGATGTCTCATGTGAGTTCCTCCTTTTTCTGCTTATTTTTACTGTGAATCCTCTGTATATCTGTTCTTAGGCAGTCACCCTCGGAGCTGTAGCAGATAAATCCATGCGAGTGATATGGGCAGTTGCCACAGCTCTTGAACGGGCCGTGGGGCTGCTCGTCAGGCGGTATTCGCCCCGTTGTTATAATGGCATCCGAATCATAACAAGCTGGTTTTTTATTTTTCTTGTAATGCACTAACATGATTTCCTCCCTTCTGAAAACAAAAAAACCGGAGAATTGAAGCGCATTCTGCACTCCGATTCTCTGGCTCTTTAACCGGATAATTTATTATGAGGTTTTTCGACATTCAGTCGGCGTCTGTTCAACTTGGTACTGTTGTATCAAGTCCATATGCTTCTTTGATTTCTGAGTGATGCGGTGAGCTTTGGTTGCCATGTATTCTATCAGGCAGTCCTTTGGTATCAAGTATTTGTTGTAGAAAGTTCAGGATAGAAGAAAACCAATTACCGTGTTGTATCGAGCTATTTGTTTTTACTTTGCTAATCAAATCAAGGTGCTGTATAATAAATATCAGTTGCTAGATTAGAAATATTCAGAAAGCAGTTTAATGTTTGATGAAAGGGGGAAGTGCAGATGCAATGCGACCATCACTGTGAACACCACACAAGCTGTATTGAGCATGTGCCCATCTTTGCCAGCCTCAACCGGAAAGAGCGGCTGGAGATCGTTGAGATCTCATCATCCCGAAGCTTCGAGAAAGGTGAAACAATATATAGAGCGGGTGATGAGGGCGGAACCCTCTTTGTCCTTTACACAGGCCGGGCAAAACTTTTTCGCTTGAATGCCAACGGAAAGGAACAGGTTCTCCGACTGGTTGAACCAGGGGAATTTATCGGAGAACTCTCTCTTTTTTCCTCTTTACCCCTCACCGACAATGCCCAGGCGCTGGAGACGACCACCATGTGTGTTTTACAGGGCCAGCAGCTCAAGGAGCTGATGGCAAAATACCCTTCCATTGCCTTTAAGGTGATGGACGAGCTTTCCCGCAGGCTGGAAAAAGCGGAAAACCGCATCGAGGACATCAGCCTGAGTTCTGTGACCAAGCGGGTAGCAAACGCTCTGCTGGAGCTGTCAGAGGGCAAGTCGGAGATGCTCCTGCCCATGACCAAGGGGGATCTGGCCTCGCAGCTGGGCATGACCCAGGAAACCCTGAGCCGTAAGCTGACGGCCTTGCAGGAGGAAGGCTTGATCCTTCTAAAGGGGCAGCGTAAAATCATCATAAAGGACAAAGCGAAGCTGGGGGAAATTAGTCTTGCTGAATGACTCCTGCCCACCCAATGAAAAGTACGTAAGGCCGGTATTTGCATAATTGCAAATACCGGCCTTTGAGCTTGATTTATGTTTGGGGTGACAGTCTCCAGACTCAAAACACTAGATTTCTCCGCCTTCATTGTACGATATCGCTTTTACCGGACATGACTTAATGGCACTCTCCAGTTTATCCATATCTAAATCTAAGCCCTCGTATGGCTTGGTAACCGCCTTTTTATTTTCCATCTCAAACACTTCGGGATAGTTCTTCGCGCATAAGGTACAGCCCATACAGGCATCCCGGTTAATATGTAAGCCGGGCTGTGTCAGCACCTCTCCCGGCAGATCCTCATCCTTTATGATTTTTGCCGCTATCCACGAGAAAATGGTGATGGCAATAACAGTGAGCACCCATCGTATTGCCATAAATTTCGGCCCTAAAAACTTTGCCTCATTGAGAAGCATGGGAACCTTAATCACAGCCCATGAGCTTAAGATTATAATGATATTCCGAATCGACGCGCCCTTCTTGTGAAGCATGACGCACATGGGAAAGGCTGCGTAAATCGGTCCTGCTGAAATACTGCCGACCACAAAGGAGAGGAAAACACCCTTCGCCTTGGCCTCCTTGCCCAGATAACGCATGATTTTTTCCTTCGGAACCCACATATCCAAAAGTGCCGTCAGGATAAAGATAACGGGCATGATCATAAGCATTTCCTTGATGTAATACCCGCTGTTTTTCACCGAAGCCGCTCCCATTGTCGGATTTATGATAAACATGGCGATATACACCAGGGCAACAATGGCTAAGAACAGGTTTTCTTTTACTTTTTTCAGGATTGTCATATGATCACCCCCATCACAAGCGCGATAACAATCGCAAATAGAAAGCTGAGGCTGTTTCGCACCGCTGTGAATTTCGCTCCGAACTCCTTTTTTTCAAGGGGGAATGTCACCACCCCCACCATGGTCAAGGTCGTCAGGAACGCCACGGACGGAATGACGCTGACCCCTGCGCCCACCAATGTGCCCACCAGCGGAAACGCGATAAACGCCGGAACCAATGTGATTGTTCCCAGCAAGGCCCCTCCAATCGTCGCCAGAAGGACGGACTGACCGCCCAAAAACTTAGCAATTTCCTCAGGCGGTATAATCGTTAAAATCAGTCCAATTGCAAAAATAATGGAGAGAATGCTCGCAAGCATCCCCTTACCCATGCCAAAGGCCATTTTTAACGCCTGTTTTGTTTTCATCTTGTCTTTGGCAAAAGAAAACACGAGAAAAGCTATTGTACCGACCCAAACCACCAATGTAAAAACGTCCATATGTCTCCTCCCTTTCAGCATAGCAATACAGGTATTGTATCGCTCTGAACCGAATAAGAATAGACACATTAGTTTCTTTTTGCTATTATATTTGAAAAGGAGGGATGCTGCTTTGCTAGAGACTCTTAAGACGATACCGCTTTTTTCCACGCTGCAAGCGGATGAAATGCAGACGATGATGGCTGATAATCAGTTGTTTATTAAAAATTATTCAAAAGGGGCAAGCGTTTACAATCAAAATGACAGCTGCAAGACCCTTGATATCGTTTTATCAGGCAGCCTGGTCGCCTACTCTCTTTCAGAGAAGGGCTCGGCAATGACCATGTTTGAATTTTCAAGTGGCCAAATGCTGGGGGCGAACCTGCTCTTTGGCGATAAGCATATCTATCCGCTGAACATTTATTGCATGTCCGACGCACGGCTTTTACACGTGACTCAAAAGGCGGTATGCAGTTTTTTGCACAACTATCATTTTACAATCAAGTTTGCCGGAATGCTTTCGCATAATTCGCAGAAGCTAAACCATAAAATTACAATGGTATCGCAAAATAGCTTGCGGGAAAATTTGCTGGAATACCTTAGACAACAGTCTATACTGCAAAGCTCGGATACGATCATTCTGCCGATCAGCAAAAAACAACTTGCCGATTACCTTGGGGTGCAGCGTCCATCTTTATTCCGGGAGCTGAAAAAGCTAAAGGACGAAGGGTTCATTGGCGTTTCCAATCGGACAATTCATCTGAATGTCTGAGCTTTTATTGACACAGAGGCTGGTGAAATTCATATGATATAAAGAGAAAGCAATATGAAAGGAGCAAGCACTGTGAACAGATATCAATCCGATGGGCAGCTTCATGACTATGGCCCTGAGCCTTTGATTGTCAATATAAATCGAGCCGCTAACGCAAATCCCAATTATCGCACGGCCTTGTGGACAGGCGGGCATCTTCAGCTTACATTGATGAGCATAAGGGTTGGCGGCGATATTGGGCTTGAAGCACACCCCCATCTTGATCAGTTTATACGGGTTGAAAGTGGCTGCGGTCTTGTTAAAATGGGAAGCAGCAAGGACAACTTGAATATTCAGCAGCGAGTGGACGGCAATTATGCCATCGTGATTCCCGCGGGCACATGGCACAATCTTATTAACATAGGAAACAGTCCTTTGAAGGTCTACTCCATCTATGCTCCCCCACAGCATCCTTTCGGAACCATCCATGAGACAAAGGAAATCGCGGAAGAAGCTGAAGGACATTCGTATTAAAGGCAGCAATCCCCCGAATTAGGCTTTCGGCCTAAGTCGAGGGATTCTTTTATCTTTTATTTCGCCTTCACCTGAGATTTTTTCACCTCATATCCAAGTGCGGTGATGGCCTTTTCCGCATCCTCCACCGACAGCTTTTTACCGTCAAAATCAAACTTTGCTTTGCTGGAGTTGAACAAAACCTTTACGCTTTCTTTTTCTACGCCGTCTAAGGATTTTACCGCGTTTTCAATCTTCAGGACGCAGGAGGGGCAAGTCAATGTCCCCAGTTGAATGGTCACTGTTTTCATTTTGGATCTCCCTTTCTTAAATTCGTTTCATCGTAGTTTATACCGTAGCAGCCTCATGCCGTTGAGGATCACCACCAGAATACTGGCTTCATGCACCAGCATGCCGATGGACATATTCATCCATTCGCTGAAGAACACAGCAGAGAGAAGCACCAGCACAACTCCAACGGCAATGACAATATTCTGCTTCATGTTTCTGGCGGTGGCCTTGGTGAGTCCCAGGGCGTGAGGCAGACGGCTGAAGTCTGAATTCATGAGCACCACATCGGAGGTCTCGATGGCTACGTCGGTGCCGCTGCCCATAGCGATGCCGATGTGTGCCAGCGCCAGGGAGGGACTGTCGTTGACGCCGTCGCCCACAAAGGCGACGATTTGTCCCTCCTCGTCAATCAGCTTTTTGATGTAGGCCGATTTATCCTCGGGCAGCATATTGCCGTAGGCTTCGGTCAGGCTCAGCTCCCGGCTCACCATGTCAACGGTACCCTGATTGTCGCCAGAGAGCATGACAAGGTTTTTAACACCCAGCTTCTTTAACCTTTGTAGATCTTCCTTCACGCCGGGGCGTATCTGGTCACGGATGCCCATCAATATTTTCAGCTCTCCGTCCACGGCGGTCAGCACAAGGGAGTTGCCGGATTGCTCAAAGCTGGCAATATCAGCCTTCGCTTGTTCGCTCAGTGCGATGTTTTCTCTTTCCATGAGGGCAACGTTGCCTACGGCGATTCTGTGTCCGTCCACCGTGGCTGTGATACCGCCGCCCTTTACAACCTCTGTGCTTTCAACGCTTGAGAGAGTGGTTTCCCCGATTTCCTCCAGAACCGCTTTCGCCAGTGGGTGGTCGGACTCACGCTCAATGCTGGCGAGGTAGCCGAGGGCCTCATCAATATGGTCGCCGTAATATTTCTTTTCGGCAACCGATGGATTTCCCACAGTCAGGGTACCAGTTTTGTCAAACACTATAGTATCCAAGCGGCTGAAGTCGTTGATGACTTCACTGCCCTTGAGCAGCACACCGTGTCGTGCGCCATTTCCGATACCGGCCACGTTGGAGACGGGCACGCCGATCACTAGAGCGCCGGGGCAGCCCAAAACGAGGATGGTAATGGCCAGTTCAAGGTTCCGGGAAAATGCCCAAACGACAATGCCCAGCAGGAGGACAGCGGGGGTATAGTATTTGGAAAAGCGATCGATAAAGCGCTCCGCCTCTGATTTGGAGTCCTGGGCTTCCTCCACCAGCTCGATTATTTTGCCAAAGGTGGTGTCCTCGCCCACACGGTCGGCGGCAATCTGGAGCGTCCCATTATCAAGGATGGTTCCGGCATATACCGCCCCGCCCTTTTCCTTGGATACAGGCAGGGATTCGCCGTTGATGCTGGCCTCGTTGATGCTGCCCTCGCCGGATAACACGGTGCCATCCACCGGGATTTTCGCTCCGGTTTTCACCAGCAAAATATCCCCTATGTCCACCTCGTCTACGTCGACCTCTTCAAATTCACCGTTTGGCATCTGCTTCAAAGCACTTTCCGGCGCCATTTCCGTCAGCTCTTTGATGGCTGAGCGGGTCTTGTTCAGCGTCCGCTGCTCCAAATACGCCCCGAATAAGAACAGGAAGGTGACAATGGCCGATTCCTCAAAGTTTCGAATAAAAAAGGCCCCGATTACCGCGATGGTCACCAAAACATCAATGCTGATGACCTTGACCTTTAATGCCTGATATGCCTGTATCGCAATGGGCATGACCCCCAAAACGGAAGCAATCACCAAGGTCCAAACAGCCACAGCTTCATTTTTAAAGCCGAGCTCACTGGTAAATCCAATGACAATTAAAATGGCACTCACCAATGTTATGTGGTTTTTCTTACTTAATATGAATCTCTGCATCTCATCACCTTCTTGTCTTATCCATCCATTGCTTAATCCTGATATGCCTGATCCAACTCCGCCAACATGGTATAAACCGCTTCGTAGCTTTCGCACACATCATTCGGAACAGTGTAGTTGTCGGTTATTTCCCGGAGTGTTTCAAATTCTTCCTTTAAATCAGGCAGCTGTGAGTCCGCTTTCTTTATTTTTTGATTGATTGCGTTGAAAAGCTTATGTACATCATGGAATTCAAGATGGTTCTTTCCATGGACTCTTGCGACGATTGGCACATATTGCTCAAGTGTCTCAAGATGCTTTACCGTTGCTTCATTAAATGTCTGCTTGTTTGCCATTTCACTCGCTCCTTTAACCTTATTTTGCTCTTCTGAGTTCAGTATAGCAGGCTTTGTGAGAAAAGAATTTGATTTATATCAAATATGAAAAATATAATCGGTCCGTACAGAAATGTGCGAGCCTTTTTTTATTTCAAAGAAAAATGGAGGAACACACATATGGATACGAAAAAATACTTTGCAGAGCTTTCCCGAATCCTTGGAAGGAATGAAATCCAGGTAGCGCCTCCGAAAAGAAACACCCTCCCCATTCTGCTTGGTACCCATCCCGCCTGCCGAGTAGGCCCCAGCGGAGAGCTATGCAAATTTCCCGGCGACTTGGACAGCCCGGAAACCAGCGATTTATACTTCAAGGCAGCGCTCATCGCCACCAAGGTAAAAGAATATATGACGGTGATGGAAAAGTCACCCTTGCTCAAAGCCGTGGCACTGGACGAAGAATTCCGGCTGCTTGCGGTGTTTAACGGAGCCGTCCTCGCTGGTCGAGAAACCCAGCATGGCTATAAATTTGTCACATGGGAGCGTGACTACAATTTCTATAGTTTTTAATACTGTTTTAACAAATCAATGTCTCATGTGAGTTCCTCCGTTTTTTGCTTATTTCTACCGTGAATTCTCTGCATATCTGTTCTTAGACAGTCACCCTCGGAGCTGTAGCAGATAAATCCATGCGAGGGATATGGGCAGTTGCCACAGCTCTTGAAAGGGCCGTGGGGCCGCTCGTCAGGCAGTATTCTCCCCGTTGTTATGATGGCATCCGAATCATAACAAGCTGGTTTTTTATTTTTCTTGTAATGTACTAACATGATTTCCTCCCTTTTGAAAAACAAAAAAAGCCGGAGAATTGAAGCGCGTTCTGCACTCCGATTCTCCGGCTCTTTAACTGGATAA
>ENA-UOOK01005181-UOOK01005181.1-fermentation-metagenome-genome-assembly--contig:-NODE-5181-length-13263-cov-6.494246_pt1 | contig 13263 bp, 11 predicted proteins | sample MGYA00245777_ERZ724023 | MGnify/ENA primary metagenome ERZ724023 (study PRJEB28704, sample SAMN03018312) | fermentation metagenome | biome: anthropogenic terrestrial biome; feature: soil; material... | reverse complement strand
ACCATAGTTAGGGTTGGGATTCTTTTTGAGCCTTCTCCTCAATTTTTAAGACCACCATATCAGCTGCCAAGATACCACCGATTCCTGCTGCTAGATCCAGCCACTCAGCACTATGAGGCGGATTGTAATAATCCCAGACTTCTTTCCCAACACAAACCGATACGGTGAGCACATTTGCCCTCTCCCGGGGTATGAACGAATTCAAAGAGGCAGAGAGCACAAACGAGAGCGCGAAATGGAGCAGCTTATCCATAGCCTCACCCCCGACTTTTGCTACCTACTATATTTTATGAGGGCTGATGGTAATTGCGACTTCCCTGAAGGATAAAATTTTAAGGCAGATTTTTCCCCTGGTGTTGCAGGATGCACCTGAAAAACTGCTATCTTCTGAGCCTCCCCAAAACCTAGCCCCATCTAGTAAAAACCTAAAGTGAGCACAAACACGTAGCTAGCTTCCAGCCTAGTTCTAAAGGAACTAGGCTGGGTACCAACTGCGAGCATTTGGGAAGTTTTTGTGAGGAGTGGACAAGCACCGGCAGCAGAGGCTCCCTAATAGTCGCCATAACAGGCGTCTCATCCCAAATCACTACACTTAATCTAAGGCAGAGTTTGTCGATATTAATACAGTTGATAGATGATAATAGGGAAGATGTAGCCTGTGTTTGAGGAAGCAGTTAAACGGGGCTTTTTTGCTTAACTTGTTTTACTACCTTTGAAGAAATTGTATCTTCAGTCTTTGCAGAAAAAGGTGTATTAATTTAAAAGTGTGAGGAGTTTCGGAAGGGAAGCAGAAAAGAGGGAGGAGAGCTTTTGAAAAAAATAATTGTTGCCCTTATTTTTTGGGGATTATCAGCGACTACAGTAGCTGAAGATGTAGAGCTTTATCGCTTCGGGGAAAAGTCACAGGTTCCAAAGTCAGGTGTGGCAAATGTTCAACTCAATCTACTGTTGGGCAGTGTTGGAACTGCATTTTGTTATGGAGCAAAACTCGAGGGGGAGTATAGGAAGATCTATGACGACGAAACCTATAAAATTCAGTTATTGAAAGCCATGACAAATGCGTATTCCACTCCCCAGACGCTTATGGGGGCAAAGGTGACATGCGAGAGGGAACTTTTTTCTAGTGAAATTGTTCGCTGGTATGCAGGCATAATGTTCTTGGAAACTACTGAGAAATTCGCGAGGTTTACATTTGGTCTATCCGCTAATTGGAAACCGAACATGAAGTACTCTGTGAGGGGACAGATAGGGACTGAAGATGGAGTTTCCATGACTATGCAGGCAAGGATCAGCCCCAATCTTGCCCTCACCGGCGGCTTTGAGTTGTTCCCGCTTTTTACGAGGACCTTAAAAAGTCACTTTGATCCTGAAATAAAATGGCTGCAAGCATTGAGCTTGGGATGTAATTATTATTTTTAAGAGAATTGCATTCACCGCAAGGCAGGGAGGAGAAATTATGGCTAAGAGGTTTTTTATCGTACTCATTCTGCTTTCGATCATAGCGATAGATCCCTCTATTTTTGCTAGCGAGAGGGTATTTTTAATCTCAGAGAACAAAGTAACAATTTTTGATTGGAGTACACGAAAAGCTTCAAGAGTAATTAGAGTCAAAGGTGAGGCACTAGCAGTTGTAGAGGGACAAGATCCGAATTTTGCTTTTGTTCTCTCCCGGGGGAGGGTAAATGACCATTTACCAACTGGACCTAGCTATATCTCTTACATTGATCTTAGAAAAGGGAGGATTCAAAAAAATATAGCAATTGGCTTTGGCCTCAAGGATTATTATTACGATGAAACGCAAGACAAATTATTTTTGCTCACAGGCGCCATCGGCCCCTTTCCAAATACCCGTGCCAAGCTAGGCTTGTATGTTTTTGATTTGCAAACAAAACAGGTGGAGAAGATTTTACCCTTGACATGCAACCCCGTGGCAAAGGCGATCTCACCTGATAAGAAGTATCTAGCTATTATCAGTGCCGGAATTATCCACAAAGATCATAGATCTGCAAGCTCACCTGCATTGCAGATCTATGATCTTGCAAAAAAAGAACTAATTGCAGAACAATCCCTTCCTCTTTATCCTGCAGAGATTGTGTTTTCAAAGGATAATACCAAAATCTATATTTTAACTGCAGGCTACCCCAACAAGTTACCCCCAGATTACCCTCAGCTAGGTCAAAAAGGAACCACCCAGGCTACAATCAGCGTTTGGGATTTTAATACAATGCAGCTTTCTGGGCCCTTTGAAATTGGAACAGGTGCAAGGAAGATGGGTTTGCTAGCAGATAATACAGGAGTATGTATGCTCTCAGATGACGAGCAAAAGCCAGTTGTAATTTTTTGCAGCCCCACTCTTCTGGTACGCAAACTAAACTGCGAAAAACAACCATCAAGTTTGATCTCAACAGATAAAGGGAAATATGTTTATTTAATTTCCCAAGATAGTGTTGAAGTAATCAACAGTAATACTCGTCTGGTCATAAAATCAATCCCTTTTATGGGAAAGGTAGAAAAGCTTACCTTAGGTGTTATAGACGGAGGTAAGAGCTTTCTTTTTGAAAGGTACTTAAATCGCATTAGAATTCATGACCCAATTTTAAACAGGGTTGAGATCATGTCTTTAGATAAAACAAAAGATTTTTTGGGTTTTTTGAAGACCAAAAACGTTTCTTTGCCGCGCGGTGAAGTTCATGTACTTGGGAATAAGATGTATCTGCTTCCGGCAAAAGAACCATATGTATTAGTTTATGATCTGGATTCCATGCAAATCATGAAAAAAATCCCTACGCAAATAAAAGATCGAAGGGGACATTCTATAAATATTTATCCTGATGTTCTTGTTCCAAGCCCCGATGGTACTAAATTATTTGCCTGTGAGCTTTTGGATAGTTTTGGAGTAGTACCAATCAACACACAGCTAGATGAAGTTAGTCCGGGCTGTGGTAATAGCTTTAACAGGATTTTTGTGAAGGTTTCTTATGGTAGGGGAATACCCTCAAATCCAGTTACCATCAATAGTAAACCAGAACTCCACATTGCAGGTCCAGTTCTTGATTCAGAGAATCAGGTGCTCTACAGTGTATGCAATGATTTTTTCGAGTATTTTGATCTGACAACATGGAAGAGCAACTCTAAAAGGATTAAGATGGAGGTCTCGTATATCTGGGCTGGCAATAAGTGCTATCCAGTCGAAGTGGCTCGGTAGGAAATTTAGGGTTAACAGATAAATATCACCAGGAGAAATAGGCCGCAAGCTGACAAGAAACTGAGGCTTATTTTTTCATCGCCATTACATCACCTAAAATATGACCTCACCCCCCGATACGGCTCTTGCAAAGCTACGGAACCGGGGTGGTTTTCAGCCTACCCTTGGTATAAGGAAGCTGCCTAAAGCCGCGGTGGGGTTATCCTGCGGCCAGGGAAAGGAATAGCAACCTGTTTTTTTCGTTTAGTTTTGCGGTGCAAAGAAGGGTTCTCCTTTCGCAGAGTAAGGACTGTAGTGAAATTTGACTACGTGAAACTTCGATTTCTTGGAAGGGTTTTAATATTTTTTGTGGAAGTATAACTTATAATGAAAATTATATTAAAGTGCGAAAGGAGAATTCAGATGCGGAAAGCGTCTTTCGTGACAGCTATAATTTTAATAATAAATGTTCTTGCTTTGCCTTCCTTGGGTCAAGAGATTATCAAGGAAACTACCCAAGAAGTGACACGGGAATTTATACGAGAAGTAACCAAAGAGGTGATCCGAGAGAACAAAACCGGGATCAGGCCCTACATTCAAGCTACATATGGCCAGTATGAGCTGGAGAGTTTAAATGAGTTTTTAAATTTCTTAAGGGATGCTGATATACAAGGGGAAGGAATAGTCTTTGTTGGTGCAGGGCCAGAGCCTGTGGATTCCGGTTTTAGCTATGAGGCAGGGTTTGTTTTTCCAATTCGCTCATGGTTAAGAATGAAAATAGGTGCTCAGTATTATTTGCTAAAAAATGAGTATCTATATAAGTTTTATGTGAAAGATTCTCAGTTTAATAATCATATGCAATCTCATATAACATATGATCTTCGAACCTTAGGAGCCATTGCAAAACTAACATTGGGGTCAGAGAAGGCAAACTTCTATCTGGGAACAGGCTATTACAGGGGGACTTATAAATATGAAGATGTTAGATGGAGTATGAATGATGATCCCCCGTATAAGAGCTCATCGAGCAATTGGCTTGGCATGGGCTATGAAGCTGGGTTCGAATTTAAGATCGCCAAAGTTAATTTTGCAGTAGGGTATTCATCTTTGATTTTGCCACCGGAGTCAGGAGATTATCTAATCGAAAATTTTGATCTTAGCGGCCTGCGGGCCTCTGTTGGCCTGGAATTTTAACTTGTCGGATTCTCTCTACCGTCACTTAGCCTAAGATACCTAGCCTAAATTAAAACGCGAGGTGGGCAGCCTCGCGTTTTTTAGTGGAGCATGTTAATTAAAGTGGTCAATTGTCAGTTTTAAAGTTGAAGGGGGCTGCCTTCGGGTGAGGCATCCCCCCTATGCAGACTTTTGTAAACATGAAAGATACTATCGAGTCAGGCCCATTTCACTAACTTCCGGTTCGCTCTCTGATCTGAGAGAGCTTGGTAACCGAGAAAAAAATCCTATTAGCCCAAAGCGAATGCTTTGCAAACCCGGATTCGATAGTTTTGTCAGTACAATCGGGGGCTGATATAATATAATTATCTTGCTCTGCAGCCAGGAAGGCTATATTTTGTAGCCTCCAGGTTGTAAATATGTTTTCTTGGCGTTCCCCCTCGGGGCAAAATCCGAAACTGCTTTTGCCAAAGAACAAGTTTTGAGATAGTTTTTCGGTGGGGGATCTTCCTGGAAATGAATTTAATGGAGAGGTGTATTGACATGTATGAGGAAGATTTGAAGCGTCTTGTCTGTCTTCATCCAGAGCTTATTGAGCCTGGGTTTGTTGTGTTGGAAGAAGAATCTCCAATTTCCACCGGACAGACTTGCTATAACTGCGATCTGCGGGGCAAAGACAAAGCTGATCGCAATGTCTACGTGGAGCTGAAGCTGAAAGCAGGCCGCGATGTCGTCTATCAGATTGCTAAATATAAAACCTTTGCACGTGATCAAGCCCGCTACATAGTTGCAGCCTTGGATTTCCACCCAGAAGCGAAAAAGGTTCTGGAGACCATGGACTTTGAGACAGTGGAAATTGACTCTAAAAGAGCTGCGGAGCTGTTGGAGCAGGCAAGGGCCAACCCTGCGCTTTACCAGCGCAAGTCCACCTTAACTCAGAAAGCTCTAGGTCTGAAAGTAGGAACAGGCGGCCCGCTATATTCAGTAGATCAGACAAAAATTGTTACCTCATTTATGCGAGCTATGGAAGTGGGCCTAGGCGCCAACCTTAAGCTTTTGCCAGGGTATAACATGGAAGGGATTGATGTTAAATTATCTGACAAATACAGACTGTTTTTCTTCCCTGAAAGCTTTCCTCGGGATCGTCTCCTAATCTACAACCGAGCCAGGAAAGCTGAGGAGATTCATTTTATCTACGTTCCTGATTTTTCTTTTCGAACTGGGAACTCAACAGAAAGAAAGCTTAGATTTCGCAAGTTTTTGCTCTCGAAATCAGACGAGCTAGAGGAGAGTTTCAACCTGCCTCTGTTTTCCAGCCGTTGTATTAGAAAAATGACTGAAGATCACCTTGAAGTTACCTCCCAGGCCTGGAAAGGCTTCTCTCGCGTTTATTATCGTCCCTTAGATTGTTGGCAGCACCCAGATTTTATCGAGATGATGGTGCGGGAGTTTATTGATTTTGCAGAAAAACTCGCGCCACTCCTAGATGAATGCTTTGGCATGCAGCAGACAGGAGCTACCCTCGCTAGCAGACGCACCCCCAGGCTCATTTGAAAGCATCACAAACTATAAAGTACAGAGGTGGCCACAGGGCCACCTCTGCACGGGTATAGTCAAATTGTCACCTTGAAAACAGAGAAGCGTTTTCCTCCAAAATGAGGGTTCAGGACGGCTTGGGGAGCGGACAATTCCCCTTATCACCATAGGTACGTTATTTCCTGAACGCAGGGAAGAGGTTTATCTGCAGGGACCAAAACCGTCAACAAAAAAGATTAAGAAAAGGACTAGGATTACGATCCACCAAAGTCCTCCAAAACCAGGTCCACAACCTCCCATTTTTCTCCACCTCCATCATGTTGATAGCCCATCATATGCAGTTGGCAGATGGTTGGAGATGGTGATAAAGTCACAAATTATCTTTGCATGCTTTTGGGGCTAGAATCATACCAATCCAATACCCATCTGGCAGCCATTTCAGTTGACAAATACATCAAGGTACTTGGTACTGACAGCTGTTGCAGAGGGGCTAGGCTACATTAGATCCGAAAGCCGTGATATTGTTTTCAGAGGTCAACTATTACCTAAAACATGTATAAACTTTAAAACTGAATACATGCTGTAATATACAGTATGCTTTTGCAGGGTAAGCGAAGCTTCAGCAGAAGTAAAAAGGATATATCTATAAAAGCCCAGCTAATTTCAAGGATGGGTCTTCTGCTATGGACTTATAAACAAATGGCTAAAGAGCTAACAGGCTATATTAGGCTATATTACCGCAGATTATTTTCTATAAGACTATTGCATATTTACGCAAAACGTGTATAATGTTGATGTAAATACAGTTATATTCCCATCGATTTACCCAAAACCCGTAAAAGAATTAGCGCTCTTTGGGGCTAGTTAGTACCCCAACCAGGGAATGTACCGGATGCTTGAGATGTCAGTACCTCTTAAAGCTAGTTGCGACCTTGAAAAGATACTTTTTGTGGGACTTAAAGATCTGTTTCAAGGAAGATAGAGCCCCTTGGTGGCCAACCCAAAAGCCTTTTGAGTAGCTTGTTGCGAGAGATCTCTTTACCGGGGGGTTGATGCGCCATTCAACAGGAAGAGTGAACAGCATTATCCCAGTTATACTCATCTGTTGTCTCCTCAGTAAGGGCCCGGATAGTCACCGATGTCAGTAGGGAGGAAAGGTTGTCGTCAAACTTGTCTATGTAGAGGTTACCTTTGGTATCTAAACTTGCATAGACAACTTCCTGATGATGGGAGATCCCTTTTTTGGTTAATTCTTCATGCAGCCACTGTACTGAGAGATTTAGCTGCTCTAAGTTTTGATAGAGAATCTCCCCATCCACAATAAGCTCTGAGGATACACCTCGGGAAATTGTGGGGAGATTCAAATCAACAGGGGGAGCGGGATGTATTTTGATTTTTTTAAAATTATATAGTTTTTGCAGGTAAATAACCAAGCATTGAGGGAAAAGGCCACAGTTTCAAGGCTTTATCGGCTTTTTTCACATTATCGTAATCTTTTTTGGCAGGATTTTCCAGGGAATTGGAGAAAATATTATAGACTAAACAAGAAGGGGGCTCAAGCCTCTTGATAGAGAAAACACAAAAGCTAGCCACGACTGCAGCCTTATCAATTTTCATCTTCACTATTGCTATGAGTTGCATTGCATCCCAATACAAACTAGGTCCCGGCGACAGCCTCAGGATTGGAGTTTGGGGGCATGAGGATTTGAAGACAGAGACCACAGTGCGCCCAGATGGCGTGATCTCTTTCCCTCTCATCGGGGACTGCAATGTCCGGGGACTTACTCCCCAGGAGCTGGCAGCAGAGCTAGAGCTGCGGCTTGCCACCTACATAAAAAGGCCAGCTGTCACAGTCTCAGTGCAGCAGTTCCGCCAGATCCAGGTCCAGGTGCTAGGGGAGGTTGTAAGGCCTGGCACCTATAGTCTCATTGCAACTAGCAAAGCCAGCCAGGCCATAGCTGCAGCTGGAGGTCTTCAAAGCGCCCGGGCAGCTGCCACAGCTAACCTAACCCGGCAGGGGAAAACTGTGACTTTTGCTGTGGACAAGCCAGGCCAAGGTGAAGAGCTGTCTTTAGAAGATGGAGATTTGATCTACGTTCCCACCAAGCCCCAGGTGACAGTGCTAGGGGAGGTTGCAAGGCCCGGCCTTTACCTAATAGATAAGGGTACAAGGCTTTCGGAACTTTTGGCCCAAGCTGGGGGCACCTCATCACTTGCAGATCAGGGCCAGGCCCAGCTAATTCGCAAAGGCCAGGCAATACCCTTGACTCGTGCCCACTTCAGTGGCCAAAGCCAGCTGGAGCTTTTAGATAAAGACACACTCTTTCTGCCGCCCATGCCTCAGATTGTGCTCAGAGGCGAGGTAGCAAAGCCTGGCACCTACAGGCTACCTGTAGGTACCACTGTTTTCACAGCCCTAGCCCTGGCAGGCGATCTCACAGAGAAAGCCGACCCCAAACAAATCACCCTCAGTCGCCAGGGGAAAAGTCAGATCTTAGATCTTACAGCTGGCGGAGGAGAGATTCAGCTCCTTGCCGACGATAGACTGGAGATCCCCCGGGGCAGACGGGAAGTACTGGTCTTAGGCCAGGTTCGCACACCAGGCAGCTATCTGCTCCCGCCGAGAAGCAGCGTCTTAGATGCAATTGCTCTGGCTGGCGGCACCACAGACAAAGCCCAAACAGAGAAAATCCGCATCTACTCCAAAGGAGATCTAGATACACAGCAGGTCCTGGCCTTGGGCCAAGACCGATTGCTTTTTGAAGGGGAACTTAGTGCAAACCCAGCCTTAGGCGAGGGTGACATTGTCTTTATCCCTGAAAGTAAACGCCTCGACTGGGTGAAGCTGGGTACGGTACTCGGCGTCTTCAAGATCTTACAGGAGATTTTCATTGGAAAGTAGGGTGGAGATGGAACTAGAACTGAGGGATATTTTTCGGATCATCTACAGACAGCGTTGGCTGATTGCCCTACTCGTTGGCATCTCCCTGATTGGCGGTTGGGTAGCAAACGAGGTAGCGCCTCCCATCTATGAGGCTCAAACTAAAGTTTTAATCAAAGGAGATAAAGCAACACAGCAGCTGGTACTTTCGGATGTCATGGGTGGTGGCACACCGGATCGGGATCTACAAAACTATACCCAGGTACTGAAAAGCAATACAGTGCTGCTTGATGCTGCAGGCAGCCCCGAGAGGGCAGCACTCTTGAAAGAAAACGTGAGAGTTGAACCTGTAGTAGGCTCAGATCTTATCTCTATAAGCGTCGAGGGCGAAGATCCACGCTGGATTGCCCAGATGGCAAACAGCGTGGTCTCAGCCTTCTCCGAGCGACTTGCCGAGATCAGCCGCCAGCAGGCGCATTCAGCTCGCAAATTTATCGAAGAGCAGCTGGAGGTAGTAAAAGAAGATCTAGCCCTGTCTGAAGAAAGGCTCAAAGCCTATAAAGAGAATAACAAGATCATCGAGCCCCAAGGGGAGATCTCCCAGGCCATCGCTCGAGGCGCAAGGCTTGAGGCCACCATGGAGGAGGCGCGTCTGGGGGCCCTGGAGGCTGATCGGCAGCTATCTAGCCTCTCGGGAGCACTTTCAGCCGAAGAACAAACTATCCTCTCTGCCACCACCCTAAGCCGCAATCCACTCATCGCACAGTATCAGAGCAAAATTGGCGATCTTGGGGTGCAACTGGCAGGGGCAAAGGAGAAATACACCCAGGAGCATCCAACTGTAATCGGCCTTGAGGCAGAACTCCGCCAAGCTCAAGCGGAGCTTGGCAGACAAGTCTCTCAAATAGTCAGCGGTCAGACGAAAAGCCTCAATCCCACCTATCAGGGGATTGAGCAGAACCTGATCAATCTCAGGGCACTATCTTTGGCAAACCAAGCCAAGGCAAATGCCCTCTCATCGTTGCAGGCAGAGGCAGAGGCCCAGATGTCTAGCCTCCCTAAAAAAGAACTAGAGCTGGCCCGTCTCGCCCGGGATGTGAAAGTCCGGGAGGAGATCTACCTGATGCTCTCCAGCCGCCGGGAGGAAGTGCGGATTACCGAGGCCATGAAAACAGGAGATGTCCACGTTGTGGACCCGGCCATGCCTCCGTTAGCGCCGATAAAGCCTCGAAAAATGCTGAATATAGCCATCTCAGTGCTGTTGGCCCTCTTTGTGGGGGTTGGCATGGCATTCCTTTTAGAATACATCGACGACACTATCAAAACACCCCAAGAGCTGGAAGCAGAGCTGGGGCTGCCAGTCCTTGGCACCATCCCCATGCTTACGCCCCAGTTGAAACGCAAACGTCGTTCTAGCAAAAAAGCAAACAATACTATAAGGCAGGGAAGATAATGGAGCAGCCAAAACAATTTTTAATCTCCCAGCTCGATCAGCGCTCACCTTTGGTGGAGGCCTTCCGTACACTGAGGGCCAATATCCGCTTTGTGGGCGTAGATCATCCCATTCAAACATTGCTCGTTACAAGCGCTGCCCCTACAGAGGGCAAGAGCTCAGTCTCAGCAAATCTCGCTGTGGCCTACGCTATGAGTGGTAAGCAGGTTTTGATCATCGATGCTGACCTGCGCAGGCCCAGTCTCCATAAATTTTATAAGTGTAGCAACTCCTTTGGCCTCACCCATGTCCTTTTAGGGCAGAGGACCATCGCCGATAGTATCCAACAGACGCAAATAGAGGGCCTATCTTTTCTGGCAAGCGGTCCCCTGCCGCCTAATCCTGCAGAGCTCCTAGGATCAAGCAGGATGGATGAGGCCATGGGGCAGATAAAACCCAACTACGACTTTATCATTATCGATACACCACCGGTTTTAGCTGTAAGTGATGCACTGCTTCTAGCTCCCAAAGCCGATGGAACTGTACTTGTGGTGGCCTCTATGGGCACCAAGCGCGAGGCAGCCAAAGCAGCTGTCGCAGCTTTATCAAAATCTAAAGCTCGGATTGTGGGGACGGTACTCAATAACTTCCAGCTGGATCAGCCCTCATACTATTATTACTATTACACCCAGGATGAGAATGATGGTTGATCTCCACTGCCATATCCTCCCCAATGTTGACGATGGGCCACAAGATCTTGAAGAGTCCCTCCAGATGTGCCAAATAGCCCATAGGGATGGAATCCAAACAATCGTGGCCACGCCACATTTTGTGGAGTCTCGAATCAACGCTGTCCCCGGACAGCTAGAGTATGCGGTAAATGCGCTAGATGAGTTAAATCTGGCCCTGAGAAAAGAGAAGATTTCCCTCGGTATAAAATTTGGCTTTGAGGTGGCTCTCTTTCCAGAGCTGCCAGAGTTTGTGGAGAGATTCCCTGCCCTTACAATTGAGGGCCTGAATAAATACATCCTCGTGGAGCTTCCCTTCTCCCAGTTCCCCCTCTACACAGACGAGGTGCTCTTCCAGCTCCAATCCAGGGGAATCTGCCCCATTATCGCCCACCCTGAGCGCAATCTGGGTCTTCTCCGAGAGCCCTCGCTACTCGTTTCTTTGGTGGAGCGGGGGATTTTGGCTCAGGCCACAGCCTCAAGCTTTCTCGGCGAAAGCGGCAGAGAGGCAAGGCGTGCCCTTGAAGCTTGGTGCAAAAAGGGGTATATTCATATAGTAGGGAGTGATGCTCACTCCCCAGAGCGAAGACCCCCAATCCTCAGTTCAGCCCACAGGGTTTTGAAAAAGTGGGTTGGCACCAAAAGAGCAGACTGGGTTATCAACCAGGTGCCAAGGCAAATACTTGCGGGTCAGGAAGTGGAGGCGGACTTTTGGGTAGACGCTCGGTAGCGAAAGCAACCGCGATTATTACAACAGCATCGATTCTCAGCAAGTGTCTAGGCTTTGCCAGGGAGACTGTAGTGGCGAAATTCTTTGGCGCCACCTCCCAGACAGATGCCTATCTTGTAGCTTTCATCATTCCCGGCGTGATCCTCTCGCTTCTAGGCGGGGCACTTCCCGGGACCATGATCCCAGTCTTCACAGAGTTTTTAGGCTCCCATCGCGAGGACAGGGCCTGGCGGATGAGCAACACCTTGACAAATTTAATTATTATCACCCTTTCTTTGGGTGCAATCCTGGGTTGGTATCTAGCACCTACCCTGGTGCCGCTTTTGGCCCCAGGCTTCTCCCAAGAGGTGATAGATCTTGCTGTGTATCTCACCCGGATCATGATGCCCATGGTGGTATTTCTGACCCTCTCAGGGCTGGCTACAGCAATCCTCCAGTCCTATCAAAAGTTTGCATTCCCCGCCCTTATGGGGATACCCTATAGCATCACGATGATTTTGTTTTTAGTAGCCTTCGGCCAAAGACTCGGTATTGTTGGCCTTGCCCTGGCCACAGTCCTGGCTGGAATCAGTCAGTGCCTTTTTCTTCTGCCTGCCCTCTCAGGCCTTGCAAAGCGGAGACGCTCTGGGATTCCAGTAGGGGAGGCTGTGGGCAAAAGCACCGAAAAGGTGCCCCAGGCTCGTTTCAAGTTCCTTTTGGATCTTAAAGATCCAGCAGTAGCCCAGGTGGGAAGGCTCATCATCCCTATCCTGATTGCCGGAGCTGTGGGGCAAATCAATGCCATCGTGGATAGAACCATGGCCTCGCGTCTGCCAGAGGGCTCCATCGCGGCCCTCAATTATGGCCATAAGGTAATGGCGTTGCCACTCGGGCTTTTTGTGGGTGCTATCACCACAGCAATCTATCCCAGCCTCTCCTTGAGCATAGCTCAAGGGAAGCTCTCTGAGTTCAAGCGTGGGATCTCAGATGGTCTGAGGATGGTATCGCTAATTATGATTCCTTCCGCTGTGGGACTTTTGGTACTGGGCGAGCCCATTATCCAGCTTCTATTTCAGCGGGGTGCCTTTACCCACGAGGCCACAATTCTTAGCAACCAGGCTTTGCGTTTTTATACTCTAGGACTTTTGCCCCTATCGTTTCAGATGATTATCGCCAAAGCCTTTTGGGCTTATCAGGATACATGGTCGCCCCTGAAGGTCAGTGTGATTGCAGTGCTCTCCAACATTGCCTTTAACTTCATTTTTATCGGACCCTTAGGTCACGGTGGCTTGGCTTTGGGTACTACCCTTTCAGTTGTGGTTTGGGTGAGCATTATGACTGTGCTCCTTCGCCGCAAGGTGGGACCCTTGGGCGGAGGCAAGATTGTTGCCAGTCTAGTCCGGGTAAGCCTTGCGGGACTCGTGATGGGAATTTGTGTGCTTCAGGTTTATAAGCTTTTATTGCCACAAGGATTACTTTTGTCAGTGGCAGGTTCCATTTTTTGTGGTATAATAATATATGTCTTCGGGCTTGTACTTTTTGGTGTGGAAGAAGCCAAAAGCTTTGCCTCCCTCCTCCGAGGAAGGCTAGCTAAAGAATAGGGGGAAGATGGATGGCAGA
>ENA-UOOK01005180-UOOK01005180.1-fermentation-metagenome-genome-assembly--contig:-NODE-5180-length-13267-cov-3.459507_pt1 | contig 13267 bp, 14 predicted proteins | sample MGYA00245777_ERZ724023 | MGnify/ENA primary metagenome ERZ724023 (study PRJEB28704, sample SAMN03018312) | fermentation metagenome | biome: anthropogenic terrestrial biome; feature: soil; material... | reverse complement strand
GGTGGTGATCAAGAGCTTTGAAAAAACCTTGATTACCCTTTCCCACCTGCAGCAGCATAGTATCACGGTGCAGCCGGGCGACTGGGTCGAAGCGGGACAACCCATCGCCGCAGTCGGCAATTCCGGTTTAAGCATCAGGCCTCATTTGACAGTCCAGGCCACCCAAAGATTCATTTGGGGGCAGGGTGTCCCAATAGTATTCGACGGGGAATTTCCAGTCCGTAACCGGATTATAATCAATAAATAGGGGGATTCAAATGAGGTTCAGGTCATTATTAGCAATATTATTGGCGTTATTTTTGGTGTTCCTGTCGGTTACAGTCACTTTCGGTTTTGATTGGAGTTTTTTATTCCAACCTAAGCCGGACAAGGCAAAAATAGCCGCCGGATTAAAGGAAGCGTTGGAAATTGGGACCGAAAATGCCGTGAAACAAACCGGTCAGGTTGATGGTTTTTATCAAAATCCGGCGATTAAGATTCCTTTACCGGATCAGCTGTTAAAGATGGAGAAGGTCCTGAAGCAACTGGGTTTGGAGTCTCAGATGGATCAGTTTGCCCTCAGTCTTAACCGGGCTGCGGAAAAGGCTACGCCGGCGGCCAAAGATATCTTTTGGGGCGCAATTAAAGAGATGACTTTCGATGATGTGGTTACCATTTTTAAAGGTAATGATACAGCGGCCACCGACTATTTTCAGGATAAAACTTCAGAAAAACTTAAAACCGCTTTTTTACCAGCGGTCGACTTAGCAACTAATGAAGCGGACGTAACCCGGCTCTATAAGAAGATAACCCTCGAATTAGGAAAAATTAAGTTTTTAAATTATAAACCCATCGATATCGATGAGTATGTAGTGACTAAAACATTAGACGGCCTCTTTTATGTATTGGGAGAAGAAGAAAAGAAGATTCGGGAGGACCCCGCCGCTCGGGTTACCAAATTGTTGAAGGAGGTCTTCGGCTCATAAATCATTAAACCACGCATGACTAAAAAGAGACCTTCAGTGGCTCTTTTTTTTATAAGGGGTTTATGTCAAAATAAGTATGAGAGGTAATAGTGATGTTCAATGATTTAGTAATTGACGGCAACCGGCCGGCATATCTTCAAATTAAGGATTATTTGAAAGATTTAATTTTAAAAGGGATTCTCCAAGCCGGGGTCAGGCTTCCTTCCACCCGGGACCTGAGTTCCATCCTGAAGGTGAGCCGGAACACCATAATTTCAGCATATCAGTACTTGGAAGATGACGGTTTTGTTTATACAGTCAAAGGCCAAGGCGCATATGTAGCCCGGATTGAGGTGAAAAAGGACGGGGATGGCGTTCAGTTCGACTGGGCGGAGTTAATCGGCGATTTTGCCAAAAAGGCCAGCCTTTTGGATATTGAGAAAAAAGAGTTGCGCTGGGAAAGAGGGATGATCTCCTTCAAAAGCATTGCCCCGGATGAGAGCCTGTTTGATGTGAATGAGTTTAAAAGAGCTTTTTTAAACCGTTTCGCCTTAGAAGGCTCGAAACTGTTAAACTACGGATATGCTAGAGGTTACAAGCCGCTCCTTGAGTATTTGGCCCAATACATGAAGAACAAAGGGGTGGACCTCTCCGGTAAGGAGCTGTTGATTACCAACGGTTTTACTGAAGGGTTCAACCTGGCGCTAAGAGCTTTGACTAAACCCGGGGACCGGATCGTTTGTGAAAACCCGACCCATAATACGGCCATCAAAATCATGAACCTTTTCGGCCTAAAGTTGGTGGGAATCCCAATGAGGGAGGATGGCCTAGACCTTGATATTTTGGAAGAAGGATTGACGGCTAAAGATGTTAAAGCCGGTTTTCTGATTCCGTCATATCATAATCCAACCGGCCTAGTGATGCCGTTGGATAAACGCCTCAGTATTTTGAAGATCTTCGCCGAGCGCCGGATCCCCTTAATCGAAGACGGCTTCAACGAGGAGCTGCGTTATTCCGGGACTCATGTGGCCCCGTTATTGGCCCTTTCCGGGAAGGGAAACAACCTAATTTACTTGGGTAGTTTTTCAAAAGTGCTCTTTCCGGGGCTGCGCATCGGCTGGATTATGGCGGACCGGGAACTTATCTCCTACTTGGAAAGCGTGAAGCGGAGCTTAAACATTCACACCTCTTTCCTGGATCAAGCTTTATTGTATGAATACCTTCAAAGCGGCCAGTTTGAAAAGTATTTGAAGAAAGCCAGAAAAGTTTATAAAAATCGGCATGAGACAGCTATCGAGCTTGTCAAAGAATATATTCCTTGCCGGAAAGTTTGGGGTGAAGGAGGGCTTCACATCTTTGTCGAGCTGGACCGTTTAAATGCCCGGGAGGTCCTGGCCCGATGTTACCAAAGACGGGTCTTGTTTATGCCGGGGGATATTTTCTTCACCGACTACGGAGGAGCCAACACTTTCCGGCTGGGAATCTCCCGGGTTCAGCCGGAAGAAATCGAAGCGGGAGTCAAAATCATCGGCGCAGTGGTCAAGGAGATGGATGAATCGAGTTGATGACATTTGGGAGAGGTTATGTTAAGATTTATCAGGAATCAGGAATCAGGAATCAGGAATCAGGAATCAGGAATCAGGAATCAGGAGTCAGTATGGGTGAAGCTTTAATATATACGGTTGGGATAAGAGGCGGAGGAGTGTTCGAATGCGTCATTTTAAAAAATCGTCCAAATTAGATAATGTTTGTTACGATATCCGAGGGCCGGTGATGGATGAGGCCCAAAGGATGGAAGCGGCCGGTGAACGGATTCTCAAGTTGAATATCGGCAATCCGGCGCCTTTTGGGTTTGAGGCCCCGGTAGATCTGATTAACCAGATCAATTCTAATCTAGCCAATGCCCACGGTTATTGCGATTCACGGGGGATTCTATCCGCCCGGCAAGCGGTGGTGGATTATACCCGTAAAAAAGGGATTCGGGGAGTCGGGACCGATGATGTTTATATCGGGAACGGCGTCAGTGAATTGATCATGATGGTGATGCAAGGTTTATTAAATAGCGGGGATGAGATCCTGATTCCCGCCCCGGATTACCCCTTATGGACGGCAGCCGTTAACCTGGGGGGAGGCAAGGCGGTCCATTATCGGTGTGACGAAGCCTCCGATTGGAACCCTGATCTGGAAGACATGGAAAAGAAGATCACCCCGAAAACCAAAGGGATCGTAATTATCAATCCTAACAACCCAACCGGAGCGGTCTATCCGGAAGCAGTCCTCCGGAAGATCATCGATTTGGCCGTCGCCAATCAGCTAATCATTTTTGCCGACGAAATTTACGACAATATCCTTTATGACGGATTGAAACATACTTCGCTGGCCGCTTTATCCGACGAAACTTTCTTTATCACCTTCAACGGACTGTCTAAGTCGCACCGGGTGGCGGGGTACCGGGCTGGGTGGATGGTGATCAGCGGCAATAAGGAGATGGCCCGAGGTTATATTGAGGGGTTGAACATGCTGTCGTCGATGCGGTTGTGCAGTAATGTCCCGGCCCAATACGCCATCGAGGTCGCCTTGGAGAATTTCGAAAGCATCAAGGAGCTGACTAAACCGGGAGGCCGTCTCTTTGGGCAACGGGAGTACGCTTGGAATAAAGTCAACCGGATTCCCGGCTTGTCCTGTGTCAAACCGAAAGGCGCCTTATACCTTTTTCCCAAAGTGGATGTGAAACGCTTTAATATCCGGAATGACGAACGTTTCATTCAAGATTTGCTAATCGCGGAGAAGGTATTGTTGGTCCAGGGGACCGGGTTTAACTGGCCGGAGCCGGACCATTTCCGGATCGTTTTCCTTCCGGCAGTCGGCCAACTGGAGGACGCCCTGGACCGGCTGGAACGTTTCCTGGGGGGATACCGGCAACGGGAAGCGCGCTGCGGAGCGTGATTAAACAAGTGTAAATTGAAAAGGGTAAAGGGTAAAAGTTGTCCTGTTCCTGAACAAACTGTTGTTTTCACATTTCAAACCTTACAATTTCTTTTCGGGTACCGAGTGGGTTGAGACTACTTTACGCCTTACCAAGGATGCTACGAAAAACGCCACACCTTTTTATAAGAGGAAAAATGGGAGCCTCTTTTAATATTAAGTTTCTCCCCGCATGCAGTATTGGCTATGATTCTACTGCGCCGAAAAAGCGTTGAAATAAAGTTGAATGGTGCGACCGGAGGAGGTTCTTATGGAGCAAGTGGAAATTAGATGGGCCAAGTAAATCATTTGTAAGCGGCTGCCTTGAAAATTTCTCTAGTGAAATTCGAAAATTCCTCTAGAGAAACTAAAAAATTCCTCTAGAGAAATTTTAAAACTCCTTGGCTTAATTCCATATTCCTTTAGAGGAATTTTTAAATCCCTTTTGGCTAAATTCCGGGCGGCAGGGTGGCTGTTGTCTATCCCTCTGTGTCTCAGCGTCTCTGTGGCTAAATTTATTTTTACCACAGAGACTCAGAGATACTATGTTTCCACCGGATCATCGGGGTAGGTTTCGTTCCATTGGGCGATGATCTCGTCTTGGCTCTTGCCGATATTGGCGGAGTTAATCCATTTACCGCGAAAATCGGAGTTGACCTCCCGGCTCAGCTCGGGGTTGACGCGGACGTTAATATCAATGGAACCGTCTTTCTTGCCGATGGGCCGATAATGAGTATTGTTGGGCAAGTGGACGATACGCCCGGTTTTGAGCGCGGCTTTGAGCGCCATGTCCAATTCGGACAGAACCGCCAGCACGCTGCCGCGGCTTTGGTTAGTAGCGGCGACGATGTATTCGATCAGTTCGTCTTGCTTCATCGGAGCGGTCGGTTCCAGCCTAGGACCAAGCACCGCCCATGCTCGAATTTTTTTGGCCATTATCAAGTCCTCCTTTGGACTTTTATGGTTGTTTTTATGAGGGGTTAAGATCTATTTCTATATTCGGTATAAGTTTCCATTTCTTTAACAAAACCCGAAAATGTGTTAATACCGGTTTCAACCGATAAGCATTATCACAACTGCGGGTTTTTAACCTGTGGATTGGGACTGTCACCCTTTACCTTCCAAACATTAAATCGGATAACCACTATGCTTCGCAATTATCGTTTAGGGCTTACAACGCATAGCTAATAGCCTTTAAGCAAGAAGGGTCAAGTCGGCGGTTGGGAGGCATATAAGCAGTCGGAGATTAATAGCAGCGATAATCCTCTTAAAAAGGACAAATGGCTTTTTAGGCGAAGAGTTGTTGAGGGGGGATTATAATTGAAACACACTTTTGTCGTAGAGGGTAAGACTTTTTTTGTTGATATACAACAAAAAATGATTGGCGGAGAAGCAAAACATGTTTTTATCATTACTAAAGATTGTAAAAGGGATGACAGGAATACTGATGCTACTAATATTAAATCCCTAAATTTGTTTGCCATTTCATCTGAAGGAGACATTCCTGAATATTGGAATAGTGAGAGCGAATGTCTAAATTGGGTGCATAATTGGGTGGATCGTAACCACCAAAAGCTATGAGTGGTGATTATTAGCGCCTTCGGGCGCTTTGTTTGGCATAGATTGAGATAAAAAAGCTTTTAATGTCAAACTCATTTCTTCGGTTATAAAAATTGCCCCAATTTGGTTTGAAATCATATAAGTCAACCAGTATCCAAACGATTGAAGTGATTCAATTCACCTATGACAAACCCGAATGTGTCGATATCGGTTTCAACCGATAACCTTTATTCCAGCCATGGGTTTCTAACCCGTGGATTGGGGTCGAAGCAAAAGACAAAATATTGATTAACGACCGCGACTCATGACAACCGGTCTTTCCAGTAACCGGGTCTGCGTCTGCCGTGAGCTATTGCAACTACTTCTATTTTTTCGGAAACTATACGAAAAACAACACCGAAAGGAAAGCGGTGAAAAAGGGCGCGGCGGGTATCCCTAAGATAACGGGGATAAATTCTTGGTGTTTCGATGATTTTCTTAATGATACGATTAAAGGCCTTACCGGTTGCATAACTTCGTTCTTGATACCAGCGGGCTGCGGCGCTAGCTTCCGAAATAGCTTTCGGATGGAAGTATAACGATTGCGGTTCCATTATTCACCGGTAATTTGGCGCCTAGCTTTAGTCCAAGGTATTAGTTGGACTTCGCCTTCGTCAATCTCTTTGAGGCGTGAGAGAATTTCGGTTTCCCAGGCGGATTCCGCATCCTGATCGATAGTTTCATCAAGACTGTCGATTAACGTTCCGGCGATTGCCGCCCGCGCTTCAAGAGGAAGTTTTAAAGCTTCTTTTAAAATATCAGATATATCGTATTTCATATTTGGCATCCCCTATATTAAGAATTTATCAGCGAATTAATTTGTATTTTAATTATACCATAATGGGACTATATGACAAATCATGATTTTTCGGGCTTCGTACACTGATGCCGACCACGAGTTAAAACTCGCGGCTAGCACAAACCGTACCGGTTAAAACCGGTATCCAAACGATTGAAGTGATTCAATTCACCTATGACAAACCCAAATGTGTTGATATCGGTTTTAACCGATAAGCTTTTAAGACAGCCATGGGTTTCTAACCCGTGGATTGGGATCGAAGCATTTCATAAAAATAGGCTAGCAATGGTGAGATAAAATTGTAAGGTGATAACTTCAAAGCACAACCCAGCCCGGCTTGGCGGGGTTGAGAAGGATTTTTAAACTCAGCCTAGAACTTTAGGTCTGGTGGACATAATGGCGGTCAATGTTTATTGCCGTTTTTTAATTTTTAAATCCTAATCCTTTTTTACCCTTTGCACTTTTCCCTTTTCACTTGTTCGTCACTCCTCCAGTTCCTGTACGGGTAATATATAAATAGAACCACCGCGCTTGCTGTTCTTTTCAAACTCCGCATGGATTTTATTACAAATTGCGCCGGTCACCTCTTTCGTTGCAACAATTAGTACAATTTCCTCTTCCGGTTCGATTTTGATACTAAACAAACCGTCTTTAGCCGAATGGTCGGCCCCTCGCGCGCGGAGAATAGTGGCGCCGGTAGCCCCAACTTCATTGGCGGCAGTGATCGCTTTATCAGCATATCCTAAAGGGACAATCACCAAATTCATAAAATAATTCATTGCTCCGCCTCCCCGTCTTGCCTGCCGTTCTGAAACAAGCCAGTCGTCCTGCTAACGCCAATCTTGACTAAAACTCCAGTGTTCGGTTGATCAAGGTGTAGCTCTTCCCTTAAAAGCACGGCTAACTGATGGGCGGATTTACTCTTCATTAACATTAATACCGCTTCCTTCTCCGGCTCAACTATCTTGTCCAATACAATATTTAAGTTACTGGCGGAACCGCGGGCTTTAATTATTGTACCACCATAGTAACCGGCTTCTTGACTAATTCGAACAACACTTTCCCCTTTGCCTTTGTCAACCACAAGGAAGAGAGCGGTATAATCCCATTGATTTTTAACTGGTAAACTGCAATTATTCCATTTGATTGAAGTATCTCGCTTTATTTTCAATATGCCCGAAAGAGGCATCGTAAAAGCGATACCATGATTAGGCCGATCAAAATGGAATTTCTCATTTAGCCGGTCCAGCATTTCAGTTTCTCTCTCGCCAGGCACTACGATTAGAATGATCTCCTTAGCTACTTCATTCAATTCGATCATCTTTAAAATATTATTATTGATGGTGCCTTTCCCAAAAAAACAGCTTGCGTCCTTGGCGCCCATCTCCCGGGCAAATCCTAAGATCTTGCTTCCCTTTCCCCGGTTTACGATAATGGCCAATAGGCTATAGGACATACCATTTGGCATTTCCTGATTCACCATGCTGAATTTCCTCCATCTATTCGCCCTTTTAGCTTAATTCCGATAACAAAGGACGTGTTTTTAATTTATAAATCAATCCTAGCAGTTGTACGGCTATTAGGGGTGTCATCGCTACTAATGCAATGATCCCAAAGCTATCCTGGACAATATCGGCGCCGGGGATAAACTCCGCGGCCCCTTGCGCGAAAGGCAGAATAAAAACCGAAGTCATGGTTCCCGCCGCGACCCCTCCGGAATCATAGGCGACACCAACAAAGATATCAGGGACAATATAAGATAAGATGATTGCCATAATCATGCCCGGAAGTAAGATATGCCAGAGTTGAAGTCCGGGAATGGAGATTCTAAGCATTGACAAGCCGACCGCTGCCGCGACACCCAAACAAAGAGTCAACATTACTAAGGGCTTTGATCGAACCGGCCGTATTATCTTCAATCTGACGGGTAAGCACATGCACCGACGGCTCGGCGGGGATGGTTATGACTCCAAATACCATGCCGATCAGCACTAAAAGCCAAGACTTCCCAAATGCCGCTATTTGATAACCCACTTGGCGGCTGGCTTCAAGAAATCCGGTGTTGATGCCGGTAAGGAAGATAACAAAACCAATATAAGTATAAGCGGAACCGACAAAAATACGTTTCAGCTTGTACCGGGGCTGTTTGATCCAGATTAATTCAATCACTATATAAATTGCTAAAATAGGCATTAATGCAATAAAAGTTTCCTTGCCATTCTCTGAAATAACTGCCAAAATACCATGCAGCAAACTGTCCGCCGCTATTTTAGCCTCCGGCAAGCTGCCACTTATTGGTCCCGTGGCGGTAAGCAGCCCCTGGATCATAACGGCGATAATGGCCCCGGTTGAAGCGATGCCCAGCATGCCAAAGCCATCATTCTCCTCGATTTCACTACTGCGGGTCATTGCGGATATTCCTACCGCCAGGGCAAGTATAAACGGGACCGAAACAGCGCCTGTGGTATTACCGGATGCGTCAAACGCAATCGCCAGGAAATCGGGTTGGGTGAAAACACCCAGCGCTAAAATGATTAGATACACAACTGTCATGAACCGATTCAGACGAATATTCTTCAATATTCTGAAAATCCCAAATGAGACCATGGCGCCAACTCCGGCGGATACCAGCAAGATCATCAGCTTCGAATCGAAACGGCCGCTGGTAATCGCTTTCATCTGATCCGCCAAAATATGCAGATCCGGTTCGGCGACAGTAACAATGAATCCGAATAAACCTCCGCCCAATAAAATTAGCCAAAGTTTGTTCGATTTTACCAACACCGCGCTGATCTGTTCGCCAATCGGGGTAATGGAAATATCGATTCCCAATAAAAACAGGGGGATGCCGATAATCATTAACAATGCGCCGAATATAAATTTGCCGACAATCTCCGTATCCAGCGGGGTTAAGGTAAAATGCAAGATCAGAATAGTGATTGTAATTGGGAGTATCGAAAATAAAGCTTCTTCAAATTTAGAAACAAGCAGGCCCAAAAATTATCCGTCCTTTCTTTCTACCGAAATCATCGTTGTAAATTTCAGCGCCGCCCTATGATATTTCCTATCTTGTCATGATATTAAACAAGTTTTTATTTTTATCATTGTAAACAATCTTCTTGTTTGAGTCAATCCAAAGGGACCATTTTTCGGGCAATGTCCTAATGCGAGTTTGGGTTTTGATTTCTTGGATGTTTATGCTTTTCATCGTCTCAAAGTTGGGTTATAATAGAAAAGGATGTTTAGTTTAGAAAACAAGCTGAATATTACCTATTGTCGTAGGCGCCACCTGAAATTCTGGCCATATTAGTGATGTCCGGAATTAATTTAATTTTTAGGGGTCTTGATATGAAAGAATATGAAAAAAATTTAGATCTCCTCGAAAAGTTACCCAAGAATTTTGAAAGCGTTTATCAGATTATTATGAATAATGACAGCGTCGCTTCGGAATTTATCGAAAACGGGGGAGTAGTTAAATGGACTTATCAAGACTACCGCCATAAAATTCCGAAGGCCGCCTCCAAGCTTTCCAAGATCTGCGCCCATATTGAAAAGGATTCATATATCGGGTTAAAGATGCCGAATTCTCCGTTGTGGCCGGTGATGTTTTGGTCGATCTTAATGTCCGGTTATAAACCGCTGTTGCTAGACTCGGGGCAGGGAGATGAAGGAACCGCCCATCTGATGCGGCAAGCCGGAGCTAAAATGCTGCTGACTTCGGCGTTTGATTTTGAAGCTGAGGACCCGGCCGGATTCCTTCCTCGGTGGAGTGATGAATATGCCTTATGCACTTCCGGCACAACTTCCACCAGCAAGGTGTATTGTTATACCGGCGAAGCCGTCTGTTATCAAATCTTTAATACCTGGCCGCTGATTACCGAAAATGACCGGATCAGGCCGTTAAAGACCGATAAAATATTGGCCTTTTTACCCTTCCATCATATATTCGGGTTTATCGGAACCTATATCTGGTTTAGCCTTTATGGCGCCGCCTTTGTTTATCCTAAGGCCCGGGCCCCGGAGACCCTCTTGGAAGCTTGCCGGAATCATGGCGTGACTCATATTCTCACTGTGCCGATACTCCCCAACAATTTGGTCAAATCGATTCAAAAGAAGCTTAACCGGAGACCCAAACGGGAGCGATTAGCAGTCTACGTCATGATGAAGCTAAGCCTGTTGTTGCAAAGACTTAACCCGGAATTGGGCTTGAAGGCCGCCGCTAAAATGTTTAAAAGTATATTAGCGCAGCTGATGGGGGAGAAAATTAAGACGATAATCTGCGGGGGAAGCTATACCTCGTCTAAAACTCTGCGAACGATGAACGCCCTCGGATACTATACGGTATGTGGCTTTGGCATGACTGAAGTTGGAATAACTTCCTGCGAAAGCAGTAAGGCTCTGCATAAACGAATTACCGGATCGATCGGGAAACCCTTAAAATATATCGAGTATCAGATCGATGGCGAAAACGGCGTAGGCCCCCTTTATATTAGAGGGAAAGGGGTACATAGCGGCAGGCTGATTGAGGGAGCGCGTTGCCCTGCAGATATTGACGGCGAGGGGTGGCTGAATTCCGAGGATATCGGGAGATATGCCAAGGACACTTTCTGGATCGAGGGCCGAATTAAGGAGATCATCATTAATGAATCCGGGGAAAACATTTATCCCGATGAATTAGAGGGTTATTTTGAAGGGTTGCCGGTCCAAAACCACATTTGTGTGTTGGGAACCAAAAAAGGCGGCAACTATGAATATATTACCTTAGTGGTTAGTATCGAGAAGACTGAGCTGAATCGGGAAGTATATAATAAACTCCGCAATGAGATCAATACTATTAATTATACTTTGCCGATTATGAAAAAAATAAATAAAGTCTACTTAACAACCGAGCCTCTGCCTACCGTAAACGGGATTAAGGTTAGACGAAAACAATTGCGAAAGCTGATTGAGGGCAAAAAGATCGACCTAGTGGAACTTTCCCTTAGAAATCCCGGGTATGAAATTATCCATAGCGCCAAGAAAGGCGGTAAAAGTAAGATCGAGACCGAAATCCACGCTAATGAGAGCCAAATGATTAAGGCGGAACTTAAGAGAGCAGTTAGTGTGGTCCTTGATTTACCTGAAGATAAAATCGGCGATACCGCTCACTTCATCAATGATCTGGGTGGGGACAGCTTATCCAGTATCAGCCTTTTGGCAAGGGTTGAAGAGAAATATAAGATTGAGATAGCGGATTCCGAATATTATAGGTGTCCGGATGTGAATAGCCTTGCGGAATTGGTATTAAAGAAGATGGATCGGTTCGACGGCTGCGGCCAAATTGCCGCTACTTCAATAGAGGCTTCGGTTGCTCCGCTTATTTCTTTTGAAAAATTAAAAAGTGTCGGTAATTTATTCACCAATAAAAGCCTCCGGAGGAAACTGGCAGTCCCGGTTTCAAACGCCATGATTCAGTTGAAAAAGATGCTTCCCCGGTAGAATTAGGTCTAGCATTTTACCTTAGAATTATCATATTAGGGAGGTGTTACAATGAGTTCCAAAGTCAAATGGGGCGTGCTGGGTTATGCTAGGATCGCTAGGACCAGCGTTATTCCGGCGCTAAATCATACCGCCAACTCGGAGTTTTATGCCTTGGCCTCCGAAGACCAAGCAAAACTGGATGAATGCCGCTCCCAATTTAACTGTGGAAAACTTTATGATACTTATGAGGGTTTACTAGACGATCCCCAAGTTCAGGCAGTGTATATTCCGTTGCCCAATTCGCTCCATAAAGAATGGGCCGTTAAGGCAATGAACAAGGGAAAACATGTTTTATGCGAAAAACCGCTGGCTTTAACAGCGGCCGAATGTGAAGAGATGATAGCGGCGGCTGCCAAAAACCGGGTACTTTTGATGGAGGCTTTTATGTATCGGTATACCGACCGGACCGCAAAAGTACGGCAAATCTTGGCCGACGGCGAGATCGGCGCGATTAGGTATATCAATTCCACCTTCCGTTTCTGCTTGGATCGGGCGAACAATATAAGGAACAAGTTGGAGTTGGGCGGCGGTTCCCTCTATGACGTTGGCTGTTATCCGGTGAATTTTTTGGGAATGGTCACCGGAAAACTTCCTGAATCGTATGTAGTAGAATGCGCCTTGGAGAACGGGGTGGATGTAATCTTCTCCGCAGTCCTTCGTTATTCCGACGGGGTTATCGCCACCATCAACAGTGGTTTTAATTCTTTTAGGGAAATGCGTTCCGAGGTGATCGGGACCAAGGGTAGATTGGAGATTCCCGATACTTTTATGGGGGAGGCAGGTTCTCTTAATGTAGTTACCGCTGGAGGGACCCGTCAAGTACAGGTTGCCGAGTCCGACCGTTATGCTTTGGAAGTTGCTGATTTTGCCGGCGCTGTGTTGGAGGGAAGAAGACCAATGTTGAGCCTGGACGAATCGCTTCGAAATATGAGATTAATCGAGGGTTTAATGGAGTTGGCGCATAAAAAGCAATATTTAGGGTATTAACAATAATTGATTTAAATTACTAGAGCTGAATCTTTGGAATCATTGGTTGTAGAATTCTTTTTATTATTTTAAGAGGAAAAGCGTTTTTCGGCAAGAAATATATGAAGATGAATATGCAGGCTTAAGGAGGAGATCGATTTTGCCTAAGGAGTTTTTAAACGAGGATTTTATGCTTCAAAATGGAACTGCTAAAATTCTTTACCATGACTATGCGAAGGATATGCCGATCTTTGATTACCATTGCCATCTGCCGCCTCAAGACGTAGCTAATAACCGGCGGTTTGAAAACCTGACTCAAATCTGGTTGGGCGGCGATCATTATAAATGGCGGGCGATGCGGACCAACGGCGTTGACGAACGCTTCATTACCGGTGATGCCAGTGATGAGGAGAAGTTTATGGCTTGGGCCGGGACTGTTCCGTATACTGCCCGCAACCCATTGTTTCATTGGACC
>ENA-UOOK01005179-UOOK01005179.1-fermentation-metagenome-genome-assembly--contig:-NODE-5179-length-13268-cov-12.465526_pt1 | contig 13268 bp, 17 predicted proteins | sample MGYA00245777_ERZ724023 | MGnify/ENA primary metagenome ERZ724023 (study PRJEB28704, sample SAMN03018312) | fermentation metagenome | biome: anthropogenic terrestrial biome; feature: soil... | reverse complement strand
ATTGACAACAGAAGCAGCAGTAGCAGACGAACCAAAGGAAGAACCGGCAATGCCTCCAATGGGCGGCGGTGGAATGGGAATGATGTAAATTCCGTACTTAAAAAACAGTCAATAGAGAAATCTATTGACTGTTTTTTCATATAATAGGAAGGTTCTCCTTCCCTATTATATGAAAACCCTTAGGATTGCAAAGGACGGAACGTCCTTGCCGTTAAGAAGGGTGCTTGTCATATTTCTTTGGGTTTTTTCAGGTGTATTCATTTATGAATGAATTTTTCTAATATTTTTATAAAACATGACGATATCTTATATAGAATAATATTATGAGGTGCGATATGGACAAATTTAATAGTTTGCATACATATATTGAAGAAGAAGATACTCAAATTAATAAATATCTTACTTTTTTTATTGAAGATAATATATTAGGGATTCCCATTGCTGATGTTGTGCAAATAACCGGGTTGCAAGAGATAGAAGAAGTCCCTGAATTTCCAAGCTATGCAAAGGGAATTATTAATTTAAGAGGAATTATTGTTCCGATAATTGATGTAAGGGCAAGGTTAAAAAAGGAGGAAATTGAATATAACGAAAGGACATGTATAATTGTAACAAATATTGATGGCTTATATTTTGGATTTATAGTCGATTCAGTCAATGAAGTTACAAATATCTGCGCTGATAATATATCAGATCCCCCGCAGATGGGCAATAATTATGTTAATACTTATATTACCGGAATTGCCAAATTAGATAACAAGTTAGTTATATTAATTGATCTTAAAAAAATACTTAACGAAAAAGAAATTGAATCTTTCAATTTGGACATGGATGAAATAGAAGGAGAACAAAATGAATAATAAAAATATCCGGCAAATTCAACAAATCCAACAAATAGAACAAATGCAGGAAATGCAGGAAATGCAGGAATTACAAGAGGTTATTCCTTGGTTAATATTTAAGCTTAATGAAACTTTATACACTGTAAACAGCAGGTTTATAACATCAATTGTTATTAAACCGGATGTTGTAACATTAGTGCCCAATGTTGCAGAGCATATTAACGGTTTAATACATCTGAGAGGAAATGTGATTCCCTTGGTAGACTTAAAATCATTATTGAATATAGAAGCTGAATCAGGAAATTCAACTGATGATTTAAAAGAAAATAGAGATATGGTTGTAGTTTTAGAAAAGGGCAATTCGTTTGTAGGACTTGTTGTAGATGAAGTTTTATCTGTGGAGAATATTTCTGCTTATGAAGAAACCGCAGAAATTAAACAAATGGGTAATAACGGTTTTATAATGGGTGTAGCCAAAGGACATAAAAGCGAGGATGTGCTTTTAGTTATAGATGAAGAGAAAATAATGAGCAATGCATGAAAAAAACAAAATGCAGCTAAATTTTTTTGTATTTCTGTCGAATAGTAATATGTGAAAATAAATAGAAGAGGTACGTTTATGAAAATTCAAAATATCAACAATAATAATTATATAAACTATAAAGGTAATTCTAATTTAATTAAAAAGGAAGAAGTAAACAAGGAAAATAAATATGATGTGATAGATTTCAAAGGCAGAAATAAGGAAAATATGAGCCCTCAATTTATTAAAAAGAAAGTGGTATCACAAATTAACGAAGAAACAAATGCTGATAAAATTAACAGAATTAAGGATAGCATAAACAATAAAACTTATAGCATAGATGTTGAAGAAATAGTAAAAAGACTGTTAAAGTAGAGGTCTGAGATGAATAACTTATGTGAATTATTAAAAGAAAATAATGAAATATACAAAATGTTTTTAGAATTAGAATATGATAAATATGAAGCTGTAATAAAAAATGATGTAATTTCTTTAGATAATATAGTATCACAGGAAGAAGTATATTATCTGCAAATGAAAGGAATTGAACATAAAAGAGAAAAGCTTCTACATTCATTGGGATTAAGCGGTAAGACGCTGAAAGAAATAATTGATGCTGCAGAAAATGAATTTAAAACAAATTTACAAGAAGAATTTGAAGAATTAAATAATACAATTAAGGAATTAAAGAAGATAAATGAGCTATTAAAAACTGTTATTGAAGTCAGACTTCGTAAAATAAACAAGGAAATGAGCAATTTAGGAGAAAATAAAAACACATACACCAATGATAAAAGTAAAAATGCAACCGAGGGTTTATTGATTTCACAGAAAATATAACAGAAATATAAAAGATAGCAAGGAGAAGCTATGCTTAGATCGACTTTTTTAGGATATAAAACAGCCACAAGCGCGTTAAAAGTAAATCAAAACCACATGGATGTAACAGGGCAGAACATATCGAATATAAATACCAAGGGATACACAAGGCAGCGTCTTGATATCAGCTCATTATCATTTAATACAAGCAACATGAAATTCGGCTCCACAGGGGTTGTTATCGGACAAGGTGTTGAAGCAAACGGTGTGAGCCAGTTCAGAGATGCATTTCTTGATTTGAGATATAGAATCGAAGCTGCAAAATCCGGCAGTGAATATGTTCAATTAGAAGCTTTGAGTGATTTGGAATCCGTGTTTGATGAAATATCAATGGATAAATTAGATGCACAGTTTTCTGACCTTGCAGCACAGCTTCATTCACTTACAAGCAGCCCCTCAGACCCGGTAATGGAAGGTGTAGTAAGAACATCCGCAGAAATTCTTACTCAAATGTTAAACGATTATTCGAGGGATATAGAAACTATCTATGAACAACAGCTTAGTTATCTTGAAAACGGAGCTGTTCAAAAAATTAATGAATTGACAAAAAACATAGCAAAATTAAATCAGCAAATCAAAGAAAGCAATATAAGCGATAATCCGGCATTGGAATTAAATGACGAGAGAAACATGCTTATTGATGAACTTTCTTGTTACATAGATATAGAAGTTGATATTGAGCCTCTAAATATAGGAGGAGGCAAGACAATAGATGAGTTGGTCATAAGATTAAACGGGACAATAAATGAATTGGTTAATAGAAATTTCAGCAATAAAGTTGAAGTTATATATGATGATACTGATATCACTAAAATAAATATAACAGAGTTTGTAAAAGACGCTGAAGGTATTGTTCAAAAGAACCTTGATGGCAGTCCAATGTATAAAACTGATCCTGTAAATATTACCTCAAAAATTAAAGGCGGTCAAATAGACGGATATTTAAAATTTCTGAACGGTAAAGGAGAATTTGCCACAGCTGCAGATACCGATTCAGTCACAGGTTATGAAAAAGCAGCAGACATTAAGGGTATTCAATATTATAAGAATATGTTGGATACATTAGCTTTTCAATTTGCCGATACTATGAATGATCTTAATAGGGTGCCTAATACTTATAATGCAGATGGAACTGTGGCTACATGGGATTTAAGGGATCTCTTCGAAGAAAGAAAAAATGTTGCTACTGACCCGGATGTAGGTATTACAGCCGGCAACATAAAAATTTCATCTGCTTGGGCAAGTGCAACAGACTCATATATAACAAACACAATTAAGAAAAAAGCCGCTGGAGATGAGGACAATACCGGAGCGGTTGACAATATACTTAGAATGATAGATGCTTTTAATGCTAAAAATACATTTAAAACCAATGTTGATTTTGATGGTGATGATATTATAGATGTTACGCAAAAGGATTTGTTTAAAGGTACCTTCCAGGAATTCCTGTCATATACAACAACAAAATTAAACTTGCAGACAGCTGATGTACAAATATCATATGCAACATATTCAGAAACCCAGTTTCATATTGATTATGCAAGAAGCAGCATGTCTTCCGTGGATTTGAATGAAGAAGGAGTAAATTTACTTCAGTACAGCAAATCATACAATGCAGCTGCAAGACTTATGACTACATTGGATGAAATGCTTGAAACATTGATAAACAGAATGGGAGTATAGAGGTGATAGTATGAGAATAACTACAAGTATGATGTCAAATAAATATATTAAAAATTTAAACAAATCAGCTTATGAAATGAATCAATTGAGCGAGAAGGTTGAGACGGGCAGAAGGTTTGTTAAAGGCTCTGAGGACCCGGTATCTGCGATTAAAGCATACAAGCTGAGAAGAGAATACAGAACAACCGAAATATATGATACCAACATAAAAGATGTTGACTCTTTTCTTACAGCAGCAGAAACAAATTTGACAGAAATAAGCAACAATTTAGAATCAGTCTACACCTCGTATTTAAAGGGTATTAATGGAACAATGAATGCTGGGGATAGAGAAATTGTTGCAAAGGAGCTTGAAAATTTACAGCGCTCCATACTGACATCTCTCAATGCAAATTTTGAAGACAGATATGTTTTCGGCGGAACGAGCAAGGAAGAAGTTCCCTTTACTGTAAAGAATGGAGTACTGCATTTTAAAGGTATAAACTTATACACTCAACTGGATGCAGATGATAATTTTGTAAACCTTAAAGACTTAGCCAATGAAACCATCAACATAGATATAGGCTTAGGGATGACCTTTGACAGTGACTCAGAATTGAACACTGACACGGTATTTGACATGTCTATGTCAGGCATAAAATTTATGGGATTTGGAGAAACAGCAGATGGTATTCCAAAAAATCTATATAATTTAATTGGAGAAATAAAAGAAAAGTTGGTAAGTGATAGTTTTTCAATAGATGAAATAACTCCATACATAGATGAATATGAAAAACAGAAAGCTCAGGTATTGGTTAATATTACCGATATCGGAGCTAAAACAAATTATTTGAACTTCCTTAAGACAAGAAATGAGGACAACCAATTCAATTTAAATAAAAAAATATTGGGGGTTGAATTTGAAGACCCTGCAGAAGCAATAGTAAACTTTAAGATGCAGGAATATTCTTACAATGCAGCATTATCAATGGGTAACAGGATTCTTCAAAACAGTTTTATAGATTTTATGAAATAACAAGGAGTTGTGTATATGGAACAACTATTAGAAATTAAAACCATTCCTATGTCATTGGAAATGAAAATTAATAAGGCGCGCTATGAAATAGCTGCAACCAATGCTACTTTTGAAATGACAAGAAATAAGGGCGGCCTTCAAATGCAGATGAAGCCTGCCAAATTAAAAATTGATACAGTTGAAGCAAGATATTCGGCAGGAATAAAAAGTGCAATGCGCTCTGTAAACGACTTTGCCAAATCAGGTGTACAAGCAGGGTATAAAGCAACTGCAACCTATGCAAGAGAAGGCAATCTCATGTTGGATATCGATATTATGGATAATCCAATACCTGAAATTGCCATGAAAAAATTTATGAGTGACGTAAGTTTTAATCTTGGATTTATTCCATCTACAGGACCTGATATTTCATGGGATACAGGAGGAATCTCCATGAGCTTCATAATGGATGAACTAAATTTTGACTGGAATATTGAAAGACCGCAAATAAATTTCATCCCCGGAAGCATAGAATTTATTATCAGCGAATACCCAAGTGTAGAAATAAATTACATAGGTACCCCAATTTTTGTACCGCCTAGTGCGAATCCTAATTATAAGGAGATAGATACCCTTGTCTAAAAAAATGAATATGGAAACAAGAGATTTTGGAGAAATATCGATTAGTGAAGAAGATACAATAAGTTTTATAAGCGGCATATATGGATTTGATGATTATAAAAAATACATAATATTAAAGGATAGTCCTGAGGATGATATAATGTTTCTTCAATCCCTTGATAATATGGAGCTATCTTTTGTGTTGATTGATCCTTATGCTGTTTTTATCGATTATAATCCGACTTTAAACGAAGATGATTTATGTGAGCTGAATTCAACCGGCACAGAACTGAAGTTTTTAGTTATAGCAATTATTAAAGAAAATATTAAAGAATCCGTAGTTAATTTAAAAAGTCCGATTGCAATTAATCCTAAAAACAGAACGGCTAAACAGGTTATACTCCAAAATGAATATCCACTCAGATATAATATTGTGTCAGCTGAGGAGGGTAATAAATGTTAGTAATAAAAAGAAAGGTATCGGAATCAATACTTATAGGTGATGATATTGAGATAATTATTTCAGAAATCAGTCAAGATAAAGTTAAAATTGCTATCAGTGCTCCTGCAGACATAAAAATTACCAGAAAAGAGCTTAAGGAAACTTGTGAATTTAATAAAATTGCCTCTGAAAAAATAAATCAAATGAGCTTAAATGATGTTAAAAATAAATTAAAAGTAATAAAAAATTAAAAAATAATAAAATTATTTTTTCGATATTTTGATGCATAATTTATAATTATGCTTATTTTGGTGACTGAGAAATTATATTTATAATGTATATGGGTATTTTTGCGGTGCCCATATTTTTTTATTCCTGTTATTATCACAAACGAACACTATTGAAGTGCATAAATATAAAAACAGTATTCAGATAATAAAACAGTTTAATGCATAAACATTCTTGTCAATTTTTGTAAAAAGTGCTTGCATTTTGTAATAACCTCATCTATAATGGTATTACTTTACAAATTTATACAATTTAATACTAAGTATGTAAAAGGCAAAACTATCGAAAGGTAGTGACGCAAAGCTTGGGCCTAAAGACTTGTCTATGGTAGCCGGTTGCCATTTGTGATTTATATCAGAAGGAATGTATAATTCACAGTTATTTTTGGTAACTGTAAATAATTATACATTTCTTTTTTGGATATTTTATAATCACTATTTATTTCTTATATTATACAGGGGGTTAAGAAGTGAAGGTTAATGTAAATTTAAATTTGTTAAACAAAAGCTTGGATGGTTTATGGCTTAGACAACAAACAACCATGGAAAATATAGCCAACTATTCAACGCCGGGATACAAAAGCAAAACAGTTGATTTTGAAACCATTCTATCAACCAATTTAAATAATGCATATGGAAAAACTACATCTGAAGTAAACGATCAAATTTTATCGAGTAATATTCTTATTAAGGCTAACAATAACCAATCTATGCGTTTAGACGGAAACAATGTGGATTTAGAAAAGGAAAATCTGCAGCTATCTAAAACACAGCTTCAGTATATGTATACTATCGCAGAGCTCAATTCTTATTTTTCCAAATTGAAATCTATAATTTCTGAAGGAAAAAAATAACTTGAAAGATTATTGATGACAATTCGCAACGACTATAAAAATAAATATAAATATAAAATAACTATTTCAAGGAGGGGAATATGTCTTTTTTACAATCGCTTAATATAAGCGCGTCAGGACTTACTGCACAAAGAGCAAGGATGGATGTAATATCAGAAAATATAGCAAACATTGATACTACAAGGACTGAAGAAGGAGGACCCTACAGAAGAAAAATGGTTGTATTCAAAACTTCCAACGATTTTAAAGATATGATGGTAAAAAAATTAAATGAGTATGAGCCGGGAGGAGTGGAAGTTGCTGAAATAATAGAAGATAATAGCGAGTTCAAGGCAGTATACAATCCTGAACATCCTGATGCAGATGAAGACGGCTATGTTAATATGCCTAATGTGGATTCACTAAAAGAAACGGTTGATATAATGGAAGCCTTCAGGGCTTATCAGGCAAATGTAACCGCTCTTAACACAGTTAAGCAAATGGCAATTAAAGCATTGGAAATTGGGAGGTAATTATGTTTATTGAACCTATTAAGTCTATAGATACAGCTCAAATAAATGAATTAAATAAGACGAAAGAGAAAAATAATGAACTATCATTCAAATCAATATTTGATACTGCAATTGACAATTATAAAAATGCAGAAGCAGAAGTAGATAAAGACATTTACAAATTATCAATAGGAGAAACCGACGACTTGCATAATCTAATGATAAATACTCAAAAAGCGCAGATTTCTTTAGACTTGGTAATACAGCTTAGAAATAAAGCTTTAGAAGCTTACAACGAAATAATGCGTATGGGGGTTTAGAACTTCATACTATCCTTAGGAGTTATAAATGTCAGAGCAATTAAAAAATATATGGAAAAATATTACTGAGTTTTGGGGAAAATTAAGTAAAAAGAAAAAAGTCATTATAATAGGCGGACTTGTTGTATTAGTAATCGGCGCACTAATAATAACCTTTATATTGAACAATAAGGATTATGTAGTATTATTCCGCAATATGGATGATGCTGAATCAGTTGAAGTAATGCAGCAGCTTAAGGAAAGCAAAATTGATTATAAATATCAAACAGATGGAACCATATTGATACCTAAAGAGCAAGAAAGCTTATTAAGAATGCAATTAGCTCAAGCCGGTCATCCTCGAACCGGTATAAATTACGATATCTTTACTGAAAGTATTGATTTCATGACAACCGATTATGAAAAGAGGCAATACGAAATTTTTCAGTTACAAGAAAGATTGCAAGGCTCAATAGAAACTATTGACGGTGTTAAAGAAGCAATTGTAACTATAAATTTGCCTCAAGACAAGAGCTTTGTTTGGGAAACCGATAAAAAGGAATCCTCTGCCTCTGTTAAAATAAATCTGCATAACGGGTATTCCTTATCTCCATCACAGACAAACGGAATAATGCAATTGTTGGTTAAAAGCATTAAAGGCTTAAAGGAAGAAAATGTTGCAATACTTGATACTAATGGAAATAGCTTGAATATAAGCAATGAAATGCTTCAAACAAGTACAATAAAACTAAAGCTCAGCATAGAAAGAGAATTCGAAAAAGAAACAGAAACGGATGTAACAGAATTCCTTTCCAAAATTTATGGACCTGAAAATGTTAAGGTTTCGGCAAAATGCACTATTAATTTTGATAAAAAAATAAGCGAAATATTGCAGTATTTACCTGATGAGGAATCAAACCAAGGTGTACCCGGCGATATTCACAGTGAAAAAGAAATTACGGGACCCGGAGAAACAACAGGAGGAATTCCGGGAGCTGAAACTAATGCAGAAATACCAACTTATCCCGGTGTAGTAGTCAGCGGAGATGATATATATTTCAGGGATTCAAATACAATCAATTACCTTGTAAGTCAGTTAAAGGAGCAAATTGAGCATAATCCCGGAACAATCGAGAAGCTGACAGTAGCAGCTGTAATTAATAAAGCAAACATGAGTGATAAAGAAGCAGAAGAAATTAATCAACTTATAGCATTTTCTGCAGGTATAGGAGCCGAAAACATTGCATTGAGCAATATGGTTTTCTATGACTATGAAGAACCGGCAGTGCCTGTTGCTGTAACAGACTCCGGTGAAGGAATTCAATTAAGAAAGCTGCTTATTTATGGCGGTATAGCATTAATTGTAATTTCAATATTATTAATAATATTAATTTTGGTATTACGAAAAAGAAAAAAGAAAAGAGCTTTGGAACAAGCAGCTATAGCATCAGATGCAGACCCAAATGAATATTCATGGGCTGATATAAAAGATGGAATCAAGGTTCAAGAAACACAGGAGCAAGCTATAAAGAAACAACTTAAAGACTTTACAAAAACCAATCCGGAAATTGTATCACAGCTTGTCAGAACCTGGTTAAAGGGGGATGAATAAGATGGCAGACAAACTAACAGATAAACAAAAAGCTGCAGCAATAATTATATCTCTCGGTGCTGATGATGCATCAAGAATTTACAAATATTTAAAAGAAGATGAAATAGAGCAATTAACATATGAAATTTCCAGATTGCAGCATCTAAGCCCCCAAACAATGGAATCAACGTTGAAGGATTTTTACGACTTATGCCTCACACAAAAAGTGATAACAGAAGGCGGTTTAGAATATGCAAGAAATGTACTTGAAAAAGCATTTGGCTCGCAAACAGCGGCAAGTCTTTTAGAAAGGGTGACAAAGACACTGCGCTCTAAGGCATTTGAATTCATAAGACAGGCTGATTACAAAAATTTATTAACAATTATACAAAACGAGCATCCTCAAACAATAGCTTTAATTCTATCTTATGCAAGGGCAGATCAAGCATCGGCAGTTATTGCAGAACTGCCAAAGGAAAAAAGAATTGATGTAGTTGAAAGAATAGCAAAAATGGACCGTACATCACCGGAAATTGTAAAATATGTAGAAAAAGAATTAGAGAAGAAATTCAATTCAATAGTATCTGTTGATCTTACAGAAATTGGCGGCATAAACTATGTTGCCGATATTATGAACAATATGGACAGAGGAAACGAAAAATATATATTTGATGAGCTGAATAAAAAAGATGCGAAGCTTACGGATGAAATCAGAAAGAAGATGTTTATATTCGAGGATATTGTAACATTGGATTCAATGAGTATTCAAAGATTCCTCCGTGAAGTTGACAGCAAAGACTTGGTATTATCCATTAAAGGTTCAAATAAAGAGGTCTCAGACGTATTATTCAGCAATATGTCAACAAAGATGGCAGATACAATAAAATCAGAATTAGAATACACTCACAATGTACGCTTAAGAGATGTAGAAGAAGCACAGCAAAGAATTGTATCAGTAATTAGACGCCTTGAGGAAGAAGGAGAAGTTATAATTGCTAAAAGCGGGAAGGATGATATTATTGTCTAATATAATTAAAGCTGAATACGTGATTTTTGACAATAGAAACAATAAGCAAAAAACCAACCATTTACACAATCAAGTGAGTACTCACAGGGAAGATTTATTTAGAATTTTTAATCAAAGAGAAATTATTTTAAAAGAAGCGGAAGAAAAGGCTTTGGAAATTGTCAGTACTGCAGAAAAAAATGCTCAGTGTGAAATAGCGGAATATAAAAAGAATGCTTACAAAGATGGCTACAATGCAGGAATGGAGGCAGGTAAAAATAAAGGCTATGAGGAAGGATATACAACAGGAAAAACTAAGATATCTGAAATACTCTTAGAGCAAAACAAAGAAAAACTAAATGAAATTGCAAAGCTCATAGAAACAATAGAATCTGAAAAGTTAAAAATAATTTCAAGATATGAAAATGAATTAACTAAGCTTTCTATAGAAATAGCAGAAAGAATAATCAGATATGAAATTGATGCAAAAGGTGATATTGTATCCGGAATAATTAAAAATGTTATAAAGGATTATCGCAATGTAGATTGGATTAAACTTTATATTTCCGGTAAAGATGATGCAGTAGCCATTCAAGCAGATAAAGAATTAATTAATGAACTTAAGAAAATTGCTAAAGATGTAAAAATTGAAGTTATGGATGAATTAAAAAAAGGCAGTGCAATAGTTGAGACAGCAGATGGAATAGTCGAAGCAAACATTGATACCCAATTGAAAAATCTTAAAGAAATGGTACTTAATAAAAATGCAGGTTAATGAGAAATTTAATGATATCAGAGAAACATTCATAAAAGAAGAGCTGTATACACATATAGGAAAAGTCAAAAGAATATCAGGATTGATGATAGAAGCACACGGCAGCAAATACAAAATAGGTGAGATATGTGAGATAAACACTGCAGCAAACAAAACAATCAGAGCAGAAGTTGTTGGTTTCAATGATGGCAGGGTGCTGTTGATGCCCTATGAAGATATTAAGGGCATAGGTCTTGGAAATCTTGTTGTATCAACAAACAACAAACTGAAAATACCCGTGGGAGATTTCTTGATAGGCAGAATTATAGATGCAACTGGACAAGCTATTGATGATGGCGAAAAATTTATTAGTCAGGAATATTGCTATGTTGACAATGATTATATAAATCCTTTGTCAAGACCTCGGATAGATGAACCTTTAAGCTTTGGAGTAAAAGCAATTGACGGACTTTTGACCATTGGAAAGGGACAGCGTATTGGGATATTTTCGGGAAGCGGTGTAGGGAAAAGCACCCTTCTTGGAATGGTTGCAAAAAATGTAAAAGCAGATATAAATGTTATTGCATTAGTAGGTGAAAGAGGAAGAGAAGTAAGAGAATTCATTGAAAAAGACTTAGGAGAAGAAGGATTAAAAAGGTCCGTATTGGTAATAGCAACATCAGACCAACCTGCTATGCTTAGAGTAAAATGCGCATTAACAGCAACAACAATAGCAGAATATTTTAAAGATAAAGGCAAAGATGTTTTATTAATGATGGATTCCTTGACAAGATTTGCAATGGCTCAAAGAGAAATAGGCTTAGCTGCAGGTGAGCCGCCTGTATCAAGGGGATACACCCCGTCAATTTATGCTGAACTGCCAAAGCTTTTAGAAAGAAGCGGAAATTTTCAGGAAGGTTCAATTACAGGTATTTATACAGTCTTAGTTGAAGGAGATGACACTAATGAACCTATTTCAGATACTGTCAGAGGTATACTTGACGGACATATAGTATTAAACCGAAAGCTAGCTAATTCAAATCATTATCCGGCAATTGACATAAATGCAAGCATATCAAGACTTATGGATGATATTGCAGCAGAAGAGCACAACAACAAAGCCAAAAGACTCAGAGATATTTTAGCTGAATACTACACTAATTATGATTTAATTTCCATAGGCGCCTACAAAAAAGGTACCAATGCAAAATTAGATGAAGCAATAAGTAAAATAGAGGCAGTAAATAACTTTTTAAAGCAAGGTATAGATGATAAATACAGCTTCGATGAAATAATTGAGCTGATGAATGAAATTTAAGATGCCCTAACCCAATTTCTTCGACCGACAGGGAGAAAGAAATTGTTGGTAGGTCATTCGCAACGAGCACCAATTTTGTGCGACAATAGGAGCAAACAAAATTGTGTGGCGAGACTGCGAGATGCCCTAACCCAATTTTTCAGATAAGAGAAAATGAGGTAAGAGATGAAAAAATTTATTTTTTCACTTCAAAAAGTTTTAGAATTAAAAGAACAGCTATTAGAAAATATGAAGCTCGAGCTTACAAACTTAAATCAAGAATGTGAGAAAATTGAAATGTTTATCAAAAGCTTAAGAACAAAATTTAAAGAGATAGAAAAAGAATATATTGAAAAGTCATATAAATCAATATCAGCAGGGGAAATGTCTTATTATAAAATGCTCAGTGAAAGCGTCTTGATACAAATTGAAAATAAGGAAAATGAAAAAGAAATAGTATTAAAGAAAATAGCAGACAAAAGACAAGAAATAATCAGCATGAATACAGAAATATCAAGTTTAGATAAACTAAAAGAAAAGGAACAAGAAAAACACAACAAAGAATGCTTAAAAAAAGAAGAACTTTTCATAGAGGAATTCGTTTCAAATAAAACCATGACAAATGAATATGCAATATAAAGATGCCCTGTGAAAGGAGGTGAAAATATGAATGTGAATGTAAATAATGTAATAAGCCAGGCACCT
>ENA-UOOK01005178-UOOK01005178.1-fermentation-metagenome-genome-assembly--contig:-NODE-5178-length-13271-cov-6.720490_pt1 | contig 13271 bp, 8 predicted proteins | sample MGYA00245777_ERZ724023 | MGnify/ENA primary metagenome ERZ724023 (study PRJEB28704, sample SAMN03018312) | fermentation metagenome | biome: anthropogenic terrestrial biome; feature: soil; material... | reverse complement strand
GGAAAGCACGGAAGAAACACGCCTTTACTACTGATTTCCGTGTCTTCCGTGCTTTTTGCCAGCTTCTCAACAACTGGGTCATATGGACCTATATCAGACTTATCGTATCCTCTAATCCCGCAGTTCTCGTTCTAAATGATTTCTTGAGGCTCTTTTTCTATATTCTCAAAATCTAGAAAATGGTAACATACTTTTAGATTTTATCAAACATTCTTATCGGATTTAGGTGTTCATCTATACAACGATTTGTGCATCTCTAATAAATTTTATCATGACTACGTTCAGACGACCTCGATGTTGTAAAAGATGCAGGGAATCTTTTTATTGGAGAATTGCTTTATAATTTCCAATGTTTCTATAGCTTTATTCTTTATGCCCTTACGAGGAAACTCATGTAACTAAGAGGAATTGGCGTGAAAAACAGGAGATTTTTTCTAAATTCCATATATAGCATGTTTTTGGGTTCAACAATTCTTGATGTAAATAATCCTTTCAGAACTTTTTTTTATAACTATGCAATTATAAATATAAAAATACAGTTTAAACTATTCCCAAATATGCCTGAAAAATGAATAATGTTTCATAGTGTTTAGTAAAAAGTCATAAATTTCAAGGAGATGTATACACGTTATTTGACCAATATCTGTCTATTAAGAATAATAATGAATTTTATTATGATCTCCTCCAGGTGACGCCATTGTTAACACGAGAATTAGGGATCTTTTTATTGGTAGGTTTTCTTCTTCTTGCAAGTGTTCCTACAGCTTTATGCGCAACTAGCTCATCAATAGTGTACGTTGCGGGGGATGGCACTGGAAAATATAACTGTGATGGAAAAGACGATCATATACAGATAAATCAGGCCCTTAAGTTTGTAGCTGGTAACTCTAAATACACCACTGTCCACCTCAAAGGTCCTTTTACATATGTTATTGACGATACTCTTTTAATCGGTAGTAATACTATTCTTGAAGGGGATTCAAGTGCTGTGATCAAACTTGCTAATAATGCAGGCTGGGTTGCAATGAAACCCTTGATCAAGCAGATGAGTAATTCCGGGAATAATAACATTGTAGTAAGAGGTTTCAAGGTTAATGGAAACCGTAAAGGCAATTCCAAAGTTTCGTTGGGTGGCGGGTACTATAATATAATGTACTTCACTAACTGCAACAATATAAAAGTATACAATATGTATATGTATGATGGTCTCGGCGATGGTCTGAGGGCAAATTCCTGTAAAAACATTCAGTTTTATAACAACAAGATAGACAAACTGGGGCACGATGGCCTGTTTGCTATTCGTAGTCAGTATGTACAGGCCTGGAAAAACAGGATAACCTGCAGGACTAACAGCGGTCTTAGAATCTGGAACTCAAACGGTGTAAGACTCTATGGTAATGTGATTGACTCTTTCTACGACTGGACTGCAGGCGGTCCAGGGATTCAGATAGAAAAAGGCGGGACTGGTACAGGTACTATGGATAATATTAGTATATACAATAATGTTATCCATAACACCTATGGCCCTGGGATCTGGATTTTCAATTATGATACTACTTCTTCTAGTAAAGATCTTGGAAAAAATATTCGTATTCACCATAATGTCTTTTACAGAACAGGCACCAATCCCAGCATTAAATGGGTTGGCGGTATTGTAATTAGTGGATTCCACAATACTTACATTGAAAATAATGTCTTTGATGGCATATATCATGTGGCTATTGCCAATTTGTATCCAGAAAATTATTCTCCAAATTACGCGTCTACATCTCCATACATAACAATTGCCCGCAACAATATAATTGTAAATACCCTGAAACGTAAAAAGAGTCCAAGTGGGACAGGGTATGGTGTGATGAATTATCTTATCAGTAACAACCATAAATTATATATGCAGTATAACTGCCTCTACAAAAACGCAGTAGGAAATTATAAAAATTGCACATCGAAAACTGACATCTATGTAAATCCACTATTTGCGAGCCAGACAAAACATGATTACCATCTGAAGTCCAAAACTGGAAGATGGAATGGAAAAACCTGGGTTAAAGACACAGTAATCTCTCCCTGTATTGATGCCGGACATCCATCGTGGGGTTATTCTCAGGAACCGAAACCCAACGGAAGCAGGATTAATATAGGCAGGTACGGAAATACAATATATGCATCAAAATCAAAGAGTTAACGCATTATATCTGCGTTACTCCTTTTTTTGAGTTGGAAAATTCTCCCTTGAATTTGAAGAGGATACTGAAAAAGAAATCCTGTAAATTCTTAAAATTTGAAAACAAAACATGAATTCTGAATAAATTGTACTCTTTTCCCGGAAAGGAAAAGAGTATTTCAAATCAGTAATTTCTAGAGCTCAGATTTCTAGAGCTCAGATTTCTAGAGCTCCGATTTCTAGAGCTCAGGAATAAAGCGATATTATTTATAAAACGTCTTTAAAGTTGAGAGCATCAGGTTTCGGAAAAGTCCTTCGGTTTCCACCTTTAAAGAGTCGTCATTCATACATTTTACGGCTTCTTTTAAGGGCTCTTCCGAATCAAGCACTTTTTGTATGGTTTTTTCATCGGTTTCCACTGTAATGGAAGGCCCAAATTTTGAATTCGGATCAGTAGGAGTTTCATAGCTGTAGAAATCTCTTATTTTTCCTCCTCCCATAAGTAAGGTCACGTAAAGCATCTCGCCGTTCTCAAGTTTGATTTTCCCGGCAATTTCCTCACTGGCTACAAGTCTCTGCAGAACCCCAGGAACTTTATCAAAATTCGTGTTATAAAGCTCGGCTTTTGTACTCAGTTCTGCAAAGAGATTGTTATTTGTAGTAGAGTTCTCAGGCGCTTTATAGAGATCGGCTTTTTTGATATTGCCTGCATTTGAGACCGCCCCTGCTATGGGGGCGAACAAAAGCATAATCAGAAGGAAAAGACTCAAAATTCTAGTTTTGCTGCAAAGAGACATAATTGGAAATAAGAGGCAGGAATATAAAAAAGTTATTGGTACAAATTAAACCGAAAAAGAGCAAGAGAATTAGAATATAGAGAAAGATACAGGCAGGGGAAATTCAGGTAACAGAATACAGGTAATAGAAATTAATCTAATAGATACAATGACAAATAATGCAAAGATTGATGAATATAAAAATTATTGAAAGTTTTATAAGAATTAGTAAAAATGCACATGATATTCTTTGAGTACAGGTACAAATAAATGAAAGTACTTGAAAATCAATAAAAGTACTTGTAAAGCACTTTCATACCAGGAAAATAGGTAATAGAAATATCAATTTTCGGTTGTTTCTTTTTTGCAGGGCTGCTAGATAAGCTGGCGAGATTTTCGGATACCATATGAATAAAAGCCCATTTTGAAGATAGGAGGATATCTGGTCGCTTCCTTGAGCTATGAGCCTCGAAGTAATCAAAAAGCAAACTTGTAGATTATCCAGACATGCCGGAGCCGCAAAAATACATTAGATTTTACTGATTGGATGTGCTCAGTCGTAGCCCCGACTATTTTAAGAAACAGAGAAAAAATCACAGCTATGTTTACCTGAAAGATCCAGGCACAGGAAGTGTTTTAGAAAGTTGGCTTACTCCGGACATCATGGCGTAAAGTGAAAAATAAAAGGGAAAGCAGAATAAGGCCAATGATTACCAGAGTAATGACGCATCCAAAAGCTGCATCTTGAGAGACCTGTTGACTGATAGCTTCAGCGTTACCAACCAGTGAAGACATATTATATGATTAATATCTGGAATATAAATAAATTCCTATGCCATGTAAAAATAGAAATAAATGCATATTTTAGCTTCTTTCTGTATAATTAAGGTTAAAAGATAAGAGCTAAGGTTAAAAGATAAGAGCTAATGTAAACCTTAATAGAATCACAATCTGGCGATAAGATCAGGATGATCCAGAAAAGATAAAATAGGTGGTTTTTCGAAGTTTAGTTTAGAAGTAGATGGTAGGGGCTGAGTTTCTATTCTCAGGTCCCTACCTGCGGTTCCCTAGGATTAAAAGGAAACCTTATTATCCTTAAAAAAAGGAAACCTTATTATCCTTAAAAGAGGAAACCATATTATCCTTAATCTGCAAATATATAATGATCTTGTAATATATATCATAATTGATTATTGAAAGGCAAGTTAAAGAGGCGTTCAAGGGAGCGCGGTTAACTATACCCTGAATATTAACTATACCTTGAATAGTTACTTATTTTCTTCAAAGTTGGTAAATTTCCGAGAAAAGCATTTATCTGTTTTTAATCTATAACCTCAGTGTAATCTAGGATATGATACGCAGGCATAAGTAAAACGTTTGAAATACTTGTCAATAAAATTTATATCTTAGGTGGAAAATAGGGTAGTTTACAGCGTCTCTTTAATGCATACATACATTATAAATGCATGAAACACTTTAAATTTATATTTGGGTTTTAGATTTGTGTAACTTGCTGCCCGAAAATCGCAAATCCAAAAAAACATTTTCAGCTTCTAAGGCTATTAAACCATATCTAAACCATAACTTAAACTACAATTTAAAACCTCCTGAATATATATAATAGAATTAAACAGGACAGGATAATAAATGGTCAAAGCAAAGATTGCAGTAAACGGTTACGGAACTATAGGAAAAAGAGTTGCAGATGCCGTACAGGCTCAGGATGATATGAAGATCATAGGGGTTTCTAAGACAAAACCTAACTATGAGGCTGCAGTAGCTCACCAGCTTGGGTATGACATATATGCTCCTGCTGCCAATCTTGGGGCCTTTGAAAAAGCAGGAATACCTGCTGCCGGGAGCATTGATGAAATGGTGGAGAAATCCGACCTGGTTGTGGACTGCACTCCTGGAGGAGTTGGGGAAGAAAACAAAGCCCTGTACGAAAAAGCCGGGGTAAAGGCCATCTGGCAGGGCGGTGAGGATCATGAACTTGCCGGTTACTCTTTTAATGCTGTTTCAAATTACGAAGGGGCTCTGGGCCTTGACTTCGTAAGAGTTGTTTCCTGCAATACCACAGGGCTCTGCAGGGTCATCTATCCAATAGACAAAGCCTTTGGGGTAAATAAAGTCAGGGTAACCCTTGCCAGGAGGGCTGTAGATCCCAATGATATTAAGAAGGGGCCAATTAACGCAATCGTGCCTGACCCTATAAAGCTGCCTTCCCACCACGGCCCTGATGTGAAGACTGTTATTCCTCATATCAATATTACCTCAGCTGCCATGAAAATCCCGACAACCCTCATGCACCTGCATACCGTGAACATGGAGCTTAATAAAGAGTGCACTGCCGAAGATGTCAGGAAAGTGCTCGGTTCACAGTCCAGAGTCCGTTTCATAGGGCAGGGCATATCTTCCACAGCTGAAATCATGGAATTTGCAAGGGACATTAAGCGCCCAAGAAATGATATGTGGGAGAACTGTGTCTGGTCTGACTCCATCACCATAAACGAAGGAGAACTCTACTTCTTCCAGGCAATTCACCAGGAATCCATTGTGGTCCCGGAAAACGTGGATGCTATCCGCGCAATGATGGAACTTGAGAGCGACGGCGCAAAATCAATCCTGAAAACAAACAAAGCCCTTGGGCTCTAAGCCCATTCCAGGGCTTATATTTTCAGGACTCAGTGTACTCGGATGAATTTTCTGAGATGAATCCTCAGCGGCTGCCTGAGTTCTGATTTTCTAAGCCTCGGTTTCCAAAACCAGGGCTATGTAAACGGTAACCCTGAAATAAGAAGGATCCGACCCTCATATGACCTTAGATTCAAATTTTTTAAAGTTGTGCCAGGAGGTTTTTAAGGCTGCATACGATGCGACCATTGACCTTGTGGGCACTGGTTCGGCAAGCAGCTTCATACGCATGGGGGCTGACGGAACACCGACTGCCCGTATAGACCAGGAAGCAGAAGATGCTATAATTGAGGTGCTTAAAGCCGACGGCAGATCCATGAGGATACTCAGCGAGGAGCTTGGAGAACTCTTTATTGGGAATTCTCCTGAGTTTACTGTTGTGCTTGACCCTCTCGACGGGACATACAATGCTTCTGCAGGAATTCCTTTCTACAACGTTTCAATTGCTTTTACTTCTCATGACCTCTCAGACCTGAGATTCGGGTACGTAAGTAACCTTGCACTAAAAGAGGAGTTCTATGCAGAAGCTGGAAAGGGAGCGTATCTTAACGGAAATAAAATTAAACCCTCTCCTAATTCGGACCTGAATAACCTCTGTGTCAGCGTATACGGCTACAGGCATAATGTGGAAAGGACCCTGAAGATAAGCAGCAATGTCAGGCGCGTAAGGCTGTTCGGGAGCGTGGCGCTTGAACTGTGTTATGTAGCTTCGGGAAGGCTTGATGCTTTTGTTGACGTCAGAAAAGCCCTGCGTGTAACCGATGTGGCAGCAGGCCAGCTTATCCTTGAAGAAGCAGGAGGACGTGTTACTGATGGGTATGGAAATACCCTGAGGCTTCCTGATAATGTTACCGCCAGAGTGGAGATGGTAGCATCTAACGGGCAAGTGCATAAAAAACTGTTAAGTTTACTCTCAAGGGGATAATTTGGCAATCAAAAAGATAGGAATCGCATCGCGCTGCGATAGGCCTGAAGTACTTCAGATGGTAAGGGACATTATCGAAAACTTCCATTCAAAAGTGAAGATCTATGTCTCTACTTCCACAGCTAATGTCCTGGGTATTGAGGGGACTCCTGTAGAAAAAATGAGGGATGAAGGAGTAGAACTTATTATAACTGTTGGAGGCGATGGGACAGTCCTCAGGAATATTGCCAAAATGAAAGACCCTCTCCCTATACTGGGAATTAATATGGGCACTCTCGGGTTTCTCGTAGATGTGGAGCCTGAAGATGCTATTGAGACTATAGAAGAAGTGCTCTACGGTTTTTCGTATATCGAAAGGATGCGCATGGATGTCTTTCTCAATAGGGAAATGCTTGAAACAGCTACAAACGAGATTGCTGTAATGTCTGCAAAACCCGCGAAAATTATCCAGTTAGAAGTCTATGTCAATGACTGCCTTCTTGATGAGATGCGCGCGGATGGTGTGATTTTTGCAACCCCTACAGGCTCGACCGCATATGCAATGAGTGCTGGGGGTCCTATCATAAATCCGAGGGTAAATGCAATTGTTGTGGTTCCTGTTGCCCCTTTCAAACTCTCTTCAAGGCCCTGGGTAATTCCTTCGGACAGCGAAATCACGATAAAACTATCAGACAATGAAAAAGAGGCTGTAATTGCAATTGACGGACAGAAATCTTACAGGATCAAACCTGAGGATGTTGTCAAATTAAGGAAATCAAAATATCCTGCACGTTTTGTCAGAATTTCAGATACGTGCTTTTATGAAAGGGTTCAGCGGAAACTTTCCTGAAAAATTCTTCTTTAACTTTATTGTCTTATTTTCTTTAAATTTGAAAAGGCTGGATAGCTTAAAGTGTGGGCCTAAGTGTGGGCCTCTTTCTGAAAATATGTAATTTCACCGCCTCGGAAATTCTTTTCCTCCAAGGAAAACATTTATACATATGTAGGTAAAGCTAATGCTAATCTTGCTAAACATAAGATTTTTTGACATTTAATGGCGTTTTAGCCTCATAATTCTTATCCAGGCCTTTGAGTTATTTTTCAGGGCTATTAATACAAATATCATTAAAAGTAATTATAAACTTCTTCAAATAATAAAATCACGGGAAACATTAACCATGTCAGAGAGCGAGCAGTACTCCAGAAACACACTTATGGATTTCATTAAATATCGCCCCCTCGATATTGAAATCTGTGACGTAACTCTTCGCGATGGGGAACAAACCCCTGGCGTTGTGTTCTCGAAAGAACAGAAGCTGGCAATGGCCAGTGAACTTGATTCCATGGGTGTTGAGGTTATAGAAGCCGGCTTTCCGGTAGTTTCCGCATACGAAAAAGAAATTGTAAAGGAAATCGCAAACCAGGGCTTTAATTCAAGGATCTGCTGTCTCTCAAGAGCAGTAAAGGGGGATGTGGACGCTGCCCTTGAATGTGACGTTGATATCGTGAGCATTTTCATTGCAATGTCCGACATGCACCTCAAGTATAAGTACCACCGAAGTCTTGAGGATATGCTCGGCTGCGCCAAGGAAGCCATAGAATATGCAACTGATCACGGTTTAAAAGTACGTTTTGCAGCCGAAGATGCAAGCCGTACCCCGATTGACCGTCTCAAGCAGGCTTTTAAGGAAGTTGAAACCGAATATAAAGTGCAGTACGTAAGCGTTGCAGATACAGTTGGCATCCTGAACCCTACTACAACCTACTATCTTGTAAATGAGATATTCAAATCCGTAAACACTTCTATCTGTATCCACTGCCACGATGACCTTGGCATGGCTACAGCCAACACCCTTGCAGCTGCCGAAGCTGGAGCAAAACAGCTCCATACGACAGTTAATGCTATAGGAGAAAGGGCAGGAAACGCTTCCTTAGAAGAGGTTCTGGTCGCCCTCAGGGTTCAGTACGGTATAGACCGCTATGATACTACCAAGCTTACCTCTCTTTCCAGAATGGTTTCGGAATATTCGGGAATTACTCCTTCGGTAAACAAAGCCGTTGTCGGACAGAACGCTTTCACGCACGAGTCCGGAATCCATGTAGCTGCAATTCTGGAAGAGCCGCGTACCTACGAACTCTTCCTCCCCGAGATGGTCGGCGGAAAACGCAACCTTGTTGTCGGAAAGCACACAGGCACAAAAGCCTTGAAAGGCATCATCAACAGCATCGGCTTCTGCCTTGAACGGGATGAGCTCTGTGCCCTGATCGAAAAAGTCAAGGTCTGCACTGAAGAAAAGCGTAAAAGCATTTCCCGGGATCAGCTTGAAAAGCTGATTGCTCAGGTAAAACAGGAACAGAAAGCTCCAGGCAGCGACAAAGAGAAGGTTTCTATATAAAAACCCTGACTTTTATATAAAAGTCATCTTCTCTTTTTTTCCTGATTTAATTTTTTCAGTTATCTTTTCTCCTCTGGACTTTTCATCTTGCAGGTGCAAGTTCTTTTACTTGTGGTTTTGGCAGAAGGTTTCATGGCAAATAAACATGCAACTGCAAACAGAGTAACTGTACAACCTATGTTCAGGAAAGGAGTAGATAGAGTCCTTTTCGACACTGGCTCGTTTAGAGTCCAGTGCCTGATGTCCTCAACAGTATTCCCCTCTACAGCAAAACACTCCTGAGTCCCGTTTTGTTCAAATGTGAAAACCCAGATTTCTCCATTTCTCTCTGAGGAAATATCTATCTCCTTCAATTCTCCAGGATCTATCCCTGCTTCAGAAGCATTTTGTTCGGCCAGTTCAATTGCCCTGGCTTTTGAGCGGACAGGACCTGAGAGGAGAAACTCCGGCTGTTCAAATTTTACATATTCATATGCTCCTGTGGTATGTTCAACCCCCCTGCCAAAGCCCCAGCTTTCGTTGCTTAAACTTATTTTCACTTCATAGGGACCGTTTAATTCATTCTTACGAATTCTGCCTCCTTCAAAATTAAGGGTTACAGTACTGGTTTTTTCATCCAGGTAGGTAGAATTTTTCGCGAGGTTAAGCATACGAAACTCGTGGGCTGTTGAGCCTTTACTCTCATGAAAACCCAGGTCTACGCTCAGGTCTCCAGTGAAATAATAATTGGAAGGCACGTTACTCTGGGCGTTAAATTTAACCACCAGATAGTCATAAAACCCATCCCCATCCATGTCCAGCCCGTAATCTGAAACCGGCCCAACGAATTGTACGGGATTTTGAGGATTTTCTGCCTCATCAGAGTCTTCATCTGCCACAGCAGTATTTACAGAGGTAAAAAACACTATCAGTAAAAGACTAATATGAAAAAATATCAGTTTTTTGTTCTCAATCGAGCGGTATCTTCCCAAATTCATTATTACATACCCCAACTCTAAGTCATTTCCAGTTCAAATTTGACTAAAATTTAAAATAAAAATAAAAAATTTAAGATTGAAAAATAATAAATTAAAAAATGTTTTTCAGGGCTTTAAGCCCTGTATGTTGAGACCCACTCCGGCTTTTCCGGCGGTTTTTCCTTCAACATTTCCCTCCATTTTTCATCTGTCAGGCGTTCAGACATGGGCTGCTTGAACTCGTAATGGCTCATAACGGGGCCTGCAGCCAGGAAAATCCTGCCATCAGGGACCCTGTAAGCCACAATTACCATGTCTACGTACCCTGTCCCTTCCTCAAGCACTAGTTCGTTATTCGGTTCGGTGTGGACATCTGCAACGAGGGTAGTTTTCCTTGTTTCTTCATCGGAATCAACGCTCATTTTGATGATTTCTCCAAACTCGAAAATATAATATTTGTCCTCTTCTGTCAGTTCCTCATTTTCAAGTTCCTTTTCGGAAATCTCAATGAGCTTTTCCAGGTTCCTCTCAAGGCTTTCAAAGTTTCTTCCCGTATCTTCATCAAGCGCATCCATTTCTTCAAGCCCGTCTGCAGTCATCCGGGTAAGAGCAAGCAGCCGGTTATAAAATTCAGGTACAGGCTCCACAAACCCAATGGGCTTATCTCCAAACATAGGCATCGAATCATTCATCCCATAGCTTTGCTTGGCATAGAGAATTGTATCGTGCCTGAGTTCGGTCCAGGAAGCAAGAGAAGTGCTCAGTTCTTTATCCTGCCAGGCTTCAGTCTGCATAAAGGTGGGATAGCCTTCACCATAGTCATTCAGGAGAGGCTTGAGAGAAAATAACCATGACCAGTAGAGGTTTCTGTTCCAGTCGGCTGCACTGAAATTCGAAAACTCAGAACTCAGTTCGCTATACTGGATACTGTAATTCTTATAACTGGAATCGTTCAGTTCGTCAAGCCAGTAAACAGCCCTCTCAGATCCCATGAGAGCCATTGCATCAAGCCCGCGCGGGAAGCCCCTATCGTTTCCGTATTCGGAATATCTATAGGTAAAAGGCACCTGTTCCTGATCTCCGGTGTATTCTTTAGTATAGGGACCAGTGAGCCTGGAAAAGATGTAAGAGTCCGGGATAAAACGCTGCCCCATAAACCTGAAGCCTTTCGTATCCTCAAGAAGTTCATCGGCCTGCTCAGCCGTCAGAATTGGCTCATGGGTTCCGCTTCCTGTTCCTCCATAGATCTCCGGGCTCCGGTATCCTGCAAGTTCTATTTTTAGCTCTTCCATCATTGGTGTGTTAAAATTCCTTGACCCTGTTCCAAATACTTTCCCCATTGCTTCCATATATTCATAAGGTCCAAGATCATCAGAGGCACCGACATAAAAAGCAGTGATTGCATAAATCCGGTCCCATTTCTTAAAAAGATCTGGATTTTCTTCAAGCTTGGAGGTAATCAGGCTTGCCTGGATGGTCTGGATGCGGGCTCCTTTTTCCGGGTCTTCGGCCTCGATTAATTTTCCTTTAAGAAGCATGCTCATCCTGCCGTGCCACATGAAGGCTTTGAAGTAATTTTGCAATTTTTCGGAGTGGGTGTAGTGGCCTCTTGGCACATACTGGGAATAGTCTTCATTATACAGGAAAATCGGAGAGGCAGAAAAGCTTTCGTGTGCTTCTATTAGAGCAAGTTCAGCTTTGACGTTATCTTTTACAGAAGAAGGAATATCAAACTGATATTTAATCTGCTCTTCTTCAGGCTGGAGCAGGCTCAGTGCAACCGCAAAGTAAGCTGCGTTTCTCCTTGCAGCTTCCTTTTCTTCTCCTGATGCGCTGTTGTATTCTTCAACTGAAGCATCAAGCAGGGCCTTGTCAAGTTCCCACAAAAGGTCGTACAGTTCATTTTGCTCTACCTGGCTCATACTGTCGTCAAACTGGACATGGTAGAGGTGGAGAAGGGTATCCGAAGTTATGAAAATCAGCTGCCTTTCGCTTCCAAGCCTGCTATACATAGCAGTTATATCTTCTTCTTCCGGATTGTAAGGGTTGGAAATTACCACAAATCCGTTCTCTTTAAGCTTCTCCAGAGCTGCCTCATCTGTCAAAAACCTCTGCGAAAACTCTCCATAGTTTGAAATATCTGATTCTTCAAGGGGTAGTTCATATTGGGGAGCTTTCAGCTCTATATCAAGGGCTTCAAGCCTGTAGTTACCCGCAAGAGACGAATTTCCTGTTTCAAAATCAGAAAGGTTTACTTCTTCGGTTTTCAGATGACCAGTTGAAGAGCTTTCATTATCCACTTCATCTGTATCATCTGTAGTTTCATTCCCATTCTCCATGCTTAACCTGGAACTTTGTTCCAGGCATCCTCCTGTAAAAAGGAAAAACAGTATAATATGAAATATTAAAAGAGTTACAACTGCATTAATTCGATTCTTCATTCTTTCATCCCGGCCGCTTTGCATCAATATCGTATTCGAGCGTTGTTCTCTCAGATAGGTGGGGTTTACCTTCCAGGTCTACAGGTTCAGATGTCAGGTTCAGAGGTATTGTTTTGCAACCTAAGACAGTATTTGGGGCCAAACTTTTTCCAAAAAATAACTTTTTTATATGTTTGTCCAATCAAATATTTCAAACTATCCAAAATTCCGTTAAGTAAAATTCAGGTAAAAAATAAAAGTGACGGAGGAAAACATGAATTTTTTTGGCGTACTGACGCTGATCGGCGGGATCGCCCTGTTCCTGTTCGGAATGCAGGTCATGAGCGACGGCCTGAAAACAATCTCCGGAGGAAAGCTGGAACATATCCTGCAAACGCTCACCTCAGCCAAATGGAAAGCCGTCCTGCTCGGTCTCGGCGTCACGGCGCTCGTGCAGTCCTCTTCCGCAACCACCGTCATGGTCGTCGGCCTCGTCAACTCGGGCCTCATGCAGCTGGGGCAGGCCGTGAACATCATTCTCGGCGCCAACATCGGCACAACGGCCACGGCATGGCTGCTGAGCCTTTCATCCATCGACAGCACCAACGTCCTGATCCAGATGTTCAAACCGTCCAGCTTCTCGCCGGTGTTTGCCATTGTCGGCGTCTTCATGATGATGTTTTCAAAGAGCGAAAAGAAGCGCGGGATCGGCAGTTTTCTGCTCGGATTCGCCGTTCTGATGTTCGGGATGGACACCATGTCCCGAGCCACGCAGCCGCTTCAGAACAACCGTGAATTCGCCAAAACTCTCACCATGTTCTCGAACCCGTTCCTCGGGGCGATTGCCGGACTGATCCCGACGATGCTGATTCACAGTTCCGGCGCCACCATCGGCATCCTGCAGGCGCTTTCCATGAGCGGAACAGATCGGAAGAGCACACGTCTGAACTCCAGTCACTTA
>ENA-UOOK01005177-UOOK01005177.1-fermentation-metagenome-genome-assembly--contig:-NODE-5177-length-13272-cov-5.061966_pt1 | contig 13272 bp, 6 predicted proteins | sample MGYA00245777_ERZ724023 | MGnify/ENA primary metagenome ERZ724023 (study PRJEB28704, sample SAMN03018312) | fermentation metagenome | biome: anthropogenic terrestrial biome; feature: soil; material... | reverse complement strand
CCAATCCCCTTTGATCGCACAATAAATTGTGCGGCTGCGCGTCCTGCGGACGCTTCCAGGAGCATGGACGGCTCAACGCTCCTGGAGTATCGATAAAACATCAAGGGAAAGAGCGGCATAATTGTAAAAGCGGACGGTTTTACCGTCCGCTTCTGCATGGGGTCAAGTGTATCACCAGCAAATGAAAATATGTGCAGGACCAAATAGTCGTCAAGTAATTCGTCTTTAACGTCAGAACGGATTTTCATTTGGAGAGCAGGTATCAATCGTGATCATGACTGCTCATTTTAATAATGAAAAAATGGTACTAATATAACTATTATCATCCATGAACAGCACATTTTCTCTGTTCCAATCGCTTACAGGAATATAGTTTTCAACCAAAGAACTATGCGGCGTAGGAGAAAGAATAAACGAATTCAGCACCACGTTAGGGTCGCTTAAGGTATTTTGGATTGTATCCTTGATGCGTGTATGAAGTGTAACCTTTTCTGATTTGATTGATTCTCTCCCCATACCGTGCGGGTCGATAAAAGTAATGTACTGTTTGCCATCAGCGATTAACCACATGATGAAATCGGGATAGAAGCCGCTGTTTTCAAAAAATCCGATGCCTTTCTTGCTCTTGTTCCGGATGATATATAGCTCTTTTCCTTCAAACCGATCTTTGTTCTGACCTGCATAATCACGAAGGTCAATAATAAATTTACTTTCACTTTCATTCAACGGTACAGGGGAGATATTGATCTCAATATTATTCTTTGCCAGATAAAGCAAAGGGCTGTACAGGTGAGACGGAAAGCCAATCACGCTCATATCGCCATGCAGCTTTACAAAATCGACAAGCTGACGATTAGACTTAGCAGTCTTCATCTCGTCAATTATGTGCTGTAACCAGATGACCATTTCGTCCTCTTCATCCGCATTGCTGATGCTGATCGTATATTCGTCCTTTTCCTCATTAAGAAAGTTTTCATTATTATCATCCATAGGGACCAGATGCAGTAACGGGGTTTCCCACCGGCTCTTTTCTGCATAATAATATTTGTCAAAGTATTTAATGAGCAAGGCCACAGCAATTTTTTCAAAGCGTTTATAATCCTTAAAACTGTGAACATCAAGCTCTTCTTCCGGGATCAGAAGAGTGTACCATGACGGATTATTTAGAAGATCAATAATGTCCATTTTGCTGATATTGACGTTATAACGGGCTTTTGCATTCTTGTACTCCTGCATTTGCAGATAGATACTGTTATAGTCCAGATATGCAAGGTTCTCCGGACGCAGCTTGGTCTCATTCTTAGTTACCTCGCCGACGGTACGTTTTTGGGAAGTTTGGAACTGCACCTTTGCATAGCAGTCCAAGACGATGTGGATACTGTCCGCAAAACGTAGAAATGGCTTTGCAGCGTCTTTCTTGAAATCAAGGTCATCCTTAACACGCAACGAGTATAAGCCGCTCTTTTTATAGCGGCGATTCCGGATAACAGGAAGTTTGAGAATAATCGGCTGTTCTTTATTAGATGGAACACCTTCCGCATCAAGGAATTCCTTAAACTGCTTCATGTAGTCGGCACGCACGCCAAATATGTTCAGCGTCTCCAAAATACCCATATGTTTCGGTATCCTAACATCCGGATGATCCTTTAGATAGAAGCTGCTGCGCTTCAAGGACATTCCATAACCTTTCAAGCGCACACCGCGCCCAAATAGCTGAATAATTTCGCTACCTTCACTGCGTCCCACATTCATAAGACCCATTGTAGAGACGCGCCAGCAGTTCCAGCCTTCTGTGAATTTCTTAGAACCGAGAAGCAGATTAATCGTTGAACCCGGCTTCGTAATTCCCTGAAAGAGCGATTCACTGAAATCAATGGCATCCGTATGAAAGCCATTATCCGTACAGAGTGAAAGCAATGCTGAGTCGTCACCAACATTGATAACACCGAATGGGTCATTGTCACCAAGGCGCAAACGTATTTCACCGCTGACGCCCTTCAGGTTTTCAATATGAAGCGTTGCCCCGACAGTATTGCAGTTAAATACGGTTTTCAGAATGTCGGCGTACAAAGCGGTCGGTGCCAAGCCTTCTTGCGTAAGATAAGGAAATGTATTTCTGAAAACATCCCGGTTCTGTCCGTCTAAGAGGCCGGTATTACCGGAAAGAACGTGCTCAATATTAGAAATGGAATTCTTTTGATCGGTCACAAAGCTTCTGATAAACAGAAGAATATCTACAATATCGGATACCTTTCTTTTGTTTTCCGTACGCACAGCATTTACGCTGGCACCAACAAAAACAAGCAGCGGATTTTCAATATTGAACGGCGCAAATTCCTTTGGTTTAGCCAGATATAGCTTTTTCTGCTGATAATAGGTCAAAAGGCAAGCCGTCAGGTATTCCAGACGCTTATAATCATCACTGTCATCTCGAAGGTTAAGAATATTATAATCCTTGCCATATCCGTCGCGCCAAAAGAATTGATAGGAATAATCGAAGATAATACACTTGGCATATCTACCGGCAAGAGATTTGTCTGAAGATGCGGCAATTGCCTGCCCAAATGTAGCGGAATACTCAAAAGAAAAGCCATCAGAGCATAAATCGTCGCGATATTTTTGCCATTTGCCATCCTTACCGGAAGAAGAGCCACGGTGGCCTTCATCAACAAACACTACGTTCTTTTTTCCAAAACGGCTGACCGCTACGGTTTTATCGCCGTCCTTATCGCCAAGCTTTGTATTTTCGAGTATGCTTATTTGATTTTTGGCTGCAAACTCACGTCTTGCATTCTTATCGTAGATAGCCGCCGGAATACCGTCCGTTTTGAAATCTTCGATGTGCTGAAGGGACAAGCCTTCTTTTGGAGTCAGTAAAATGAAGGTTGCATCATCCGACATTTTACCTTCAGAATAGTGAATGTACTGATAATAATTGATGTGCATCAGAATCGTCTTGCCTGAACCGGTAGCACTCCAGAATGCTATTTTGTTAAGATCGCTTTCCTTATAGGCATCAATTGAATCATTTGGATACTGTTCGTTAAAATCAGCGACAAAAGTATTCAATTCGCTGAGTAGCGATTGACGTTCATTGAAATATTCGTCCAGATAATATTCCGTAAAGAGCAGGGCAAGGTACTGAAAATATTTCAGAGAAATTTTGTCTTCGCGTTTTTCATTAATTTTGCGCAGGTATGACACAATATTAAGGTCATACTGTGCAAGCTTTTCATCAGAAACAGCGCAGTGACCGCTGATCTGAGCTACAAGTTGCTTGTAAAAGCCCGTTACGCCTTCTCCATCAATCTGTTCCAAAGATGGATCTTTCAAATTTACCGAAAGTGCCTGAAAATCATCTGCTCCGAATTGGGAGAGCAGATAACGGTTCAAAACAAGCTTTTGATAGAATTGCAATTCAGGCGCATTCTTCTGCTTCCCGGCTGTTCTGGCCATGCTGCCGCCTCCTTATTCTACAGATTCGAACATTCTCTTTTTCATTTCTTCCTCAATCAGGATAACTTTCCAGTTTTCCTCGTCCGTGCGCACATTTTGAAGATTGTTATCGCAGTTGACGAATATTTTGCGGTACTCAAAGTCCGTTGTGCTGATTTTCTTGCGCAGGAAAAATGCGTCCAGCACGGCGTTGTCTTTCACAACGTCGCCGGTCATTTCGCGCCAGATGACCAAAGCGCGCTCGCCGGACGGCAGCGTACCTTCGACCATCTTGATTTTATAGGCTTTCCCGCTTTTTAATTTTGCAGTGACCGCACCATATTCGCCTGTGGTAAAATCGGCGTCGAAACTTGCCAGCGCATAGCTGCGCTCTACTTTCAGGCCGATCAGATAGTTGAAAGTCTCCACAAGGTCTACGGTGCGCTCCTTGCTTTCCAGATTGCGCGTTATATTCATCTTGTAGCTGAAAGGTTTGTCCAGCTTATCTACATTCAGCAAGCTCACGCTGCCATCGGATTCCGTATTCAGCATATAGGAAAGGAAATATCCTTCTTTGGCATCACCGAGCTTTGTCATGTCGTAATCGGTAAGAGAAATATTGTTCAAAGCGTCCTCATAGCTTTCAAGGCGCAGGTACTTGAAAGCATGGCTGGAGCCTTTGCGAGAAACCGGCTTCCCGTCTTTCCAGTCCTCGCTGTATACCACTTTCTCAATACGCGGCCGCGTTACCGTGTCGAAATATTCACCCATTTCGACAAGAATATATTTTCTATGACCTTCATCATTGCGATTTAAATTGATAACGGCATGGGCAGTCGTTCCTGAACCAGCAAAATAATCAAGAGTAGTGCCATTCGTTTCTTGAACTGAATATAATAGTGTCTCAATAAGATCAACTGGTTTAGGATAATCAAATTTGTCAGCCAAGCCCATATCACCAAGAATAATACTACCGTCACTTTTCAAGCTAATGATGGATCTCAATAAAAATTTTTCAACATCCTTAAGATATGTTATAGAACTAGGCTGTGTATGATCATCATTGGCAAACCATACTTTCCCTTTCATCATACTCCCGTCGGGTAAAACATACTCATCTCCATCATTAAGAGCTGCTTGAAAAGTATCCTCTTTCCATCTCCATCCTCTTTGAGGTATTGGTACCGGTTTATTTGTAAGTGGATTAATAATTGTATATCGCGGGCCATATGTTTTTGCATTTGGCCAAGACATATTAATTTTTCCCCAAGGTTCATAGTCTTTGTCAAGTTCACAATATAGTGTAATGCCTCTATCAAAATCCTGCTTTTTATAATATTTCTTTAGTTCGGCTTGTGCTTTTTCCAGTGATATATTGCTTAGCTTCATTTTAGATAATAGCGCATATATGTCATTAACGGCTTCTTTTCTCATTACATAAGACGCATCTTCTAAAACTTGTTTACGTAATGCCTTATCTTTTGAAAACAGTAATATGTATTCATGTATATTCCCGATTCCTTTATCATTCTTTGGAATTCTTTTATTCCAACAGATATTTTCCACAAAATTGTCGTTCCCGAATACACCCATTAACATTGGTGTCAAGTTGAAAAGTTCATTTTCGTCGCAGCTTGCAAAAAAGCTTCCTACTTTTGACATTAGGCAGGCAGCCAAAGAAGTTGTTTGAAACATCATAGCGAGCCATGTGGAATTTTCAAAGCAATCTTTAAATAAGAATTTCCCCTTTTTCCTATCATCTTCTGTATTATAGGGCGGATCAATGTATATAGTACCGATTCCTCCTTTATGCCGATTTTGCAGGAAATTCAAGCACTGAAAATTTTCACTGTTAATTACTAATCCATCAAGCGTTTCATCTAAATTATCAATACTGTCAATCAGCTTTTCTTTGAAAGCATCATCAAAAAACGCCGTATCCAAAACAAGAAACGGATTTGCTTTTAGAAATTCCACAGTGAGCGGTTCCGAGTAAGCCACGGTAGTCAGATTACCCTCGATTTCATCGATAGCAAATAAGCGTACCCACTCCTTGCGCTGCGCTTCATTTGCGGCGATTTCCGGGTAGAATTCTTCCGGAACGCGGTCAAGAGTGATGCAGTAATTCGTCTCCACGACAAACTTCTTTTTCAGATACAGCTTTTTCTCGAATTCCTCAATCTGGGCGAGAAAGTCAATGATTTTCCGCGCAATTTTCCGTATAACCTTCGCTTTCGTCAGGTACTCTTTTGTCTTTGCTTCGTCCTGTTCCTCAATATCATCGAGGAAGATTACGTCATTCTTGATATAGAAATCCAGCTCACGGTTCAGAAATTTCTTTAAATCTTTATGAATGAAATAGTCAAAGGTGTTACGTGCGGTATAGCGGGTAAGCTGGCGCTCCAGTTCCGTTTTACCGTCTTTCCCGGGTTTCACAATGAGAGCAAAATCGGGGTATTGTGAGCTGACGGCAGTGAACGCCGTAACTACATCTGCAATATAATCGTCCTGCTTTTTCTTGTCGCCGGTTTTGTACTCCATATATATGAACAATTCTCTGCCGTTCACTTCAAAAGGCTTTTCCTTATGAAGCTGGAAAAAGCGCTTATCATTTGATTTGTTGTTATCCTTATCGGTTTCCGCCTCTACAAGTTTAAAATGAATCGTCTCTCCATAGCCCGTTTTGAAGGTATAGTCCTTAAAATATTCGCTGGTTTTAACATAGTACTGGTCGGAGTTTGCCCAATACAGTTTGACTTCTTCGCCTTCGTAGGGAATGGCGTAGACTCCATCCTTGTAACGACGCTGAGAGATGAAATCCCCATCGTCGTAATAACGACCGAAAAAGTTTGTGAGGTGGTTATACACATCCGCTTCAACCGCAGAAATATCAGTAGAATTTTCAAGGGATTTCTTCTTTGCTTCAAATTTTGAAAGCTGTGCTGCTTCAACATCCGCATCCAGACCGAGATTCTTTATCTCGGCGATTTTCTTGTCAATATCAGCAATTTCTTCCGCATTCGATACTCCGGTAAGTTCCTGCAAACCATCCGTAATCTGCTCCGGTAAATCATGCTCAATAAACCGGCTGATTTCGTCGCGGCGCAGTTTCATAATACGGTATATGCCAAAGTCCAGATCGGCCTGGTCAAACTGAAACATCTCTTTCAGCAGATTAACCAGCTTTTTTTGATTATCTGTCATACTATTTCCTCCTAAACCACTTTCCAGGCGACGGTAAACAACTCGTCCAGTTCAGTACTGGTTTTCATTCTCTTCTTAATATCGTTAATCAAAATATTGCGCTTTTCCATCAGCGCGTCTTCGTTTTCTTCCAGTTTAGCGCGCATATTGCGCTTACGCTTATTCAGTACCTGCAAAGTCTGCTCAATTTCAAGGTGTTCCGCAATGCTTGTAGCTGTACGTAGCTTCCGTTCGTTCTCCTGAATCGTCCTTTTTACATTGGAAAGTTCCTTTTCAAGATTATTTACCAGATCGTCAGTCCATTTTTCAAGGCGATCTTCTTCCTCTTTAAAGTAAGTAAGATTTCGCTCATCCGCCTGTGCAAGCGTTCCGTCAGCATACTGATTGATTTCCGCTTTCAGCCTATCCTTTGCAGACTGCAAAATATCGAATTGATCATAAGTACCTTCACAGTCGAACAGCTTCTGGCATTGTTCAGGCGTCAGCATTGTGCCGTCTTCAAGCGTTCCGGCAAAGAGCATATAGTCCTCGTGTTCAAAAGAATGAATCGTATATTTATAGAGGCAAAGGTACCCGTGACGGCCTTTCAGCTGCTCGACCTGACTGATTTTATATCCGTGGTGGTGCGTAATGTCAAAAGTAATCTGACCAGCTGTTTCCGGCTCATGAGCTGCTTGTGACAGGACGTATTGTCCAAGCGGGTGGTTCATTCGGTATAAAGTGCCGGTACGGTTATCGGCGCCTTTCATAATAAGGGCGTATTTTCCGCTTGGGCTTGTACCAACGTTTCCGTGCAGCATGAACGTCTTGTCTTTATCGTCAAAATCCGCTTTGCCATCTAGCTCATATTGCGTTAATGCCCAGAAATAGCGCGTATAACGGTTCAAGTATTCGGTAACGCTCAATTTCAGCCGTTCATGCACATCGGCATCAAAGTTTTCAAAAAGTGCCTCCCGCGTTTTTTTCATAGCCTTTTTGATTTTTGATTCCATTTCTTTCTGGAGTTTGTCAAATTGAGTATCGATTTCTTCAGGCGTTCTGCACTGCTGATAAATTTCGAGTATCTTTTGCTCAAAATCGACTCCGGATTCCACAGTGCCAAGCACTTCATCGCTGGAGCCGAAAACGCCTCTGAACAAATTGAATTTCTCGTCCAGCAGCTCGTGGACACGCACGTCCGCATAATTTCTGGTATTGATGAAATTGACAACAACCACATCATTTTTCTGCCCGTAACGGTGACATCGCCCAATACGCTGTTCAATACGTTGCGGATTCCATGGAAGGTCATAGTTAATAACCAACGAACAGAACTGAAGATTAACGCCTTCTGCGGCGGATTCGGTCGCTATCATGATCTCTGCTTCATCGCGGAAATATTCGATAATTGCGTTTCGTTTATCCGCTGTAGGAGAGCCACTGATTCGACCGGTGAATTTATTCTTTCTGCACCATGCTTTATATATTTCGGCGTTTGCCTTGCCGGAATTTGAACCATTGAATATCGCTATCCTGCCCTTATATCCATTCGCTTCAAGAAAGTGGCAAAGATACTCCTGCGTTCTCTTGCTTTCGGTGAAAATCAGGGCTTTGCGGTTGCCGCCGCGTTTCGTGGTCTCCTCAAATCCTATCCGCAGCGCGTCTAATAAGGTCGTTGATTTGGTATCAATATGAATTGACTCCGCCAGCGAAATAAATTCTCTTATCTTTGATATTTCGTAATCAAGTTCATCAATGTCGATCTTTTCTGTTTCGGAAGCAGTATCAGAATCTCCGATCTCATCCATCTCTTCATCAATTACATCGGCCTCGTCTTCATCAACAAGTCCTTCGATATCTGAATCCGGCGTTATAATTCCATCTTTCAAATCTTCAAGGCGTTTGAGAATCGTGCGAAGTGTCTGCAATATGGCCCAAGTAGAGGAAGCAAGTACTTTACGGATAACAAGAGTGGTCAATTGTTTTTGCTTATACGGAATCGCATATGTACAATCACGCTGAAGAAATTCAGATATGCCATTATACAATGCCTGCTCTTGATCAGAAGCAACAAATTCCTTCACAATAGGGAAACGCTCAGTATATTTCACATATTCGAGTACATCTTTTCGCAAGGTCCTCTTACAGAAAGACGCGAGCCGATATTTCAAATCTTCTGTGTTATCATTATTTATGTAGTTATCACGGAATGATTTTATATCGCCGAAAATATGGTCATCGATCATACTTGCAAGGCCGTAAAGTTCAGTAAGATTATTTTGAAGCGGCGTTGCAGTAAGAAGCAGTTTCCAGCGGCCCTGTACGGCTGTTCTGATATTTTGCCCAAGCTTATTGCTTGGGCGATAGCAATTACGGAGCTTATGTGCTTCATCAATTACAACCACATCCCAAGGTACCGCTCCAATTTCTATATTCATCTTGCTGGCATAATTATAGGACATAATAATTATGGAGTCTTGCAACATCGGATTTTGCATTCCTGCTTTCAAATAATCGTTGTATGTTCGTGTTTCAAGAATAATAGAAGGCAGGTTGAATTTTTCAGACAGTTCAAGGCTCCATTGCTTGCGGAGGGCGGCTGGGCATATAACGATCTGTCTGCGTTTCCTTTCTGCCCACAGCTGGCACATAACAAGGCCAGCTTCAATAGTTTTACCGAGACCAACTTCGTCGGCAAGCAGAACTCCCTTTGACAAAGGTGACTTAAACGCAAAAAGGGCCGCATCAATCTGGTGTGGATTTATTTCAAGAGCTGCATCGAATAGTGATGAAGAAATGCGGTCATCACTGCCGTTTGGCTTTTTACGGAACAGCTCGTTCGCATAATATTTAGCATGAAACGGAGTAATCATTTAATTTGTATCACCCCGATCTTCCTGCGCTATCTCCATAATATCTGAAATATCGCAGTTAAGTGCTGTACATATTTTCTGCAATATCTCCGTATTCACATTCTCATTTTTCCCGAGCTTCGTAACGGAAGCAGAGCTAATGCCAGCAACTCTTTGCAGGTCTTTTTTCTTCATGTCCTTGTCAATCAACAGTTTCCAAAGCTTTTTATAGCTAATAGCCATCGCAATCACCTCTCCCAAAAGGGGACATAATAAATCAAATTTAGTATATCATGGGAAGTGATTCGATTCAAGCTTTAATTTTACGATCACTTGATTTTTAATCGTAATATATTGATTTACTCTTTTCTTCACGAGATGTAATCTCTTTTAGTAGGTTTTCTATACTACCCTTATATGTCTTTGTTTAAATGTGCGTTTTACCGCTGTTCATGCTCTTTCCCTTTCTTCGCTTCGTACTTGTCGGGGCCAAGCAGACGATCGACGTTTGCTTTCACGGTCAACAGTTCTTTCATCTCGTCGCGCGACTTGCGATATTCGGCGTAAGCCGCCTTTTTCTCTGCCAGAAGCGCCGCGTATTGGGCCTGTAAGCTTTTGACGGTGGGGAGCTTTTTCACTTCCAACTTGTCGAACGCTTTTTTCGCCGCTTTGTGCAAAAGGATGTCACTCTCATGCCCCGCAAGAAATTTTTTTGAATACCCTGCCTTACGGTAAGCGACATAGATGTCGCGGGTTTTGGCGTAATTGATGATCTGCGTTTTCAGAACGGCGATTTCGGCCAGCCGCTTTTCATCCGCCTTGATCTGTGCGGAAAGCTCGTTGTACCGGGCAGCTGCCGAGGCTGTTTTAGCGGCAAGCGCATCGTACTCCAGCAGGCTGTGTTCGGTGAGATAATTCACCGTCTGCGCCATTTGTTTGAGGTTGAAAACCTTGGCCCAGCGTTCGTAGCCGACGCCCTTTCCGGCGCGGAGCTTGGCCTGAATATCCACCAGCAAATTGATTTGTTTTTCTGGCATGGGCCGGATGATTTTCTTGCGCGGTATGTGTGCCTTTTCACCAGAAAGGACGGCCCGAAGCTCTGCTTCACTGTAGCCGCTGCCAAGCGTATCCAGCCGGATAAACCGCTTTTGATTCTTTCCGCGCAGGGCGGGAATTTTCCCCGATTTGATTACATATCCGGCGTCCCGCAAGAGCTTCAGGAGCGCGTCAAAATCGGTTGGATTTTGAGCTAAAGCCGCGTCTATTGCCACACGCAAAAGCTCCCGGTTTGAGGGCTTTGCCTGATTGCCCAGCCACTTGTTGTAACTCTTGCCGCGACGCTTTGGATTTTCCACGATAGACAACCCGTTCTCGATGCACAGCGTATCGTTGAGCCGACGCACGGCTCTTGTGCTGCCCCAAAAGTTTCGGAATTTCCGTGTGCAGTCGAGGGACGTGGAATTCCAGATGATATGATTATGAATGTGCTTTTTGTCAATGTGGGTGCAGACAATAAACGCATGATTTCTTTTGGTAAAGCGTTTGGCAAGCTCATAGCCGATACGGTTTGCTTCCTCCGGTGTGATCTCGCCGGGAACAAAGGACTGCCGGAGATGATAGGCAATCACATCGTCCGCGCCGCGCGTTCTGCCGGTGAGCGCGGCATACTGCCGTTTGGAAAAAAGGAATTCGGCGTCGGCTGTGCGGCTGTCACACTCATAGCTGGTGATGAGCCTGCCGTAATCCGTTTTCTCCGGGTTTTCCGCATAGTCGATGATATCGCTGATTGCCGTTCCGACGTCCCGGCCCTTGCCGGTATGCAGCGGCATCAGCCGGGTCGTTGCCATAAACACTCCTCCCTATAAAATAAAGAAGAAAGCTATGAAGCTTCCTGAAAAATATGAAGAAAATAACCGGTTAGTCTCGATTATTTCTTTTTAAGGCAAAGGCATGTGGATGACTTACAAATTGTTATTTACTCTGCTATAATATATGTAATAATTTGCCGAATTAAAATGAGCTATCATAGAGTTTGTGGTTAAGTGTAGATAATAGCAATGTGAAGCTCAAGACGATAAGAAAATGCAAAATTATTGGAGGATAATATCTAATGGATAGAATTAATAATTCTGTACTAATAGGTAATGGACTCGATATTCAAGTTGGCGGAGATGATTATTTAAACAAGTGGATAATTGTCCGTCTCCTAGCAAAAGCCAAAATGGGAAAATATGATATGTTGTTTATGGATAGCCAAAACAGCAAACCTTTAATAACAGGTGATGAAATCATTGAATTGTTTAGCAATATGGTTGGGATTGCAAACAAAGCTCGCAAAAATGAGTATATAGATTTAGCTGAGACTTATGGAGACAAAGATTTAATGGATACTCTAAAAGATTTTGCGCAAAATCATACTTGTGAAATAAAGAGTATTGAAGAAATTGGAATGGAAGATTGGCTCCTGATACTTTTACTATATCTAATTGAACAGGACGATTTACTAGACCAGTATGAATCAATTAAACAGGGATTTGAAAGAATGATTTTTGATGCAATTTATTGTGAAGGAAACATTCAAAACTTGCATTCTAAAATGAACAAATTATCTAAACTATACTTTAGCAATTTTGACAATATATTTACACTCAATTATGATAACGCAATTGAAAAATTAACAAATTGTACTGTATTTCATTTGCACGGCGATTTTAATACAAAAAATCATTCCGAAAATCCAGAAAATGCACTTGGGTATTTAAGAGTAAAAAAAGGACAGAATATATGGTTTCCACCACAATTCGAACATTGTAATTGCTCTGCAATTCTTGATTTTAGTGGTAACCGTAAATACAAATACGCAACAAATATGACAAAAGCATTTTTAGAGTGTGAAAAGCTTAAAGAAGCACTCAAGAAGAATGAAGTTGAACTTAAAAACATACTCGAGAAATTTCCCCCTGAGCAGCATGAACTCGTTAATATTGCTGTTGAGAAGAATCTTCATTTTGGTCACGATTACCATTTTCAAGATTTTGAACAAATGACTGGCACATTAGCAATAATAGGATTAGCTCCTCAAAACGATAGTCATATTTTTTCTTGTATTAATAAAAGCAATATTAATAGGGTGGTATTCTATCACTATTTTGGCACTAAAAGTGATGACGAGATTGAAACAGAAATAAAAACAATTTCTCTACCTATAAATAAGCCTTATGTAATTGAGAATGTTATAAAAATTTGGGATGAAATCAAGGTGTGTCAACCTAATAAACAAAACTATGCTTTGTCTGAAACGCAGTTGAAATTACTTAACGCATTTTGTCCTCAAAAGCCCATTGCAATGGATGATATTTTATGGCAGTTGAATTCTATACCAACATTTACCAGAAAAGTCATCATAGAAATGATGACTTTTGAAATGTCAAAAAGCAAATACCATACTACTCCTAAAACTGAAAAAGAACTTTTTACAAGCTTTATTGAGTTTGGAAAAACTCTTGAAGTTGCAGCTATAAGCCCTCAAGCACTTTATTATATATACATAACAGGGTTACAATCAAATAATAATATGAGCCATAGCAAGAATAAAAAAAGAAAGCGTAAAAAATAATGTTAAAGCAAAACATCGTTACTTGCTGTAACTTCCAGTTATGTTTGCACTTAGACTCCTTACAACTAATTAAAGGGCACGGAGCTTTCCAAAAACTCCACGCCCTTTAATTTCTAGAGTCTCTTTTTTAGCGGTAAACCCGGTCCTGAATCACGTACCGCAAATCCTGTATTTTGCCGAGCAGCC
>ENA-UOOK01005176-UOOK01005176.1-fermentation-metagenome-genome-assembly--contig:-NODE-5176-length-13278-cov-5.025108_pt1 | contig 13278 bp, 13 predicted proteins | sample MGYA00245777_ERZ724023 | MGnify/ENA primary metagenome ERZ724023 (study PRJEB28704, sample SAMN03018312) | fermentation metagenome | biome: anthropogenic terrestrial biome; feature: soil; material... | reverse complement strand
AAAGTGCTGAAAATTAATGTCCAAAAACGCTACTTTTAAAGTGGCCATTGACAGTCGTCTAAATGCTCATAAGGACGGTCTGAATACACATTAAGTAAAGCTACGGGATATTTTGCATCGCTAAAAACAAATTCATTATTACGAACTGCTTTTATATCGCACATAAATGGTGAATCAAGCGCAACAACAGCACCAACATCATTTCTTATTCTGCCAATACCAAGTGCTGCTGAACCACCGAGTGAATGCCCAATGACACCAATTTTGGTTGTATCAACAAGTTGGTAAACTCTATTTGAATTTTTCTTAGCTTGACTAAGCAAGTAATCTATTACAAAATTAATATCATCTGTGCGGATTTTCATCCATTTTTGATAGTAGTCTAAACTTTGTTGTTTATTAAGTTTAGCGTTTTCAGCAGTTAACTCTTTCCTATAACTTTTAGCTACCCAAATAATAGAGCCATTTTCAGCAGTTGTATATAAACATTGATAAGTGTGATCTATTGAGCAGACAATATATCCATGGCTGGCAAGTTCGTTATAGAGGGTCTCATTACTTGCTTTAATTCCTAACCCACCATGCGAAAAAATTATCAAAGGATATGTCCCTTCTGCATTTTCAGGAAACCATAATTGCACATTTAATTTTCTGTTTTCACCAGTAGTTACATAGGTTTCAAGACGATTAATATCTGTATAGATATAGTTTGCTGTCGCTACCTGATACTTACCTGTAGACTTTATTTCTGTATGCTGTGGGAAGATAATTGCAGGTAAAGTTACGATGAAGATTAATACACTCATTCCAAGTGCTCTTCCAAGAGCACCTACAAGGTCATAGGCGTTGGTTTTTGGCCTCGTTCTCAATAAACCATGTGTACCAATTAAAGCTAGTAAGAGTAGTAAGAACGCTAAAGGGTAATAACGATAACTCCACTCAATTACCGACAGGGTGGTGAGGAACGTAAAAACTAAAAATGCTACAATCCTAATTATGTTTTTAAAATTATGTTGATTAGATTTGGAAACAATAGTTAATATTGCAACCGAGATTTCTATGAAAATTCCACTTAAGAGTATTAACATACCCATTTTTGTTACACCCCTTGTTTAAGAGAATTGACAATAACCTGGGAAACAAATACCCACATGGTTACTTAAAAATAGTAGATTTGCTTGCCACTGGTCTTTTAGTTTTTATGTATTAAGTTCTACGTTCTTGGCTTTTAATGCCAAACGTTTAATAAGCTTTTCGGATCTAGCTTGATATATAAAGTAGTATTGAGTAAAGTAATTGAAAGTCCTTTTTAAGTACAATAATTTCTTTTGCTTATAGATGCTACCGCAAAATTTGCATATTGCTATTACTTTTAGTAAAATTAGGATATACATCATCTTATGACAAGCGTTATATAACAATATTGATTTTTCGGGGGTAAATTGAGATGGAAAAGAATAAAAAAAAGTGGATTAATAATGTCTCACAACAGACCCTAGATAAATTTAAAACTACTTTCATAAAAGAATGTATTGAGAGAGGTAGCTACGAATTACAGTTGAAATATGATGAATTAGCTGAACTTACAGGCCTATCCAAAGGAGCTGTATTCAAAGCTGTTGAAGAACTTTCAGCCCAAGGATTTATTGAGAGAAAGCAAGCGCCTAGTAGAAGGATTCCTAACACATATATTTTAAAAGGGCCCATAAACATGGAAATACCTAAAATAACTGAGAAAGTGTCCTTCCCAAGTGGTAACGAACTAGTGGAGACAATTATTAAAATGAAGGCTAAAATGGAATTTTTGGAAAGAGAAAACGAGAGGCTTAGAGTAATGCTCCATGAAAATCTTGGTTCTCAAGTAGATATTATATTAGAAAGCGAATTACCAGGTTCTTTAACGCAGATAATTTATCGTATTAATAACCAAGAAGTTAGTAAAGATGCTTAAAAACGCAAGCCACAGAAAGCGGCTTGCGTTTGGGGTTACCATCATTAATTTAAAAAGAGGGTTAGACGCATTGCGTGTTGGCCTTCGGCTACAGAAGTTAGATAGAACAAATCGCAGACAGGTGGCTCATGATATTCTACATAATCCATAGCATATTTGCGAAAATCACCAGACTCTGCCAATATTCTTCTTTCAACACCTTCTTCAAAGTTATCAATTTGTGGCTCGACTACAACCGGTTCGGGAGGAACAGTGCCTGTGAGAAGCCGGTATAATATTTTAAAGTTAGATGCATGCATTGCTTCATCACGAGCAAAACCAAGAATAATGGATCTATCTTCTTCTTCTGGGGCTAATTCTGCTAGCCGGTAATAATAAAGAGAGTCATTTGTTTCGTCTGTGATATATTCTTCCAACTTTGTAAGAAGTTCGATAGTTTCGCAACTCTGATCATGTCTTCTCATGTGTTCGGTGGTCTCCATAAAATCACCTCGTAGTTACATACTATGCAGAATTAACTAAGTTTTTATAGACCAAAAGGACTGACAAAGTATATCACGTGATAATAAACTTTAAACCCCTAAAAAAAGGTCAGGGAAAGACCTTTTTCTTATCTAAGGCAATGTACATATTGATTAGTTTGGTGGTTAAAGCCCGTTACAGTGGTTTGTAGTTTACCGAATAATAGAGAAACCGCCATGCCCCAAAAGCACACGGCGGTTTGAAGTTCAACTACCATACTATGGGGTTGTCTGTTAATTTTTGGCTTTCAGATAAACCCGGTAATTGGTGTGTTTATTATTTTTAGATTTAACAACAATTTTATACTGACCTGCCCCTAACTTAATCTCATTTGATTTTTTTAAATGGGGTCCATGTATTTCTTTGATTTTTTGGTTAGACATATTATAGATTGTGATGGTCACTTGTCCTTTAGGTGCTTTACCTTCAGCAAAGAGAAGATAATAGCCTGGTTTATCAATTACAACATTTTTGGTAGTGGTGTAATCATCTGAGGTAAAAGTAATGGACCAATCAAGTAGATTTGCTCTTACAGTAACATGTACTTCGCTTTTGGGTATAACCGTAGTTTTACTTGTGACAGTGACAAAAGATGCACCAAAAAGAAGTGCTAACAACAAAACAAAGACAACAGCAATATTTCCTTGCAACGATAAAACCTCCCTGAAAAAGTAATTTGGCTAGATGTTATCAATAAACTTATTATATACAGAGCCTTTATTATTAATATAAAAGATTTTTCTAGAGTGCGTTTAAAAAACAAGGAGAGTGCTGGATTAATAATTGGCATCATTATTTTATTCGCCTAATAACAGTATTATATGTCTTTCTAAGTCTGTTTTGGTTACTAGCCAATTACGATAACTTTATTTGCTAAATTACATATATGATAAATTGAGGTGAAGGTTATGGGACGGATATTTCGAACTGTACGAGGTTTTGAACAAATACGCTTGTTAGAAGAATCATTATCACCAAGTCTAGAAGATTATCTAGAGATGATATTTCGTAAAACGAATTCTGAAGAAGATTTACGTTTAGGTGATTTAGCCGACTTATTACATGTAAGTGCTGCTTCGGCTACAAAAAATGTTCAACGATTAGCTAATCTTGGGTTTGTTAGCTATGAGCCGTATGGCAAGATTAAGTTAACCGATTTGGGAAAAAAGACTGGAGAAGTTCTTTTAGCAAGACACGAGACCATAGAAAGATTTTTTCGAGTTTTAGGTGTAGGAGAAATAGGATTTGAGGAAACCGAGATGATTGAACATTACTTAAGCGAAGCTACTGTAAAGAAGCTAAATATTTTAACGGCTTTTTTAGAGAAGCAAAACGACGAGTGGCAAGAGTTTTCCGAAAACCAGTAAGAAAAGAAAGCAAAATTATGTTAAAGTGAAATTGAAAAATATAACGTTACAGAATTAATGTGTTAGAGGATGTGAACCAATGCGACCGTTAAGACGAAGCAGATACCAACTTCCCGACAATGAGGTAGTTAGAATACTCCAAGAAGGAGAATATGGAATACTTTCAACTTGTGGCTTAGATAAAGAGCCTTATGGTACTCCAGTTAATTATGTTTATCGTGATGGTATTATCTATTTTCACTGCGCTAACGAAGGTAGAAAAATTGACAACATTAAAGAAAATAATTTAGTTGGTTTTACTGTTGTGGGCAAAACACAGATTATACCTAGTAAGTACTCTACTGCTTATGAAAGTGTCATTGTATCAGGAGAAGCAAGAATATTACCTGATATAGAAAGGTCTAAACCTTTGCTAGCACTAATGGAAAAATACAGTGCTGATTTTTTAAAAGGAGCAAACGACTATATCCAGCGACATTTAGAAAAAACCACAGTTATAGAGATTAAAATAACTGATTTAAAAGGAAAAAGAAACCCAGGTTAAAAAAAGGCCCCTTGTGGCCTTTTAAATCAACAGCGTTAAAAGTCTTATTCCCTGAGCAATAAATAGGCAGCTTAAGACACCTAATATAGTCGGGAGAAAGAAGGATAAGATAGTCCACCGCCAACTGGAGGTCTCTTTTTTTATGGTAAGCAATGTTGTACCGCAAGGGAAATGGTTTAAAGAAAAGAGAAGGAAGCAAAATGCTGTTAAATTAGTCCAAGAATTGTTAATGAGCAATGTTTTAGTCGTAGTTAAGCTATCAAGTTCTAGTAAACTCCCTTGTGAAGTATAAGCCATATAGATAATTGGTAACACAATTTCGTTAGCAGGAAAACCTAATAAAAAGGCTGCTAAAATCACTCCATCGAGACCCATTAGGTAACCAAGTGGATGCAAGAAGGAAGAAAGTAATTCTAAGAAAGTCCTGCCACCAATACCAAGATTGGCCATTATCCAGATCAGGGCACCTGCTGGTGCGGCTACTACAATGGCTCTTATTAGGACATACAAGGTCCTATCAATAAGAGATCGGATTAAGATACGACCAACTTGAGGTTTGCGAAAAGGTGGTAGTTCTAGAGCGAATGAAGAAGGCAACCCTTGTAAGACGGTTTTCGATAAAAACTTTGATACTAAAAGAGAAACAAGCACTGCACCAACGATCATTAGAACTAAAAAAAGGGAAGCACCAAAAGAACCCAAAAAACTTGTGCCCGAAAAAAATAGCAAAGCCATGGTAATTAAAGTAGGGAAACGTCCATTACAGGGGACAAAATTGTTAGTAAGAATAGCTATTAATCTTTCTCTGGGCGAATCAATAATACGACAGGCAACAACACCTGCAGCATTACATCCAAACCCCATACACATAGTTAGGGATTGTTTACCATGTGCTCCTGCTAATCTAAATGAATTATCTAAGTTAAAGGCGATTCTTGGCAAATAGCCCCAATCTTCGAGAAGTGTAAAAAGAGGGAAAAATATAGCCATTGGTGGCAACATAACTGCGATAACCCAACTTAAAGTGCGGTAGATGCCAAAAATAAAAAGGCCTTTAATCCATTCGGGAGATTTGAGGTAAGTGAGAAAGTTTAGTAACTGCCCTTCTATCCAGGAAAAACCTTTAGCGAGAAGCTGTGAAGGATAGTTAGCACCAACTAGAGTAAGCCAAAATACTATACCTAAAAACAAAAGCATGAGGGGAATACCATATAATTTGGATGTGATAATCTGATCAAATAGATGGTCTCTTCTGTGAGGTTTGGAGTCTAATTTTATAACGTCTTTGGCTATTTTTTCAGCTGTGGTATAGAGAGATGATACAATTGGTTCTCGGAATTCTCCTGCTAGACCTTGATGTTGTAGCTCACTTAGTAATATAGGTTTAACAACTAAATTAGCAGCAGAAAGGTATTCCTGTAGTTTATTTGCTAAAGAATAATCGCTATCGAGGAGTCTAAGCGCTAACCAACGTTTTTGATGCTCTTTAAAGACAGTGTTGGGTAAAGAAGCTATACTTTTTAAAATAAGTTCTTCTAGAGAATCGGGATACCTAACATGTATAGGAGAAATCGCAGGTTCAGTAGCGGTTAATAGAATTGCCTCTTTTAACTTATCTAAACCTTCTCCGTCTCTTGCGTTAGTTCCCACCACTCGAATCCCAAGGTTTTGAGCAAGTTTATCTAAATCGATGTTTATTCCTTTACGTAGAGCCTCATCCAGTAAATTTACACAGACAACGACAGAAGGAGTTATTTCTAAGATCTGTAATGCTAAGTGCAGATTTCTTTCTAAGCAAGTAGCGTCAACAACAATAACAGTAACATCGGGTTGAGAAAAACAGAGAAAATCTCTTGCAATCTCTTCCTCTTGGGAATCAGCGAAGAGAGAATAGGTTCCTGGTAAATCAATTAGTGAAAAAGAATGATCAGCAAAGCAATATTCGCCTGCTGAGAGAGCTACAGTTTTCCCTGGCCAATTTCCTGTATGTTGTTTTAACCCAGTAAGACTGTTAAATACAGTACTTTTACCTGTATTGGGGTTACCGGCTAAAGCGACAACAAAATCACTTGTCTCAGAAAAAACTAAAGCTGTTGATTTTAGAAGAGCTTGCCCAGTAGAACTGTTTGTTAGCCCCAATTAAAACACCCTCTTTGGATAGGAAGAATAAATATTTATACAAGCAGCGTCTTCATTACGAAGAGCTATTACACAGCCTCGTATAAGATAGGCTGTGGGATTACCAAAAGGACTGCGAAAGAGTTTAGCAACATGAGTACCCCTAGTAAAACCAAGATCCCATAAACGATGGCGTAATTGGCAATCTGAATTTACATAAGCTATTACACCAGTTTCACCTAAAGACATTTTGCTTAGAGGATAATAGTCGTTCAATATTCTACCCCCTAAAAGTTAACCGCGGTTAAAATTATCTTTCACTGACTAGGGTATGTCTAACGAGACCGATTGGTGATTAGATCAGGTATTTTAAACAAAAACTTATTTTTTTAGTTAGATAGGTCAGCTGTGGCAAGGCAATAAATCTGTTCTATAACAAGGATTGTTTGTAATTAACGTAGAAGTAAAAACAACACACTTCTAAGACAAGAAAAAAATTTATTACTGCTTTTACTCTAAAAAGCTAGAGCAAAGCAAAACAATGTGGAGGGTAGTTAAGTATGTTTATTGGATTGCTTGTAGCAATGTTAATCTTATCTTTTAACGCATCTGCAGAATCCCTTAACGTAGCACTAAATAAACCATATGTAGTTAATTTGCCAGCAGGTGTTCCATATAAGGATAAAGGCGGCGAATTAACTGATGGTATACGCGCAAGAGCTTCCTTAGGAGATCAAGCTTGGCAAGGTTTTGCCAGAATGGATTATCGTATTGTGGTAGTGGATTTAGGCGGTATTTATTCAATTGATCAAGTAAAACTTGGTTCTCTGAAAGATGAAGGGTCGAATGTCTGGTTCCCAAGCAACATGAGTTTAGCTTTATCTAATGATGGTGTAAATTGGCGAGTAATAAATGATGATTATTATTCAAGTAAAGATTTCTCTCCCAAACCAACAACCATAGGAGAATTAGATTTACCTGCTTATGGAGAACAAGGTCGCTATGTTGCTGTAAAATTCGAAGTAGGTTTCTGGGTTTTTGTTGATGAATTAGAGGTTTGGGGTAATTTAGTAGCAGAGAGTAATGATAAATCCAAACTAGATGAGATTAACTATAAAAATATTAACGAAGTAATGTTAAAGTTTTATAACAAAAATGCTTACACGAAAACTGAAGGCGAAATGTTGCATGTATCAGACCAAACTGGTGGAGCCAAAGATATACTTTTAGTCTATGATCAAGCAACTAGTATTCGTTGGAATGAATTATATGCTTCCCCCTATGTTGCCTATTTAGATAAGAATTTTGAACCTCAGGATTGGTTTTTTGATACCTTCTTGTTCTTAGCCTTAACTACGCCAAGTGGTCGAAACTTTGGAGCACCACCCTATGCTGATAAGACAGATTGGCAATGGTGGCTATGGCGTATGTTTGAGTCTGGGTATGGTTTTGATGCCTTTAATCGAGCTGTATCTACAGCTGGAGAAAAACTAGGCGATAGTAGTTATAAAGCAAAAGTTATTGTGATGATCCCTTACCCTGTAGAAGATTCCAATCATGCCTTCGATAAGGATAACCCAGGTTATCTCAATGCCAATAAGGTAGGGAAAGAAACTGCTGCTAAGAATAGATTAGAGGTAGTAAAGTGGTATATATCAGAGTTTGAAAAACTTTGGGAAGCTGCAGGTTATGACCGATTGGAGCTAATTGGCTATTATTGGTTATCTGAAAATCTAGATAGAAATAGTTTAGATCGGTTGTACTTACCTCAAGTAGGTAATTTAGTTAGAGAAAAAGGTTATAGATTCTTTTGGATACCGTGGTTTTTAGCACCAGGTTATTCAGATTGGCAAGAACTTGGTTTTGATGCTGTCATGTTACAACCTAATTATATGTTTGTGCATGAATCAGCAAGATCTAGATTAGTTAAAGCTGGTGCGGAAGCTAAAAAATATGGCCTGGGCTTAGAATTTGAAGCGGATCCTTCTATATTTAGAAATGTAGAGAAAAGAGAACGTTGGTATGATTACCTCAGAGCTACTAACACACTAAGTTATGATAAAAATATTTTGCGAGGCTATTATCAAGATGTTGATATTCTTGGAACAGCTTCAAGAAGCAGTGAACCTGAAATACGTGAGATTTACGACAAGACTTACGAGTTTGTAAAGGGTACCTTTACGGAGACTATTACCGAATAACAAGAAAGTAGGTAGCTAAAATAAATTAGGCTACCTACTTTTTTATACCAGGTAATAATATTTTACTTTGGTTTTTTGCTACATAATGGTATTATATAGATGAGGTTTATCTCAAATTAGAGAAGTTTTATTGTCAAGCGATAAGATAAATAGAGCAGATAGTAAGGATAGGTGAAACTATGTCAATTAAGATTGTTGTAGATAGCAGTGTCGATCTTCCTAACGAGTACATTGAAAAGATTGGCTTAGAGATAGTGCCTCTTACAGTCTCCTTTGGCGAGGATCATTATCTAGACCGTGTGGATATTACACCCGAAGAGTTCCATGACCGTATGATGAGGGAAAAGGAGCTACCCAAAACTGCACAACCAGCTCCAGGAAGATTTTTAGAGGTTTTCGATAAGTTTGGCAAGATGGGACATCAAGTTATATGTTTGTGTTTATCGAGTGGTTTAAGTGGAACTTATAATAGTGCTAGACTAGCTCAAAGTATGACTGATACGGAAGTTGAAGTTGTTGACACTTTATCTGGTTCAACAGGTTTAGGTATTCTAGCTTATCTAGGTTCTAAATGGGCTGAAGTGGGAAAATCTCTCCAAGAGATTTCTAAAGATATCAAAGAATATGCCGAAAACATTACTGTCTACGCTCTCTTAGATACTGTAGAAAATGCTGTTAAAGGTGGTCGCCTAAGCCCTATTAAAGGAGCTATTGCCAGCTTACTTAACTTAAAAGTTATCTGCGAAGTCCGCCATGGTAAAGTTGATGTTATCGAAAAAGTTAGAGGAACTCAAAAAGCATATGCCAGGTTAACAGAATTAATCGCAGAAAAAACACAAGGAAGACAGATACCAATGATAGGTATTGCTCATGTAGCTAACGAAAAAGGTGCTAAAATGTTAAAAGAAGCAGTAATGAATGTTCATAAAGAAGCTGAATATTTTGAAACTGCCATGGGTGCTACAATTAGTACCTACGCTGGTAAAGGTGGTTTAGTTATAGCATTTTAATATTAGAAGCCTGACTTGAAAAAAGTCAGGCTTTTTTTAGATTATTATTTATTTGAAAGTTAGATTAAGCCATCTTGTGAAAACTGTTGCAGTAAGAAATTAGACCATATTTCGTAAGCTGGGCCATTAGGATGGATGCCATCTGAAGAGAGAGATTTTGGCATGAAGCCATTTTCGACCATTAATGAATAGATATCTAGATACTTAACTCCTTCTTGAGCGGCTATCTTTTTAAGTCCTTCATTATATTCGGCTACTTTAGGTGCAATTTCGTGTTCTTTACCTAAAGGCAGTATAGACTGCAAATATAATTTAGCTTGAGGAGCTTCTACTTTGATAAATTTGATGATTTCTTCTACTTGACTGTGATACTCATTACGCTCAGCATTGTAAAGTAGGTTATTGGTACCGATCATTACTAATACAGCTTTGGGATTAGAGTCTAGGGCCAGAAGATTACGACGATCCCAAACTCCACTGGCGATGTCAGCACTAATGCCACGATTAATTGTTTTTACCTTAGCAAGGTATCCTTGGAGATAATAACCTTCAGTAATGGAGTCACCTATAAAAACGAAAGCTTGTTCGGGTAGTTTTTCTTTAGCAAACTTCTCAACTTTATCAAACCAATAATTACCTCTCTTCATTAACTCATCATAACTTTTATGGGTTGGATGAACTAAAGGAAAGAGGTTGTTCATCGATGTTCTAGCTTCACTAAGGAAATAAGTAGCCTGAGTTGAAGATTCTTTCTCAATAAAGAAATTTAAAGCCTCTAAACTATGGGTGGCTTCTCGATAGAGATTGCTCATTTCACTGGTGGCCAGATTATCTTTAGCAAGTTTTTGGTAATGTTGGGCACTTATTTTATAGGAAGCTTCTAAAGGTTCTACTAAATTTTGCAGATCTGAAATCGGTACTGCGAAGTTAATATCTGAAGGTGGCAGCATTTCATTAATACTATCAACAAAAAGGCCATTCCATAAGTGGTTTGGATTATTAAAGATATCTTCCGCAATATAGATTGAATTAGTTGTTTTAACTACTGCAGCGAACTCATTTTCTTGCCATTTTTCGCCTTGGCTTTTAGTAGTTGGTTTTACCAAGGTCCGCTTAACAGAGGCTAATTTATTTTCTGAGTATAAAAATGTATGATCTGAAGTTATTTCTGTTTTAGCAACATCGTTTTCTAAACCTAAAAGTGAAGCCATTAAAGGTGATATATCGTAATTAGCTAGTATCTTACCACCGTTAGCAACAAATTCAGTCATTATTTTAACTTGATTCTGATCTAAGCAATTATCAGAGAGCAAAACAACAATTTCAAAATAGTTTAAGAAACCGTTTTCAACTTCCTGATCATTAATAACTACAGCAGGGATAAACTCATCATCTAAGAGAGATTTAGCTTTATTGATCATTACCTCATAAGACGAACCTTTAACTTGAGCAGTTTTTTCGTTATACAGTAAAGCAACACCACAACGATTAGCACTAATTGACTGAGAGAAAGCAGATACCAAGATTAGCACCCCCAAAAGTTTAAAAATTGATGATAGATGATTGAGAGCAAATTTGTTTTGCACTCTGATCTCTCCTTTTATAAAGATATAGTTGTAGGAGCTGGTGTTAATTAGAGGCATAAGTCTACACTACCACCATTTAAGGAGAAATTCCAAGATACTCTTACAACAGTCTGTTAAGAATTAGCCAGTCAGGGCATTATTCCTACCAAAGTAAACAAATTATTAACGAACAACGAGTAAGAGTAGGTCCTTCTTAGATATTTCATGTTATAGCTGATAACTAATTGATAATTAGAGTTCCCTACTTAATTGATTTTCTATAAGAAAAAGGTCAATTACAAGTTGCTTATATGAAAAAGAGGTCTGAAAAAGGTTTAAAAATTCAAACCGTAAAAGTTAGGAAGTTTTTTACTAAGTTAAAATGTATTATTTAAGCTTGTTTGTTGATAATACTTAATGGAAAGAGGATCGATCCCGATTTCCTTTCTATAAGGCCCTGCAAATAAAGCAGGGCCATGTCATTTTAAAAGGCAATCAAAAGAAACAGGATACAAGTGGAAAGGTTTATAAAAGCAAAAAAACAACGGACTGGCTAGTAAGTGATAAATCCTCTAACCGTCTATTTATCTTTGGGCAAACTTTGCTATTTAGAATAAGTCAATAATTAATCCATTTTGGTAAGATAGAGAGGTTTAGAAACATAAAATAACATTTACTGAAAATACCCTAGGACATGTTATCAAATCTAATTAAATGGGAAACTCATTTCGCTAATAGGAGGAGAAAGGTATAACATAAGTAATATAAAAAAGTATCGAGTTAAATAAAATAAAGAGATATATGGTACTTATACAAAAGACTATAAGGCTTAGCCATTTGCCTAAGGAGTTATTAGATAAAGCTAGTAGTTTTTTCGATCACGAAAATCTTGTTAATCTAAGGAGGTTGGAGATAGTTGATACTTTTTAAACTGATTTTTACTGTAATATCCTTAATTGGGATAATTAGGCCAGATATTATGTGGGTATTATCAGAAGGTTGGAAATATAAAGACGTTGAACCTAGTGAAACATATTTAATTTTAAGTAGGGTATTAAGTGTTATTGCCCTCATTTTGGTCTGGGTTATTAGTTGAAATTTAGTTAGGGTAGCAAATTAAAATATCTTTAAGTCCACTTTATTTTGGTAGGTAAATAACTAACTCGTCCTCAAGGTTGTTTAACCTTCTTAAATAATGTATCCTAAAAGAAAGTACATCCTATACTTTGAGGAGTGATTCACGCAGATGCGTCAAGAGATAAAGACATTTACCATACTAACTTTTGGTTGCCAAATGAATGAAAGAGATTCAGAGACAATTAAAGGTATATTAGAGAATATGGGGTTCAACGAAACAGATGAACCCGATGAAGCTGATATCTTACTTTTTAATACTTGTTCTGTCAGAGAAAATCCTGAAAGAAAAGTATATGGAAGGATTCAACAATATAAGCCTAATACTAACAAAATCATTGGTATTTGTGGTTGTATGGTGCAACAAGGCGCCGAGTTTGACTATATCAAAAACAGCTTGCCTCAAGTTTCCTTGGTTTTTGGTACCCATAATATTCACGAGTTACCTCAATTAATAGAACGAGTAATGCTAGGTGAGAGGGTATTAGATGTTTGGGATGATAAAAACGAAGTAATCGAAGGATTGCCGGCTAAAAGAGAAAAAGGTGTGAAAGCTTTTGTAAATATCTCTTATGGCTGTAACAATTTTTGCACTTATTGCATTGTACCTTACACAAGAGGAAGAGAGAAAAGTAGAGAACAAAGTTTTATCTTAGAGGAGATTCGGCAACTAGCTCAAAGTGGTTATAAAGAGATAACTTTATTAGGTCAAAATGTTAACTCCTATGGTAAAGATCTTGGTACAGATTTTGCTTCGCTTCTAAGAGCTGTCCAAGATGTAGAGGGGATAGAAAGAATTAGATTTACTACAAGTCATCCCAAAGATCTTTCCGATGCCCTCATTAAAGCTATGGCTGAATTGCCTA
>ENA-UOOK01005175-UOOK01005175.1-fermentation-metagenome-genome-assembly--contig:-NODE-5175-length-13292-cov-3.598172_pt1 | contig 13292 bp, 12 predicted proteins | sample MGYA00245777_ERZ724023 | MGnify/ENA primary metagenome ERZ724023 (study PRJEB28704, sample SAMN03018312) | fermentation metagenome | biome: anthropogenic terrestrial biome; feature: soil; material... | reverse complement strand
ACAGTCAATGTAGCAACCATCAGATCATCAGACAGAGATACATCATCAGCATCAACATCTTCGCTATCTACATCAAAGTCGCCATCATCAATGGAGTCCTTGTCGACTTCCTTATTAAAGGTTACAGCAACTCTAACAAGGTTATTAGCTTCAACATCTACAACCTCAAAAGTATCAGGTTTAGCTGCAATGAAACCAGCTGCAGCAGCAGCATCTTCATCAACAGCACCACTAGCGATCAATTTTTCGATGAGGGTTTTGCCGTCAGCGCAAACACCGTTCTTAACTGCACTGTGAAGAACACCTGCAGCGTCGTCACGGATGAGAGCATTGTTCAGCTGAAGAGCAACAGCTCCGCCAGCGGAAACGAATCCAGCCTTAACTGCAAGATCCCAGCAGTTGTCCTTCTCAGCCTGGGAATAACCCATTGCACGGAGAAGAAGGATAACAAGTTGGTCACCAGCAAAATCAAGCTGGCCGCCGTATACAAGGCTTGCAGTGGAAATACCCTTTGTAAGTCCGGCTTTAAGAGCGTAAGCAGCATAGTTTTTAGCGCCAGCCCATGTTCCGATAGTATTAAGATCGGTAACATCTGCCAGTGCAGCGTCAACTTCTGCATCGGTCATAGCCAGAGCTGCTTTTTCTGCGCCCATAGCGCGAATAACAAGAATCATACCTTGTTCTCTTGTCAGCTTATCTGTGAGACCAAGGTCGTCGCCGTATCCTTTGAAGAGACCAATAGCCTTCAGGGCTTTAGCCTCAGCTTCATTAGAAACAGCAGCGAGTGCAGGAACCATCATCATTGACGCAAGAAGCGCAACGGTGAGGATAACTGCTAAAACTTTCTTAAGGTTTCTCATGATGAAAATCCTCCCTTTTGTTTTTGGAAGCAGGTCTGTAAGTTCCAAAGTCGGATTACGCCTGCTTCCTTTAATTTGCAATCCGGCTTTGTTTGCTTTATTGATTCAGATGGAATGGATAACCTATCCATCGTGAATTCGTTTTGATTATATCACCGCCGTTTGGGGTGGTCAATAATTCCTACGCAGGTGTAAACAAATTGTAATTTAGCTAAGTTTAATATCTGTAATGTAATATGACATTAAAATTATCGGTATTCCTGGTGTTAAGCTAAATAGTTTTTTATGATTTCCAGAACTTCTTCTTTATTTTGTGTTTCAAAAATCCGGGCTCGGACTTTTGCGCTATCCGGGTATCCATGGATATACCAAGCCAGGTGTTTTCGCATTTCCAAAATCGCTGTGCGCTCTCCTTTTACCGTTTCCATCAATGTATAATGCCTAAGGATTGTTGCCAAGAGCTCTTCCTTCGGGGGGTTTTTTATATATACCCCGTTTTTGAAGTAATCAATAATATTTTTAAATATCCAAGGATTTCCTTGTGCTCCTCTACCTACCATAATAGCATTACAGCCAGTAAAGTCAATCATCTTTTCTGCCTCCTCGGGTCTGCGGATATCCCCGTTGCCTACCACAGGAATGGTCAGAGCCTTTTTTACTTCTTTAATAATATTTAAATCTGTATTTCCTGAATAATACTGCTCGCGCGTCCTTCCGTGGATTGTAACTGCATCGGCCCCTTCTTCCTCACATATGGCAGCGACGGTCACTGCATTAATGCTGCTTTCATCCCACCCCTTCCTCATTTTAACGGTTACAGGCTTTGTCGAGGCTTTCACCACTTCTCTGACGATCCTTCGTATAAGCTCCGGTTTTTTCATAAGAGCGGACCCTTCATTGTTTCTTGCTATCTTCGGTGCAGGACAACCCATATTAATATCTATTAAAGAGATATCTTCTCTATGCGATAATCTATCAGCAGCCTCTGCCATAATTTCAGGCTCAGAACCGAAAATCTGCACTGCAACTGGCCCTTCATCAGGAAGTGTCCGAGTCATCTTCATGGTCTCTGCATCGTTGTAATGCATGGCCTTGGCACTGACCATTTCTGTGTATACCAAAGATGCTCCCTGTTCCTTGCATAGAAGCCGGAACGGCAGATCTGTAATGCCCGCCATAGGTGCGAGAAATATATTTCCCAAAAGTTCCAAGTTACCGATTTTCATGATTATCATCCTTTAAAAATTGTCAGAGGGATAACCGCAATTTAGCAGCCACTCTTTCTTGAGAATATTCTCATGACAATTGTAGGTAAAAAAGAAACCTTCTAACCACTTGGGCTGAAGGCTTTAAATTTGCGTGTAATTATGACGGATATAAATAAATTAGAATGGAAGGTCCTCGTCGTCCTCATTGAGGGCGTAGAAACCATCGCCGTTCTCAGGCTTTTCAGGTGAAAAACCCTGTGCAGAAACCTGAGGCGTATTCGCCATATATGCATTGCCCGAACCGCTGTCGCGTTTGCTGTCCGCAAAGAAAACCTGATCAGCTTGGATTGTATCGCTATAGCGCTTATTTCCCTGCTGATCGGTCCAGGAGTTATTGCGAAGCGTACCTTCTATCAATACCTGCTGTCCCTTTCTGAAGTATTTCCCCACAAACTCAGCAGTAGATCTCCATGCCGTGATCTGGAAAAAATCAGCGTTGGGCTGACCTTCCTGAGGCTTTCCGGGTCTGTTAACAGCTATTCTAAAGCGGGTCATCGCGATGTTGTTCTGTGTATAACGCGTTTCCGGGTCAGCAACCAGCCTTCCCAATAAAATGACCTTATTCAATGAAAACACCACCTATACATAATTGGTTTCTGCAAAGTAAAGGTCAAAGGCCTTAAGCGTCCTTCTTAATGACCATATACTTTAGGATGCCCTCTGTAATCTTGAAATTTCTTTCAAGTTCAGCAGGGAAATCCGAATTAGCCGAGAAGTTCATCAGTACGTAGTACCCTTCCTTCTGGTCTTGGACTTCATAAGCAAGCTTTTTCCTGCCCCATTCCTCAACCTTTTCAAGCTCGCCGTGTTCGGATACCAAATTATTGAATTTCTCAACAAGACTCTTAACGCGCTCTTCATCAATGGTTGTAGAAATGATATACATTGTTTCATACTTGTTCATGTCCGTGTCACCTCCTTTTGGACTCATTCGGCCCTGTGTTTTAACACAGAGCAAGGATTAACCGCTATTCACGGCATCTGTTATATTAACACATCCAGCATGCTATTGTCCAGAATTTTTGAACTTTTAGCCCTTTAAGCTCTATATTATATAGCTTCCTTCTTTGCATGGGAATGCTGCTTTCGCACAAATTTAAAAAAATTTTCAGACGGGTTTTCTTTTCTGCGAGCGCTTCCGGGAGTAAAAAGCACTTTTATGGTCTGCATAATCAGCTTGATATCCAAAAGCAGGGAGTAATTCCTTATGTACATCAAGTCATATCTCAGTTTATCCTCAGGCGATGTCCCATAATTCCCAAAAATTTGCGCATATCCCGTAATGCCAGCCTTCACAGAAAACCGGTGCTCGTATTCGGGTATATCGTGTATAAACTGTTCAACAAAAAACGGGCGCTCGGGACGTGGCCCAACGAGGGACATGTCGCCTTTTAAAACATTAAAGAACTGCGGCAGCTCATCTATCCTGGTTTTTCTTAATATCTTGCCGATCGGGGTTACCCGGGGATCATTTTCCTCGCAAAGGACCGGCCCTGTTTTTCCTTCGGCATCCAGCTCCATGGTTCTGAATTTAATAAGAGAAAAGCTCTCATTATTCTTGGTTAATCTTTCCTGGTGATAGAAAGCGGGGCCCTCGGAAGTGATCTTTATGACTATGGCTATTACCAGAAACAAAGGGCTTAACAGGATAATTGCAACGATGGACAGCAAAAGATCAAACATGCGCTTCACAAATGCTTCTTCGACTGTCAGCCCCAATGCGCCTACCATAAATGCAGGAGTATCATCGAGCTGCATGAGCTTTGCATTGATAAGAGAAATTTCGAATAAATGGGGAACCACATAAATAACTTGCTTCCCGCCTAAACAGCGTGTTATAATCTCGGCTTTCAATTCAGCGGGAACATCCGCACTTATATAGATTTCATCCATATCCTTTAAGCGCCGCATGATAATCTTTTCCTGAGACAAGTCAAGAACCAGCTTTTTTCCTATTCTGTCATTCTTCATGAAGCTGTTGATCTTTTGGACAATGCCATCTTCATTATGATTTGTACAAACAATCATAACTTTTTTTTCACCCAGCATATGGTGTCTTAGTTTAAGGATGCCAATGTTGAAGGTTCCCAGCAAGATAAATTGTATTACAGGCGTTAAAGCCAATACTGTTCTTGGAAAGGAAAAGCCTTGAAGCATATATGTAACTGCCATTGTTGTTATACCCAACAATGCAGCCAGCAAAGCGATGGACTTTAAAACATCATAGACGCTTTTTCTATAGAAAGACAGAACTTTAAATAGATCGAGATATATAACAGCTGCTATCAGAATGTATGGCAGCGAATTTAAAAATGGGGTAAAGTTAAACTCAGGCAATTCTCCATTGAACTTTATAAGGAAAGCCACAATATACGAGACCAATATAAGCATAAGATCTGCAGCTAAAATAAAGACCTTGTATAAGCTTTTAACCTTCTTAATCATAAGGGCCATTACCCCTTTACCCCGTAATCTAGACAATTTTATTTTAGAAGTTACAAAATCTAAAGTCAATATAACATATTTATATTACATTTCGTTTTTATATGTTTTTTTGCTTAGCCATCCTAATAATATTCAACTTAATTTCAAAGTCCTGTTGCGCTTTTTTGCTTACTGTATCAAGTATAAGACCGCATACAAAAGACAGCATTGAGAACAGTACTGTAAATCCTGAAACAATTAAAGTTGGAATCTTTGTTACAAGTCCGGTTTTTAAAAAAGATACAAAAACAGGCAAAAATCCAGAAACAGCAACAATTAAAAATATTAAAGCAATAGTGCCAAAAAAAGAGAGCGGTTTGTAATCTTTATATAAATTAAAAATTGTCATAATTTTGGTCCTATCATAACATCTTTGACCTTTAAGGAAATAAAGAGGCCGGTTTTTAACTCAATAATTAACCAGGATTATTAGTGTGAATTCGTGTGCATTAGTGGTTCGTCCTAGTTCATCAAAGTAGTTACTATAAAAGTGCGAGGGGACCGAAATGGACCATCAAATAACCAAACCTTCGATTCTGCCCGGATTTATGGAATTGTTACCGGCAGAGCAGATCGCTTTCAATCAAATGATGGATACAATCCGCGCCAATTTTGAAAGGTACGGGTTTATTCCTTTGGACACTCCGCTGCTTGAAAAAGCCGAGGTTTTATTGGCTAAAGGAGGCGGGGAAACGGAGAAACAGGTCTACCGGTTTACCAAGGGCGACAATGATCTGGCCCTCCGGTTCGACCTAACGGTCCCGCTCGCTCGTTACGTGGCCCAACATTTTGCGGATCTTGCTTTTCCCTTCCGGCGCTATCATATTGGAAAAGTTTATCGGGGCGAGCGGAACCAGAAAGGGCGGTTTCGTGAATTTTACCAATGTGACATCGATATTATCGGTTTGAATAAACTCAGTTTGATTAATGACGCTGAAATACCAAGCATTATTTATTCCACCTTTAAAGGATTGGGTTTTAATTCTTTCACCATTAGATTGAATAACCGGAAACTACTGAACGGTTTCTTTGAATCTCTCGGTATTCAAGATAAGATCGGACTAGACGCCGTGCTCGCTGAAGTTAACGCGATGGGGGTAACTGATCGGACTGGAGAGGCAATTGCCGAATTCATTAGCATTAAGGGGTCAAATAGGGAGATTTTGGCTTCTTTAAAACAGTTGGAGGTTAATAACGCCCAATTTAACGAAGGTTTGGAAGAACTGTCCCAGGTGGTCCATTACATCAACTGTTTTAATGTTCCTGAAGCCAATGTAGTGATCGACCTTACCATCGCCAGAGGCCTTGATTATTATACCGGGACCGTATATGAGACCATTCTCAACGACCATCCCGGAATCGGCAGCGTCTGTTCAGGCGGGCGTTACGATAACCTGGCGGGATATTATACTAAGCAACAACTTCCGGGAGTCGGAATTTCCATTGGCCTGACCCGGTTATTCTACCAGATTCAAGAAGCTAAGCTAATCCATTTAAATCAGGCAGCCACCTTAACTGAAGCGCTGGTCATTCCGATGAAGATCCCGATTGAAGCAGCGATCGGAGTTGCTAACCAGCTCCGCGAAGCGGGAATTATCGCTGAATTATATTTGGAAGAAACCAAATTGGATAAGAAGATTAGCTACGCCAATAAATTAGGCATTGCTTATGTGGTCTTGATCGGAGAAGATGAGTTGAAGAGCGGATTGCTTTCATTAAAGTCAATGGTGACGGGAGAACAATCCCCAATGGGGGTCTCCCAAATAATCGAAAAAGTTAAAGATAAACAATGATTTAAAAATCAGATTAAAACGCCGGCCCTACTAAGAGGGCCGGTTTTGATTTAGAGGGAGCGTAACGATGAAACGTGAACCTTTGCCAAGTTCACTCGCTACCTTTATTTGGCCTTTGTGTCTTTCAACAATTTTGTGACAGATCGATAATCCGACTCCGGTGCCTTCATACTCGTCCTTTCCATGTAAGCGTTGGAACACGGAAAAAATTTTAATAAAGTATCGTTCCTCAATACCAATACCATTATCTTCAAAAGATAATTCTAAAAGTTCCTGGCGCGATTTTAACCTTTTAGATTCGGCATTAACAATCCGGGACGTTATTCTAACTATTGGGGGGACCCCCGGGCGGTGAAACTTCAAGCCGTTGGAGATGAGATTTTGAAATAATTGCCGGATTTGGGTGGGATCAGCTTCGATTACCGGAAGATTGTTCGCCTCAACCTTTCCGCTGGTTCGTTCAATTAAAGATTCCAGATCGGTGATTACATCGGAAACGATTGCGCCTAAGTTTACTTTGACGAAGGGTTGGGCTTGGGTGGTTATTCGAGAATATGACAATAAATCATTGATTAAAGTCTGCATTCGTAGGGCCGCTTTTTGGATGCGGTCAAAGTAATCAAGGGATTGTTCGTTAAGGTTAGTAGCCTCCTTTTTAATGATCCGGTCACTGAAAGCCACGATTTTTCTTAACGGTTCCTGTAGATCGTGGGAGGCGGCATAAGCGAAGCTTTGTAGTTCTTGATTTGTCTGAGTGAGTTTTTCGGTTTGCAATAGCATTTCTTCTTCGGCCCGTTTCCGTTCGGTAATATCCTTAGAGGTGCAGACGATGTATTTTAGCGCCGAATTAAGATCTTTCATCACTGAGAAACTTAATAAAACAGGGACTTTGGCGCCGCTCTTTTTTCGAAAAACAGTTTCGTAATTTTTGAGACCACCTTGGGAAATTATTTTGGTCAGCTTTTCTCCATGGAACGGGCTCTCTTCCGGGACCGGAAAGATCAGGTTGATTGACTGATTGATTAATTCTTCCGGCGCATAATTGAGGAGCTCACCGGCGGCATTATTAACAGTCTTAATCTTCAAATCGGAATCGATTACGATTAAAGCATCCATCATACTGAAGATGATATTATCCATGTAGTCCTTGGAAACAGTAGTCTTCTCCAAATCAGTCGCCATTTTATTAAAGGATAGAGCCAGCCGCCCAATTTCATCATGGGTGTTGATATTTAAGATATGAGAGGACCTAAAGCCATTTTTGCCTAGTTCGTGGGCGAAACGGTCCAATTTAATAATCGGTTTGGTTACCCATAGGGATAGGGCGTAAGTGATTAAAAAGAATGAAAAAGCGAAAAAGATAAGGGACACAAAGAGCGAAGACCAAATATAGAAGTTTATTTTTTGGGAGATCACCGTTGTCGGGAAACCGAGGACTACTGCTCCCACATGACGGTTGGTAGTATTGAAGATCGGAATGATAATCCCATAGAAAGTTATATTTTTTTGATGATATGTCAAAATAGTGGCGGTTGATTTTTTTATTGCTTCCTGCAATTGAGGAACAGTTAAGTTATTTTTAAAAATTGAATTTTCATTACGGAATAAAATTTTACCGCTATTGTTCACAACTAAAGCATAGTTTACCATTGGATACTTGGAGATGATTTCTTGGCATTGTTCATCAAATCCCATAATGTCTTCCAAGGGGATTTCCAGCGCGAGCAACCGGTCCAGCTGTAGTTTTAGACTCTCGCCGATGACCAGTACTTCGGATTTTAAGGCTTGGGTGTACTCCTTAACGAACATGCGGCTAGTCAACCAGCTACTGGTCCCAGTTGTCAAAAGCAAGACTAGTAATAAAATAAGGGAGATTTTGCTGCTGAGTTTACTAAACATTTTTTCCTCCCGGAAATATTTCTTCACATTAAAGCCCTGTAGTAAACCCCTTTATTTTATTTAAATCATCGAACTATATATTATATTAATTCGGAAAAATATGACTTAAGCTGAAGGGGAAGATCCAGCTCTTTTTCAGAGAGTCGTTAATTCTGATACCTGGCATTGGAAGGATGAAAAATAGGGAATTGGGGTTTTTGAAATAACAAGGAGACGGAAAACCCCTCGCAAGGGGTTTTTAACCGATTGATGAATCAAGGAAGGTGATGATTTTATTTACTCATTACAATTTGGCGATACAGATCCGGCCTACGGTCGCGGTAGATACCCCAATAATCGCGGTATTGGGCGATTTGTTCCAGGTCAAGCTCGGCGGTGATGTATTTTTCCGTCCCGTCGTCAGCTTCGGCTATTTTGGCGCCGGTTTCGTCGGTGATAAATGATGAGCCGTAGAACTTAATTTCAGAAGCGCCGATCCTTTCGACGCCAACCCGATTGGAAGCTACCACCGGCGCAATATTGGCGGCGGCATGTCCTTGCATACATAGTTGCCAATGATTTTTAGAATCAACCTCGGGCCGGTCCGGTTCGGAGCCAATGGCAGTTGGGTAAAGCAGGATTTCAGCGCCCAGCAACGCCATACAACGAGCGGCTTCGGTAAACCATTGGTCCCAGCAAATACCCACTCCAATTAGGGCATAACTGGTTTTCCAAACTTTGAAACCGGTATCGCCGGGAGTAAAGTAAAACTTTTCTTCATAACCAGGTCCGTCCGGGATATGGGTTTTTCGATAAACGCCTAAGATTTCGCCGGTAGCGTCGATAATGGCTACGGAATTGTAGAACCGCCCGGAATCGGTTTCAAAGAAACTAAGGGGTAAGACTACTTCGAGTTCCCGAGCTAGGTTTTGAAAGTGTTTAATCCCTTTATTTAGTGAGTGACAGGAGGCGATTTTGAAATAATCCTCATTTTTAACCTGGCAAAAATAAGGGGTTTCGAATAATTCCTGGAGCAGAATGATTTGCCCGCCGGCGGATGCCGCGTCTCGAATTAGCTCTTCGGCTTTAGCGATATTGGCGTCGATATCCCAGGAACAAGACATCTGGGTGGCGGCTACGGTTACTTTGGACAACGGGGGATCCCTCTCTCCTTCTGGTTTATGAATGCTAGTATGATGGTTGGGGGCGCTTCAAGAATCGCCCTTACCGATAGGCATCTGTTGGGTCAGGCAATGGACATTGCCGCCGCCCCGGGCGATGGTCAATCCGTCTACGGTAACGATTTTACGGTCCGGGAATAATTTTTTTAACACAGTTAAGGCGGCCTTGTCGGAGGCTTCATAACCGAAGATAGGCAAGATTATTCCGGCATTGACAAAGTAAAAGTTGAGATAACTTAAGGTCAAACGGAGATCCCCATAATAGGTGGCCGGAGGCTGTTCGATAGTGATGATCTTTAAAGGCCTACCCTGGGCGTCGGTCGCTTTTTTAAGAGTTTCTAAATTTTCGTGGGAAATTTCATAGTTGGGATCATTTCGATCGGAACAGATTTGGGCAATTACCATTCCCGGACGGGCGAAACAAGCGAGATTATCCACATGGCCATCGGTATCGTCCCCGATCCAACCCCGGTTTAACCAGATAATTTTGGAAACATTTAAATAGCTTTTTAAATAAGCCTCGATTTCCTCCGCTTTAAGGTGAGGGTTACGGTTGGAGTTCAATAGGCATTCCTTGGTTGTTAAGACCGTGCCCTCGCCGTCTACGTGAAATGACCCGCCTTCCATGACCAAAGGCGCATTGAAGCAGGGTATTTGATAACGTTCCAATAATTTGGGGGCTACCAGATTATCAAGCCTCGAGGGAAACTTACCGCCCCAGGCGTTAAAGATCCAATTTACCCCGGCTAATTCTCCTCGTTCATTTAGGAGAAATGTCGGACCATTGTCCCGCATCCATGAGTCATTATGTTCAATGGGTATGATTTCTACACCGGGTCCGCAAAACCGGGTTGCTTCTTGGATGTGTCTTGGGTTTGTTAAAACGGCAACCGGTTCAAACCCGGCGATGGCTTTAACAATTGCAGCGAAGGCGGAGAGGATATCGGTAAATGGTTCGGGCCATTCCGCCTCTTTTAAAGGCCATTCCATAAAGGTCCGTTGGTGTGGTCCCCATTCGGGAGGCATTTTGTAGCCGAGTTCGGCTGGGGTCAATTTGGCGCACCTCGCATTTTAAATATTAATATTCTTAACGTTTTAACTGGCTATAACGAATGTTTTTCAAATGCGAAATTAAGAAAATACAATTACAATGGTTGATTTTTAGAGTGTTTTTTAATTGCCAGTTCCTTTATATAAGTATGGTCAACCGCACTTAAAAGTCTGATGACTTCTGCTAAGGCTCGGGCGGTTTCGGGGTAGCCGTCTTCCGCCATTTGGTCGCGGATAATACCTAGTCGTATCAATAATTTGTTAAATTCATCCCTGCATAATGACATGTCGCCCTCCGACACTTATTCTTTGTTAACTATGAAAAATGGAAGAGCATGAAGAAAACCTAAGTTAATTAATACTACTTCACTTCATGACCTTCATGGGGACTATATAGAAAATACTTCAAACCATAAGAATTACGTTGAATACTTTACAACATTACCACCACGAAGAGCACGAAGACGAGGGAAGAAAATCTATTCTTCCGTTCCCCTTCGTGTCCTTCGTGACCTTCGTGGTGAATATCTTGTTTTCATCCTTTAATGTGCCCCTGCAAGCCGGGGTGGGCGACTACCTAGAAAATGCTTCGAAGAATTGGGACGAACCGCTAATACACGCGAATTAACGTTAACAAATCTTTTGTATCTTAAGGTATTATTCGCGTTTATTAGTGTTCATTAGCGGTTTCAGTTGATTAATCCAAATCCAATATCAAACGGAGACCTCATGAAAAACCAAACTATCAAGTCGAACCTATTTTTATTACTGACCGCCGCCATTTGGGGGTTGGCATTTGTGGCCCAACGGATTGGAGCCCAATATATCGGTACCTTTGCCTTTAACGGTATCAGATTTGCTTTAGGAAGCCTTTCGTTACTTCCTTTCTTATTCTGCTCCGCGAAAAAGTCCAAGGGGGAAAGAACGTCTAATTCACATCAGGTTTTAAAAGCGGGGATTATCGCCGGTACGGTTCTTTTTATCGCTTCATCTTTGCAACAGATCGGGCTGGCCGAAACCTCCGCCGGGAAAGCGGCCTTTATCACCGGACTATACATGGTAATCGTCCCGCTGCTCGGAATTTTTTTGAAACAACGAATTCCTATTTACACTTGGGTTGGAATCGCGACAGCCACTGTTGGTCTTTATTTTCTCTCAGTAACCGAAGGCTTTACCGTTGTCAAAGCCGATATATTGGAACTAAGCGGAGCCTTCTTCTGGGCGTTACACATTTTACTAATTGACCGTTTCATCAAAAAATTGGACTTGCTCCAATTATCATTTTCCCAGTTTATCACCTGTTCCTTCCTTAGCTTGACGGTTGCTTGCTTCACCGAAAATATTACCGTATCAAGTATTCAACAAGCCGCCGTTCCCATTCTTTACGGCGGAATCTTATCCGTCGGGGTCGCTTACACCCTCCAAGCGGTCGGGCAGAAATACGCCAAACCGTCTCATGCGGCGATCATTCTCAGTTTGGAAGCGGTCTTCGCCAGTCTCGGCGGCCTAGTGATTTTAGGCGAAAACCTAGGAAACAGGGGATACGCGGGATGCCTTTTAATGTTGGTCGGGATGCTCTTGTCTCAGTTGCAAAACTTAGGAAAGGACCCTAACCAAAAATGAGTGGTGGAAATTTTTTATGCCTTTACCCCAACACATTATCCAAAAACATCATGATCACGAACCCAATAATCAACGAATGAGTGGTCAGCTTGGAACTGTTTTCTTTATGGGTCTCCGGAATGATTTCATGGCTAATCACAAACAACATCGCTCCGGCGGCAAATGCAAGCATTAAAGGCAAGATCGGTTTCGCGACACTCACCAGCCCTACTCCTATTAAACCGCCGATCGGTTCCACCATTCCGGTAAGCAGCGCGATCCAAAAGGCTTTCACCACCGGGAAACCTTCCCGGATAAAGGGTAAGGCTACCGCCAAACCTTCCGGCATGTTTTGGAGCCCGATGGCTATGGCTAAACTTAATCCCCTAGCAATATTCCCATCCCCGAAACCGACCCCCACCGCTAAGCCTTCCGGAAAATTATGAATAGTAATCGCTAAAGCAAATAGCCAAATTTTCCTTAGATTGTCATGGTTTATTCCCGGCCCGCGATATAGGTTGGTGTCTGGAAAATAATGATCGATCCGGTCGACGAATATTCCTCCGAGTAAGATCCCGATTAAAGTTACGGTAGCTCCTTTGACTCCACCGCCTGCGCTTTCGATCGCCGGGATGATCAAGCTAAAGGAGGTCGCCGCCAACATCACTCCGGCTGCGAAACCCAATAAACAATCCAGCAATCTACGGGAAATATTCGTTTTAAAAAAAATTGGCAGAGCGCCGAGCCCGGTCAATAATCCCGTTCCCAAACTGCAAATAATCCCGACCAACACGATATTGAACTGCGCTAAATATTTGACCACAGTAATTCCCTCGTTCTCACCGTTTTATTTAGCTTATGCTAAGCTACTTTAAGGGGTGACAAAGGAACAATATGATAAAAGAATCGGACCGCCCTTCCGGCGGTCCTTCAACCAAATATTAAGCGCTAGTCCCCTAAATCACACCGGCAAAACCTTCCCTTTTATCAACAATGATTTTAAATACTGCCCTGTATATGAATTAGAGTTTCGAGCTACTTCTTCCGGGGTCCCGTCAGCCACTACCTGGCCGCCCCGTTCCCCTCCTTCGGGGCCGAGGTCAATTAGGTAATCGGCGGTCTTAATCACATCCAAGTTATGCTCAATCACTAATACCGTATCGCCCGCCTCCACCA
>ENA-UOOK01005173-UOOK01005173.1-fermentation-metagenome-genome-assembly--contig:-NODE-5173-length-13293-cov-11.161731_pt1 | contig 13293 bp, 14 predicted proteins | sample MGYA00245777_ERZ724023 | MGnify/ENA primary metagenome ERZ724023 (study PRJEB28704, sample SAMN03018312) | fermentation metagenome | biome: anthropogenic terrestrial biome; feature: soil... | reverse complement strand
TGTAGAATCGGAACCCGCCACTTATAGAAGTGGGGGTCTTGGTTTTTTGATGAAATAAGAGTAGTGCTGACGAATGTTTTATTTCAACTTTACTTGACAAATTGAAATAAGAAATATATAATGAGCATACTATTTCAAGAAGGGAGATTTTTCATTATAGCTAATAGAGCAGGAACACTAAAAACAAATCTATCAGGTGAAGCGGCATATAAGTCTTTTTTGCCCGCTCCGCTTCCACCTAATCCACCTATAGAGCTTGATGCTGAAGCGATTAGCCTTCTTGTGGCTGCCAACAAACACCTTGCTGTGTTGGAGAGTATCTCCGCACGGATTCCGGGTATCAACCTCTTTGTTTCGATGTATGTTCGTAAGGAAGCTCTGATGTCCTCTCAGATTGAAGGTACACAAGCTACACTTGAGGATGTACTTGACCCGGCGATTGATGAAAATGCCAATCGTAATGTTGCTGATGTTATTAACTATATCAAGGCAACTGAATTCGCCGTCAAAAGGCTCTCCGAACTCCCACTTTGCAACCGGTTGATTAAGGAAACTCATGCTGTGCTTATGGAGGGAGTTCGAGGACACGAAAGGAGTCCCGGTGAATTTCGATACTCCCAAAACTGGCTCGGTGGTCAGGGCAGCACATTAAAAAACGCAAGATATATCCCTCCAAATACGGAGGATATGACTCTCGCTATGTACGACCTGGAAAAATATATTAACGCTGATGATGACCTTGATATTCTAATTCGGTCAGCTCTTATTCACTATCAATTTGAAACGATACATCCTTTCCTTGATGGTAATGGTCGAATCGGACGATTACTTATAGTGTTGTTTTTGATAGAAAAAGGATTGCTGACGACTCCCGTACTGTATATCTCGTACTTCTTAAAAAAGAACCGCATAGAGTATTATGACCGTTTGACCGCGGTTAGAAACAAAGGGAATTATGAGCAATGGGTGAAATTTTTTCTGCAGGCTGTTCTCGAATCTGCCCAGGATGCCGCTATTACCATTGACCGATTAACTGCTCTCCATGATAAAAACATTGCGGTTATCAATAATATGGGCAGGGCAGCGAATAACTCTTTGCAACTATTATCTTATCTCGAAGCTAACCCTATTATTGAAATCCGCAAAACGGCAAATGCCTTAAACATGGCTTTTAATACTGTATCAGCCGCTATTAATCGTTTATGTGATGCAGGTATTCTGGTTCAATCCTCTGGCGAAAAAAGGAACAGAATCTTTTCCTATGAAGCATATCTAAGTCTGCTTCGAGAAGGGACATAAATGCAACGAGTTGCAACTTGTGGTGTTTCCCGGAAAAACGTATCCTAGTAAGGTGCTATTTCGCTATGCCGTTATATATGCGTATTTGTTTTGAATCCCATGTTTTCCGGAGAAGTAAAATGATGGGAGGGGATAATGTAAATACCCCCTCATTTCCAACCCTATTCCAGAAGATCATAGAAAAAAAGATAATTTTTTTACTTTATAAATCAAGACGTTTTCTCTCTACACATGTATAATAGTGTTAAAAGAGTTTTCCTGAAACTGCTTTTCAAAAGCAGATAACTTTTGATTACATAACAGTGTAGTCTGTGTAATCGCTGAAGGTGAAATTCTAATACGAGGTGATTGCATGCTCATTGACATTCATGCCCATCTTTGGGAGGGTAAATTTGAAGAAAATAAGCGAGAAATACTTAAAGCTTGCGAGTATTATGATATCGACAGGGTTTACATTTCCAGCCTTGGGGGGCAGTACCCCACCGAGGAGGAAATATCATTATTAAACTTGGAAACATACCGGTTTATGTGTGAGGCACAGGGCAGAATTGGAGGGTTTTGCTACCTAAATCCACGCCATTCCGGCTGCATCGATGTTCTGAAAAAGGGAATAGAAGACTACGGAATGTCCGGCATGAAGCTCTGGATCGCTACCTATTGCGATGATCCCAGAGTATATCCTCTTATCGAAAAATGCATTGATTACCAAATCCCCATTATTGTGCATGCTTTTCATAAAGCTGTCGGTCAGCTGGATTGCGAGTCTCTTGGCGTTCACGTGGCAAACCTCGCATCAAAATATCCCGAAGCAAAAATCATCATGGCACATCTTGGAGCAAATTGCTACCGGGAAATAAAATGCATAAAAAACCTGAAAAACGTGTCTGTTGATATTTCGGGCTCAATTTTTCGCAGGGATGATATAGATTATACAAAAAAGCAGATAGGTGCTGAACGGATTTTATTCGGCAGTGATCTTCCCGGAGCATCTTTTCTCGTTAATTATGGTCAGATAGAAGAAGCTGATCTATCCCCCGACGAAAAGACTTTGATCATGTACAAAAATGCTTTGGATTTACTGGAAAGGAGCCACTCTCATGAAAATAGTTGACATTAACTGTCTTGTTGGTCACTGGCCATTCAGGAAACTGTATAAAAACACCTTTGCAGATTTGGCTGAAATCCATCGTGAGAACGGTATCGAATATGGTTTTGTTTCATCCCTTAACAGCATATTCTATAATGATCCTTTTGAGGGGGAAGAAGAACTCCATAATATCATTAAAGGAACAGCTTATCGGCATATTCTTACGATCAATCCCTCATTACCGTATTTTGCGGAAGATATCCGAGCGGGTGTTGAGCTTTTTAATGTTTCAGGAGTCAGAATATATCCATGTTATCATGATTATATGCTAAATTGTGAAGACATGGACCGGCTATGCCGCATTTTGAGTGAGTATAACCTCCCATTGTTTCTGACTCTTAGGATGGAAGATGAAAGACTAAACTATATAATTAAACCACAGCCTGTTAATCTGGAGGACATCCGTCTTTTTTCTGTCAGAAACCGCAATTTAAAAATTATCCTGTTAAACATCCGCTTGGGGGAAATCACACGTTTAAAAGAGCTTTTGATTGACCAGGACAATGTATATATTGATACGTCAGGCTTAAAGGATCAGCTTTTCTCTATTGAGAAACTTACCGCCACCCTTGGTGCAGATAAAATAATATACGGCTCTGAGTATCCACTTTTTTGCTTAAAAAGTACATTGCTTGAAGTGGTAAAAGCAGAGATTGATGAAAATAGCAAAGAGAAAATCCTGTTTTCAAATTCAGAACGACTGTATAAACTCCGGAATAATGATTGAGGTTTAAAATATTTTCTTTGCGTTCTGCTATAGTTCTCTCTGCTTTAAGTATCGTAGTTAAGGGATTTCTGTGAAATCACTCACTATTTCATGAATTTATTCAGTCTCTTGAGGTATCAGTGTATCGTCCCTTGCCTGATAGATCAATCTTTTAGTCTAAATTGTAATATCCTGTATATGCATTGTATTAGACAAATATATATCAGACATATAATGTTTTTCCTGCAGAACGTAAGACCTCGCAAGCTTCAACAATACGTCTACTCATGTTCCTTTCAGCAAGTTTTAAATATGCGCAGGGATCATACATTTTTTTATTCCCCACTTCATTGTCTATTTTTAATACACTGTCATAATTCTTCATCATATGGTCAGCAATAGGTCTTGTGAAAGCATACTGCGTATCTGTATCAATATTCATTTTGACTACTCCATATAAAAGAGTCTCCTCTATTTCCTCCCTAGTTGAACCGGATCCACCATGAAAAACAAGGTACAGTCCTGCATCTTTGCCATATTTCTTTTTTATTGCATCCTGCCCTTGTTTTAAAATTTCAGGTTTAAGTTTTACATTTCCTGGTTTATATACCCCATGGACATTTCCAAAAGTAGCTGCAACCATGTATTTCGAACAGGTGATGTTTTCAAGCACTTCATACACTTTTACCATATCTTCAGGGGTTGTATACAGTTTGGATGAAGTAACACCTTCCGTCTGAAAACCATCCTCTTCCCCTCCTACAACACCAATTTCAATTTCAAGAATGATTTCATTTTTACTGCATAAATCAATAAGACCTTTTGATACTTTCAAATTATCATCAATTGTTAGACTTGATCCGTCAAACATGTGGCTATGAAAAAGGTTACCTTTTCTTTCTGCTCTCCTTTTCTCGGTTTCTCTCACAAGTGGATATAAGAAAGTATCAAGTTTCTCAGGTCTGCAGTGGTCGGTATGCAATGCAATTAATACATTATATCTTTCTGCAAGCATATGTATGTGGTTTGCTAAAGAAACCGCCCCTAAAACACTATTTTTAACCATCTGTCCTGACGCATGTTCCCCACCCCCTATTGATATCTGAATGATACCATCGGACTTTGCTTCTGCAAAGCCGGTCAGAGCAGCATTTGCAGCCTCGATAGATGCAATGTTTACGGCAGGGTATGCATATTTATTTTTGTATGCTGATTTAAGCATTTTGCAGTACTGTTCATGTGTTGTTATTGGCATATTATTATCTCCCCTCTTAGAATTTTTGAGTGCAAATAAAGTATTACTAAACCGCAGCAAAATAACTCTTTGCGTGTTATACACATGCTATATAATGAACCAAATCGGCACATCTGTTGGAATAGCCCCATTCATTGTCATACCATGAAACGACCTTTATAAGGTTGCTATCTATAACCATGGTGGATAACGCATCGATTATAGAGGACGCAGGGTCACCGATATAATCACTGGAAACTAAGGGTTCTTCCGAATAACTCATAATACCTTTCATTTTCCCATCTGCGGCAGCCCTTAAAATAGCGTTAACTTCCTCCTTTGTAACAGTCTTCTCAATCTCTGCAACCAAGTCAACAACTGAAACAGCAGGAACAGGAACTCTCAGAGAAAATCCATTCAACTTTCCTGACAGTTCAGGAATAACCATACCAATCGCCTTAGCAGCTCCGGTCTTTGTAGGTATGATAGACATTGCCGCTGCTCGCGCTCTTCTTAAGTCGCTGTGAGGTAAATCCAGAATCTTTTGATCATTTGTATAAGCATGAACAGTAGTCATAAAGCCCTTTATTATCTTCAAATGATCATTAATCACTTTTGCAACAGGAGCCAGACAATTTGTCGTACATGAGGCACTAGAAATAACATGGTGCCTTTCCGGATCGTATTTGTCTTCATTCACTCCATAAACGATAGTAATGTCATCACCAACAGCCGGTGCTGATATGATAACCTTACATGCTCTGCCTTTTGTAATGTGGATCTCCGCTTTTTCTCTTTTTGTGAATAAGCCGGTCGATTCAAGTACCAGATCAATTCCAAATTCCTTCCAGTTTATGTTTGCAGGATCTCTTTCAGCCAGTATTCTGATTTCTTTTTCATTTACTATGAGTGAATTTTCCGTAGTTCTTATGCTTCCACTGAATTTCCCATAGATTGAATCGTGCATCAATAGATGAGCCAGTGTTTTTGCATCAGTCAAATCATTAACAGCTACAACCTCAAGCTCATTCGAGTACTTCTCCTGTATAACCTTGAATACATTTCTCCCAATTCGACCAAAACCGTTAATTCCAATTTTTTTAATCATCTATCAATCACCCCTTGTAATTTATTACAACTATATTATAATTGATTATATAATATAAATAAAATGCATATATCTTATATCAGTTATAAAGGTGAGGCATATCTATGAATAATACTGAGCTATATAAATCATTTTATTTAGTTGCGCAGTATGGTAGCATTTCAAAAGCTGCCGAGCGCATGTATATAACCCAGCCTGCTGTCAGCAGAGCGATAATGCATCTGGAAAGCGTTATGGAGTGCACACTTTTTCTTAGGACATCAAAAGGTGTCAAACTAACACCTGAGGGCGAAATTCTTTACTCCTACGTTGAACAAGCTTTTAATTTCATTTCTACCGCTGAAAGAAAACTTAGCGATATTAAAAACATTTCAAGCGGTGAAATCAGGATAGGTGTAAGCGATACTTTGTGCAAGCACTATCTGGTTCCCTACATTAAGATTTTTAATAATTTACATCCTGCAATAAAAATACGGGTGACATGCCCTACTACGCCGGGAATAATAAGCCTTTTGAAAGCAGGAAAGATTGATTTTGGTATTATAAATATGCCTTATCATGATGAGCAGTTAGCTGTGAAGAATCTAATGCCAATACAAGATTGTTTTGTTGCCGGTGAGAAGTATAGGCTGCTTTCCGAAGGAATGCAGCCATTATGCGAAATTGTAAAGCATCCTTTACTTTTGCTTGAAAAGAACAGCAATTCAAGAACATATATCGACCAATATTTTAAGGTTAATTCCGTATCAGCTCTTCCGGACTTTGAACTTGGCAATATCGATCTGCTTATCCATTTTGCAAAATATGACTTTGGAATTGCATGCGTTATTAAAAACTTTATCAAGGATGAGTTGGAAAACGGGACACTTTACGAAATCAAGCCTATTGAAAAAATACCTCCAAGAGCTATAGGAGCGGCATGGTTGAAAGACGTTCCTTTGTCCATCGCATCAAAGGAATTGATAGGGCAACTTGATAAAAGGTAACTCTACTTCTATACCAAAATACGCCTAAAAAGGTACACTTTCTATCGTAATGCCTGAAAACATACTTGTTTCTGTGCAGAACAGCATAAAAAGAGCAGATACAATCAACCCGGTAACATAGTTATATAAAGCACTGCGGAATAATCCTATCTTTTGCGCAAAGCTGGAATTAATAACCCTGTTTAAAAGAACTGTTAACCTGTTAACGCAGTAGTGATAACTGCATTAAGCTATCCCCTTGGTCCTACATCTGAAATATCAATTTGTCTAAAACCTAGTGAAAAAACCGGAGAATCAGGTTCTAGAATAAAATTGAAGTTCTTAACATCAGTGAATTTTGGGTCAGCATAGATTGAGTGAGTATCGTATCCCATTTTTCTCCATTCATCCATGTCAACAGTGTTTTCAACAGACATGATGCCCTCAATACTCAAGTCACCCCAACCACCAGCGGCAGTCATATTATCCGAAACACTCCAGAAAAGATTCAAATCACTTAAAATATTCTTATTAATTTTAAACTTTTCTACTGAATGACTGAAAAATATAGGAGGTCCATCAGTAATAAATATATTCCGTTCAATGGTAAACGCAAGATGCTCTTCCATTCTTGATAGAGCTGCATTTCCCTCTCTACCAAATGCAAATATGTTGTTTCTCAGTATGTTTTCTCTCCCATAATGTTGATGGAAACACTGACTTCCTGTCCTGTAGCATATATTATTCTCTATAAGTATGTGAGAACTTCCTTCATCTGTATATATTCCCCAACCTCCATAACAATATTTTTCAACATCATGTATAACATTACCCCGCACTACGGTACCCGGTTGAACACCAAGCAAATAGATGCCGCCCATATCGCTTAACAAACCATGTCCTATATCATGGATATAGTTCTTCTCAATACAGTTATTTTTTGATACACTTTCTTTATATCCCCATACCCAACCACACGAAATTCCACTGTAATAAAGATCATGAATATGATTATGGGAAATTTGGTTTCCAAAAGAGTGCTTAGATAGTATACCACAACTACTGTAAAATACCTTTCCTACAGAATAAATGTGATTATCAGTAATAACATTATTGCCTGTAAGCCTTGTTCTACGTCCTTCATCATCCGAACCTCCCAACTTAATACCACCTGCACCCATATCGTAAATTTTATTTCCTGTAACTCTGTTACCCATACAACCATCAGCCATTTCAACACCATAAAACCCTGCATGTCTTATTATACAGTTTTTTATTGCACAGAAGTGTGCACCCTCCATACTAATAACACCGGGAATTGTATGTGCAGCTTGTACAGATGGCCCATTATCAAGATTCCAGTCTGCATGCTCAAATATCAGATCTTCAAAGTTAAGAAACTCAACATATTTCTCCGAAAATAAGCAACCTTCTAGCTTTAATAGCTGTGTAGTGTATGGAGCAAATACTTCCGTATTGTCGGGTTCTTCATCTGGAAATGGAATATAATAAAGTTTCCCCAACTTACGGTCAAGATACCATTCACCGGGTTCGCTCAAAGCTTCATATATATTTTCTACATAATACCGAGGATATTTCCCCTCAAAATCATCATTTAAAGCCATTGTGCTTTTCCTTGAAAGTGTAACAATGCGAGAAGTTTCATCATACGATTTAATAGGTATACGTTCTTCAATCCATTTGTGAAATGTAACCAATTCAATGTCACTAATGTTTTTCCACTTTTTAAAATCACCCTCTGCAGCTACAAAAACGTCCTGCCCATCCCTATAATTATGCCATGGGGCTGCTTTGAGTTCGGGAACACTTTCCATGCGGTACATTCCACTTTTCGGAAATTTTGCTCTCTGTCGTCTTTGGTTATTTACGAAAAGCTGCCGGAAATACCACTTTCCTTCTCTCACTTCAGGTATATCAGCTATCCAGCATTTAGATGAGCCTGCCACAGTATCGATACTCCACTCTGTAATACACTTGCCTCCATGGATTATAGGTTGCTCTCCGGGATAAGCCTTGTAACAAACCGGCGCTGAATCTTCAGGTTTGAAGTTAATCGGCTTTTCAACTACATACCGTCCGCCCCGTAACCATACGCTTATAGGACCATCAAACATACCTGATCGTTTCATTTCGCGAATAATATCACGAGCCCTTTCTATAGAAGCAACAGGCCCATCTGTACCTATATTGTTCGGATCAGGTAAAAGACCTGACCAATTATCATTGCCTTTCGTAGATACGTAAATATCCATGTACTAATCTCCCCTTATACAATATAGTTATATCAAATACAGCTTTTTAGCTGTAATAATTACGAAATCTTTTATTATTTGTCATGCTATCCGTCATTCCGTCATTGCATACTGGTACATATTCAATCGATATATACCGGTATATGTATTGTTGCAATGGATTCTGCATATTATTTCCATATTATTTCATAAAAAGAATAGCTATTAATACGCTGCTGCAATCATAGCAAAATAGTTCTCTTCGGGTACATAATATGGTATGCTGTTTCCTGATCCAAGAGCATAACCGCTCCGCCCTGCAGTTCTTTCCAACATAGCACAGAACCTGTTAAAAACCTCTTCAGGTGTGCTTCTGCATATAAAGTCTACATCAATCCATCCAAGTATTGCTATCTGTCCTCCCCAGCGTTCATATATCTCTTCTAAGGGTTGAATGTTATCTTCATATGAACGTTTTGCATCATATTTCATATCGTCTATAATATCATAGTCATTTGAAAAATTAAATTCCACCCCTGCGCATAACCCCTATTTTATTTTTAAGCTTCTGATTTTCCAGCTTTTTCAACATTCTTTTTCTTATCGTAGAACAGATTGTACGCAAGACCGGTAAAAACAAATACACCGCCAATCAATTTGGCGAAAGAAAACTCACCAGCATTGAGAAAATCAATCACGATTCCGGTAAAAAGCTGACCGATGAAGAGCAGCAGTGTTAAATAGAAGGCAGAAATTTTGGGCGTGAGGTAGCTGGAAAGGACAATGACAATAACTCCGATAAAACCACCAAAATAAGCCCAAAAAGGTACACCTTCTATCGTAATGCTTGAAAACATATTTGTTTCTGTGCTGAACAGCATAAAAATAGCAGATACAACCAACCCGGTAACATAGTTATATAAAGTACTGCGGAATAATCCTATCTTTTGCGCAAGGTTGGAATTAACAACCCTGTTTAAAAGAACTGTTAAACCTGTTAGCACATTAGCGATAACTGCAATGACAACCATTTTGTAGCTCCCCCTGTTTCATTTGAATGTTAGCACTTGACCTTTTTCTGTAGCGATTACTTTTGGTTACTTTATCTTTGATTTTTACTCAAAAGCAATCATGATCACCGTTCCGATTAGGATGAACAGAAGACCCACTAGCTTTTGCTTTTCAAATCGAATCACCTTCATGCCCAACCAGCCGAAATGATCCATTACAATGGAGATCAGAGTTTGGCCAAGCAGCCCCAAAGCAATGGTTGCCGAAACACCTAATGCTAAAAAACCCAGATTCGTAAACACAACGGTAAAAACACCAATAACCCCGGCACTATAAAGATAAATAGGGACTTTTTCACAGAGGTCTCTTTTCTTCTCTTTAGAAATGAGCAATGCAACAATACTTGTGAGTAGACCCACCACATGGATAATGACACTGGAAGTATAATTGCCAAATGTATCGGCTAAAACGCCATTAAACAATATCATGACAGCAACAAGCGCCCCTGTAAAAGCGGACAAATATTTATTCATTCTGGTTCTCTTTTCGCATATTCAAATTTTCTGATACCAAAGCATGCATTTAAATACTTTTTTCATAACTCCTCCAAAAAACAGTGCTAGATATATACAATATATTCTATATTATGGCATATCAACAAATCTACTGCAACAACAATATATGAACTATATGCCCTCTTCTGTATTTATGAAGTATTTGGGAGTAATAAGCAAGAAGTGTATTTCTGATTTTTATTATAATTCTCCTGAGATATCTAAAATCTTATTATACAATTTTATATCAATATAAATTCCTGAACTTATTAACTCATCCATAATCGGTGTTATCTTAGTAACTATACCTAATTCTTTAGCCTTTAAAAGTACTCCAATAGTTCCTGTTATGTAAAGGTTATGATATTTTGCATACCTTCTAGCTAACAAATCGTCTATAATACATAAGTCAGCTTCTATTTCATTTGCTAATATCATCACCTCAACTTCACCTTTGTGAAGACTTGTCGCAAATAACCTTTTGGCTTCCTTATTTTTTATATTTATTATCTTAATAAAGCCACTTTCTTGAATAAAATCATTAGATTCTTTTAGCTTTGATTCCAAGATAACCCCTTCATAAACAGCATATGGTATTATTATTTTTTCATATAAATCTCTTAATATATCTAATTTTCCGATCTTGTTTAGCGCTATTAATGGGGTTGAATTAGCTATCACTTTACGCATTTTTAATATCCTCTAATAAATCTTTATCATCTTCAAAGTTAAATATAGATATTTTATAAGATGAAAGTACCTGGATGAACTCTTCTTTAGACATTTCTGCAAGTTCCGAACATTGCCCCAAGGATAATTTTTTTTCTTTATAGTATTTTACCGCCACTGTTCTTTTCATGTCCTTAACAATATTTTCACTACTTTCTCTTAATGAAAGCACTATTTCCTGTGGAAGAGATATATTAGCATTATAGTCCATATCGTCACTTCCCTTCTAATTCTTCTACAATATTATTATACCCTAGAAAATCATATCGCTCAAAGTGATTTTAATAATGGTATGCTTATTCTGAGCGATTAATCCAAAGCGTAAACACTTGATATATACAATATATTCTATATTATGGCATATCCATTACTCTTCTGCAAGTGCTTGAAAAGAAATGTCGGGTAAAAAATAATCGTTGATATTTGGGGGAAATTAACCTACAATATAATATAAATAATAAGATATGTAAATATTCAAAACAGCTTAGCTGAGGATATATAAAAGTCGAAGCAATTGTGCTATTGGAGAAAGGGAGAGACTATGAAAAAAGTATATGAGGGCAAAACCAAAGATGTATTTGCCTTGGAAGACGGGAACTACCGCTTGATATTTAAGGATGATGTGACAGGTGTGAATGGAGTTTTTGACCCAGGAGCCAACACAGTAGGTCTTTCTATTGAAGGGATAGGAAAAGGAAACCTTAGTGTGACCACTATGTTCTTTGAAATGCTAAAAAAGGCCGACATTCAAACACACTATATAAGTGCCGATTTAGAAAACGGAACTATGGACGTCAAAGCAGCAAAAGCCTTCGGCAAGGGTCTGGAGGTTATCTGTCGCTATAGAGCGGTTGGAAGCTTCCTGCGCCGATACGGAGCCTATGTACAGGAGGGTGACAAGCTGAACGCTTATGTTGAGGCTACATTAAAGGATGATCAACGAGGAGATCCTTTGGTTACGCTTGAAGGTCTGGAAGCTCTGGGGATTATGTCTGCTGCGCAATTTGCAGAAATCAAAACAAGCACTCAAAAAATTACAGCTTTAGTTAGCGATGTGCTTCAGAGAAAAGGGTTGGAGCTATACGATATCAAATTGGAATTTGGCATTGACAATGCTGGCAATGTAATGCTGATAGACGAAATCTCATCGGGTAACATGCGAGTCTATCAGGGTGGCAAGGTTATGGATCCGCTGGACTTGACAGCTGCACTTGTTTCGGAGAGATAGGATTCTAAGCCCACGAATAAACCCGTCAACTTTTGCCACGACCTCATAGGTGCCCTTAATAATTTACAATATATACCCTAATTTATGTTCAGTAATGCCGAAATGGTGCCAGGATTTGTTAAATGCTTATAAAACTTATAAGAAGATAAGAGAAAATATCCGGAAAAGTACAAAGGAATCCCCGAAATATTCTAAGAAAGAAGGATACCCATTATATTTGAATGGTCAAAATGTTGATCAGCAGTATAGTATAGTATATCATCTCATCGCTTTCTTTCAGGATTTCTACTCAAAGTATTTTATGATGCGTTGATTTCATTTTCAAGTTTGGTAAGTGCATCCATCATTTCCTTGAATCCGGGGTGCGATCCGAAAATCATTTCCCTCAGATTTCCATAGTCCTCTTCTAATAGGCTCATATTATGAGCAGGTGGCAAGAGCTTGAGTGTACCTGGCTTTGCGTCTTGATATCTGGCCCAGCCTCTTGGATAAAAGTATGGTTCTCTCGTTTGCCTCTCTATTAAATTCTTCCTGCTTGGTTTTACTCCGCACATCCCAGGGTTCAGTCATTCGATATCCCAAAACACGCCAATCAAGAATCAAATCTATATCCTCTGAAAAACGTTGGATGAGATTATAGACCTTTGATAAACATGTCCCACCTTTAAAAGCAAAACGATTCTTGTAAATGCATCTTTGAAATAGGTAATCAAGAGTAATACACACCCAAAAATCCTTTTCTATGATGGCTTCATGGACATTCATTTTCTGAGATGTATTTCTGAATAATGCCCGCCGTTCATTTATCGTGGCTTTGGCAACCTCATACATATTTATTCCCCACTTTTACATATTTTTTTTATAATTGCATAAACCCATGTAGTAGTTTGTTTTGCTTCATCCAACAATTTGGCTTTTTCTTCGTCAGTAAGGCTCTGTTTTAGATGTTTTATGATATCATCACTTACATATTGCTGTTTCAGAGTTTTTATTGCTTGAATAACCATTGCGGTCTTATAGGACATTCCGGATATTTCTTTGTTATTGCGGTGTCTGAACT